>Ga0334898_1000227_pt1 | contig 102497 bp, 95 predicted proteins | sample GraSluR3_MG_10_FD_207228 | JGI IMG/M metagenome (GOLD analysis project Ga0334898, IMG submission 207228) | Sludge microbial communities from methane-producing bioreactor in Wageningen University, Netherlands - Granular Sludge_3_08-R3 | ecosystem: Engineered > Bioreactor > Anaerobic >... | reverse complement strand
TGGAGAGAATACCTCGACAGCAGATGGATACAGTGCCCCTACTGCAACTACAACTGCTAACGCCTCCACCAATGTCGGGGACTATGACATCTTCATCAACGGGGGAAGTGCAACCAACTACAGCTTCGATATCACTGATAGCGGAACGCTGACCGTCGAGCAAGCACAAATACAAGGGAACGTCACAATCACTGGAAATGCAGTAAAAGGAGAAGCCTTGACGGCCAATCCTAGTATTACCAATGGAGGAACCCCTTCCTACCAATGGAAGCGTGGAGGTACTGCAATAAGCGGGGCAACTGCTTTGAGCTATACCTTGGTATCGGCAGATGTTGGATATACGATTTCTGTGACTGTTACAGCAGGGGGACCCAACTACAAAGGAAGCATCACAAGTGAGCAAACCTCTACTGTATTAGATAGCGGGGACCCGATAACTGGTACAATCGTTGGCTACTATCCTAAATCCCCTGCAAGCGCAACAATCCTCAACTTTACTGGTTTTACTGAAAGCTTAGCCGGCGTTGAAGCAAGGGTTGCACTCAATGGTACTTCGTATGGCGACTATGCACCTATAGAAGTTGATAGTCGTGGCAGGGCCATGATTCTGCTCGACCCGAGTTCTGCAACCACAGCAGCTAAGGTTCAGTTCAGGATGAAAGAAACAGCAACAAAACTGGCAGGTCCGATGAGAGAGATTTCTATTTCAGAAAGAGATTTAGCTATCGGAGACTACTATCAAGGTGGTATTGTCGGATATATATTTGCAGATAGTGATCCAGGCTATGTCGCTGGGCAAGTGCATGGGTTGATTGCAGCCAAGCAAGACCTCTCAAGTGCGTATAAATGGTCAGAAGATACTGAATATAATGGAAGCATAGTAGGGACAAGTACAGCATTGAGAACTGGATTAGAAAATACCAATAGTATCAAGAGTCACCTTGGAGCTTCTGCTTCCTCGTATGCAGCAGGGGCGGCTCGCGATTATAACGGAGGCGGATATGACGACTGGTTCCTCCCTTCTTGGAACGAGTTGAATAAAGTGCGCGATAATAGACTATTAATCGGTAATTTCATTACAACAGCGTATTCTGTCTATTGGACTTCATCTGAATCTACACAAGGAGGAGCTTATACTCCAGATTGGACAGTGCACTCTGTTTTGTTGGATGGAAGCCCTGCATCTACATGGTGGGTGAATCGGAAAACTGATCAATTACCGGTTCGACCTGTACGTTATTTCTAGGAGAAACCGATGCAAGCTTGAATACTCTCAATATCTTGTGCATAATCATCGATTATGAAAACAGTGGAAGAAAAACGTGGGAGGCCTAAGAAGGTACCCACATTGACGTTGAATCAAGAAGATAAGAAACCTATTGGTCAGTTTTTCTTCCATCTGATACGAGAAACAGATGGGTGGGGCTTGCATCTCAAAGATTCCAAAGGGAATGCCTGTGAACCCGATTATCATCGCTACACAGGGATGATTCGCAATGCACTCAGAGAATTCTTCCTGCTGCACCAAAAAGAACAAAAGTATCTTAGATGGGATGCTTTTGTTCTTGCAGAAGATGGCATTGTGGTGCACGAACCTGGTCCGAGACTTATGGAACTTGCCCTACGTTCACGCCTTTTGCTCGATGAAAAAAAGCGGGTATTGGAAGCAAGCAATGAAGAGACGAGAGTCCAATTAGTTCTGGAATCTCCTGAGCAACACTGGGTGGTTTCCAACCCTAGGATACTCACATCCGAGCAGACGGTACAACCAAAACAGGATGCAGAAATCTATCCGATTTCCTCTGAACATGTAGTAGTCGGTACACAAGTGTTTCATTGTGAAGATTTAGGCCCCTACTGGAATGAATGGAACATCTTGCATGCCGGGATGAAGGCTTCAGATTTACAAACGTATCTGTCTTTGGCATTATCCAAATTCCCTACTCTCAGGCTTGCCTACGAAGGGTATACGATAAAATCCAGTCACCCCATCAACGCAAGTTCCAGTCTGTATTTCAAAGAAATCGATGCCTATGGATACCTACACATCCTTCCACAGATTCATCTTCAGTCCTACCCTCCTGGTTTTTTTGAGGATCAGGACATAATCAAGGTTGTCCATTTAGATGAAGAAGATAAGCTCATCAGTATCTGTGAGGTAGTCTATCCTCAAGACCCAGCAGAAGATTTCAGGCTCTTGCTTGCAAAAATGGGCAAAGAAGTGAAAAATTCAGTCTTTGAGGAAGAGAGACATTTCATACTGGAATCTGATTTTGCCCAGCGGTTTTTGGCTCTGCATATGGTTGAGCTCGTCCAGAGATTTTCTCTGTTTCAATCCTCTGTATTGAGCAAGTACAAGGTCAAGTTTTCCCAACCAAAGTTGAAACTCTCCTTAGGTAGCGGCATCGACTATTTTGAAGGCGATGCTGAGATTTCCTTGGATAATGAATCCTTCTCGTTCTCCCGATTCTTGGCAGAGTACAGAAAAAGTGGCTTCATCACGCTCAGCGATGGATCGCGTGTATATCCTGACATGAAGAAGCTCAGACGGTTTGAACGACTGGTCCACCAGAATTCCAAACAAAAAGAAACGGTAAAAGTCTCCTTTTTCGATATACCTGCCTTGGAGAAAGAAGCAGAACTGCTTATACAAGGAGAGGGAGCTGAGCGAGTACGTACATTCTATCAAGGATTCAATACACTCAGCGAGAAGGCAACAACGTATGAACTGGCCGAAGGAACGCTGCGGCCCTATCAACAATATGGTGTGCAATGGATGGAATACCTACATACTCATCGTATGGGCGCGTGTCTAGCTGATGAGATGGGCCTTGGAAAAACAGTACAGGTGATTGCGCTTTTGCGAAAACTGTATACCAAAGAATCGCACGCTCCTTCCCTTATTCTCGTGCCACGATCATTGATCTACAATTGGCAGAGCGAACTCTCCCGTTTTGCTCCAGAACTATCGTGCCTGCTCTATTATGGAGCAAACAGAGAAGTTAAGCAGCTTGATGACCCACAGGTTCAGATTGTACTCTCAAGCTACGCAACCATTCGAAATGACAGCAAGGACCTTGCCAAAAAACGTTTCTTTTACATCATTCTCGATGAATCACAGACCATCAAGAATCTAGAAACTAAAACCACAAGCGCAGTGCTTACATTGAAGGCTGAACACCGCTTAGCCCTCAGTGGAACGCCGGTAGAGAATGGGCTTTCTGAGTTATACAGTCTATTCCACTTCCTCAATCCCCTGTTCTTCTCAAGTCAGCAAGAGTTCCTGCAAACCTATCTGCGGCCTATCCAGGAAAACCAAGACGCCGATGCTCTCAAAGACTTAAAGACAAGACTCTATCCATTCATGCTGAGAAGAATAAAGAAGGATGTACTGAAGGATTTACCGCAAAAGACCGAACAAACTGCGTTTATTGAGCTGGAAAGTCAACACATGGCCATCTACCACAAACGTCGTGAGGAGTTGAAACACAAGATAACCAGTGCTGTATCACAAGGAGGCGTTGCAAAGAACACCTTTATGATTCTCCAGGCTCTCACTGAACTGCGCAGACTCGCTTCGGTCCCTGAGGCCGATGGGGAGTATCCTGGGATATCGGCCAAGCGTACCTATTGCAAAGATATCATCTCATCCTTGGTAAGCGAAGGACATAAGTGCCTCATTTTCACCAACTTTCTTGCAACCGTAGAGCTGATCAGTGAAGATCTTACCTCGTTAGGTATTGATCATCTGATCATGACCGGTGCCACTAATGACCGGCAGTCCTTGGTCCAGCGTTTCCAGAACGACCCATCTATAGGCGTCTTCGTCATGACCTTGAAAACTGGGGGGCTTGGGTTGAATCTTACTGCTGCAGACTATGTGTTCATCGTCGATCCTTGGTGGAACAGGGCTGCCGAGAACCAAGCCATTGACCGTACACACCGTATCGGACAGCTGAATCCGGTTTTTTGTTACCGCATGATAGCCAAGGATACCATCGAGGAAAAGATATTGGAATTACAGCAAAGAAAAGCAGACCTTGCCTCTTCACTATTGGCTTCTGATTCCAATGCGGTCAAATCGCTGTCAGAAGAAGATCTCGAACAACTGTTGGGGTAACGTATGGCAAAAAGAAAAGCAACTGTACACTACGGCTTGGAAGCAAATTTGACTCCGAAGATTACATTATCAAAATCAGCACAGGATTTCTCATCCGCGTTGGAGTGGTTTACACAAGAAGAACTCTCTGACATCCAAGAATGTCTGATGGGTTCGAGAGTTACCAAGGGAAGAAAGGGTGATCAATGCGATCAGATAGCGAAACTCGTAGATTTCCCCAACCAAGAGGCTTTCAACACTTTTTTCTCACAGTTGCCACCCTATTTACAAAAACTCATACAAGCAGGTTGTCTTGATCGGTATATCGACATCAGAAGCCAAGATTGGGGCGTGGAAGAACCCCTCATTCTAGTAGATGAAAAACACTCGTACTATTATTATTACAACAGAGGATTGGAACTCAACCCAAAGTATAGACTGGGACTGTTTAAGATTCATAATAAGAATGTCCTACATTTCAACGAGGCTTTTGGACAATATTTCCTACCCTTTCTTTTCCCTGAGAAAGACTATATCCCTAAACCCTCACAAAAAGCACCCAATGACACATGGAGTGTCGAACACCAAATACAAGAAGTGTTCCCACTGTTCGTAGAATCCCTTGTAACGCTTTTGAAGGATAGAGACTCCATAACCATTATGCGAAAGGGACTATTGAAGAGCAACCTCAAAGATCTACGTGCACTGTGCGGCTTAGCTCCGTTCCCACTTTCTGCTTCCTACAATCTCGACCCTCTTGTCTTGCTTGCCAAATTTGTGCTTGCCTTCGAGACAGGAAAGCTGAAAAGACCCGAAGATGGGTTGTTATCGATCAAAACCCTCGTACAGCGGATGTTCTTTGAGAACCGCCCAAGGGGAAATCTGCCCTATGGCGCTCAATTTGAGTACTTCGCCCTATTGGACCAATGCAGCTTGAATAGTGGATACTCCTACTCGGTAGCACTTGATGAAGCTGCCCGCAAAGGAGTTGCCAAAGTTCTCTCGGGTTTGCAGATTGGCGAAGGTTGGTACTCAGTCGAAGAACTTTTCTTATCATTCTTGGTTTGTGGATTTTCCATGCGATTTCATAATCAGGAGGTATTACATTCTGTGCTGTACATCCGCGGACAAGAAATCCAATTACCGTATGCTCAATACGTAACCTATGAGGACAAAGGCTTTCATCCTAGTGGAGTATTGAAAAGGGTCTTGTTCGAACGTCCCTTGTTCTTTGCCTATATATATCTTCTCGCTTCGCTCGGCATACTCGATATTGCCGAAACAGAGCCAGAGCTCCTACTTACCAAGAATGATAAACAATTCCCTCTTACTCCCTATGAAGCATTGAAATATGTTCGTCTGACCTCGTTTGGAGCTTGGTGTTTGAACATGGTAGATGAACGCCCACAGCAAAAAGAACAGGTATTTGAGACCATAACCGATACCGAACTGTTGCTGGTGACCTTCAAAGGAAAATCTTTGGAACGAAGATTGTTTCTTGATCAGATAGGAATTCCCCTGGGTGTGGAGCGATATAGAATTACCGAGGCTTCCTTTATCAAGGGGTGTACTTCTTCCAATGAAATTCTCAAACGCATCGAGAAATTCAAACTGATCATTGATCCTGAACCCTCTGAGCGGTGGCTTCAGTTCTTTGATTCCATCCAGAAACGTTCCCTCTTGTTTACCCGTGGAGAGCAGGTATTGCTCTACTCTTTTCCCGATGATCCTGAAATTCGGAGCATGTTTTCCACCGATCCGGCCTTTAAAAAATTGGTGATAAGGGCGGAAGGAAACAATGTGGTAGTAAAGAAAGGAAACCAGAAAGCGTTTCAGAAGCTTCTGATGGAACATGGCTATCTGAATACCCTCTAAGCCGAGACGTCTTACCGTCTCGGCCTAGAAACACCCATCAAGAGACCACATGTATAGGATTGCCGTTGATGAACTGTTGTAGGTTCTCTACGGCGATATCCAACAGTCGCTGCCTGCTTTCTCTCGGGGCCCAGCTGATATGCGGAGTGATAATACAATTTTTTGCATGCAAAAGTGGATTGTCAGCCTTGATCGGTTCTGTCGATACGACATCCAAGCCTGCAGCACGCACTTTGCCGCTGTTCAATACTCGAGCAAGGTCCTCTTCGACAATAAGAGGTCCTCTGCTGTTATTGATGATGATCACGCCATCCTTCATCGTTTCGATGGAGTCTTTGTTGATAATTCCCTGAGTCTCAGGAAACAGAGGAATATGGAGTGTAATTACATCAGAGAGTCGAAACAGCTCGTCCAAACTGACATAGCGAAGGGTATCTGACTGTAGCTCTTCGACCTGATAGGTATCATAGGCAAGAACGCTCATACCTAAAGCTTGAGCTATTTGAGCTGTTTTTTGACCAATTCTCCCAAGACCAATGACTCCCATTGTCTTTCCAGAAAGCTCTATAAGTGGATAATCCCAAAAACACCAATCAGGATTCTGCTCCCACCTCTTTGCATGCACCTGTTGATCATGATGTCCTATGTGATGACATACTTCCAGCAAGAGCGCAATGGCAAACTGAGCAACAGCGTCAGTACCATAGGTAGGAATATTGCTTACAGTTATTCCCAGTTTTTTTGCAGAGACTACATCCACTACATTGTACCCTGTAGCCAGAACACCGATAAACAAAAGATTTGGACAAGACTGCATGACCTGCTCATTGAGTGCAGTCTTATTCGTAAACACATAGGGAGCATCGGCGATTCTCTCTCGGATAAGATCATCATCTTGAGCTGTCCTGTCATACACAGTCAGGTCTCCGAGTTTTTCAAGAGCACTGTAACTCAAATCACCAGGGTTCAGGGTATATCCATCAAGGACTACAATCTTGTTCATGCATGGCTCCTATAGTTGGGGTTTTTCTGGGTGAAGCATGGTTGCTATAGATTTGTCCAGAATATCATCATTCCAGATTTTTTTCCAATCAGATCCCAAACTGGGCTTTTTATACCTTACAATACCTAAGCACCTCTACAAGAAAGGGATTGCTCTGTAAATGGTACAATCGACGAGTTGCTGTTTTGTCGGTTGAAAGGGAGAAAGCCAAGAGCGTTCATTCATGAAAGAAACTTTTCGGTACTGTCTTGTTTGATGAATCTGCTCCAGTACCCTATAGAGCAGAACATTACCAGGCCCCATTGTTGCATACTCTTGTCGGTAGCCTACTTTCCAAAGATACAGTACAGCGTTCACCACCACTCCCAGTTGTCCTGCAACAGCTTTGTCCCCTATATACAAGAAGGCCCAATGCACCATCGAGTGTTTTTCGAAATCTTGCACTGCTTCACAGAACAACTGCTCGTCATTGAGATGGGCACGAATACTCGTACCCTCTCTACCCTTCCAACCACTATGCTCCAAGTCAAGAAAAACAGAGAGAGGGTCATCAACACCCACGGTTGTCCCTATCTCATACCGCAACGTGCCCAACGCTCCCATATTTCGTTCTTGTCTGTGTATTTCCCTTCGAAACTTACTTTTCAGAGTACTGAAATATTGTTCTGGAGATTGGGTAATCTCTAACACATCCTCATGATACGCAGAGCTGATCTTGTACTGCAGAAATACGTTTCCAAGAGATTGTATCGCACTAAGAGAGCCTCCCTCCATGGCGATTGCTTTGCTTGCCACAATGGGAATGGCCTTTGTATGCTTCTTCAGCGCACGGTACATTGCAACCAAAGCCTGCTCGTACCCTTTCATGACCAAGGCGTCAACATGTGTAGTGTGAAAACCGCTGTATAGATTCCTGAAGCGCTTGATCCGTATGGGACCGAATTTTCTCTCCGATTCAAATATAAGCATCCAAAGGCCCACCAATCGACTATCTGCAAAAGCAAAGAGACAATACCAAGGGCAATCGGAGGGTATATCGTGAGAAAGCATCGCTGAAATCCAAGCATAGCTCTGCGTCGGAGCCGCGCTAGGACAATCGGAAAGCAACGTTTCCCACTCTCTGCTGTAGTGTTGCAACGATTCTTTATCCTGCACAATTTTTACCGATATGCTCATATGAAACAGTTTAGGGTATAGGTTGTGCCTTGTACAGCGTGGGTTTTCGGTTTTTTCTTTCTTTGTTATAGTATTCTTTTCTCGGAATATTTTAGTGGTTATAATAATTTTATAATATTCCATATTGTGTTTCTTGTTGAAAAGCATCATTGCTGCGCTATACTGGATAGTGATATGAAAGAACATTATCTCAAGGCTGAGCTATATGCACTCATAGCCTCTGATACTCAGATATTTGAATTCATTCAAACAGGAGCCTTGGATGGCATCTGGTACTGGGATTTGCAAAACCCTGAACAAGAGTGGATGAGTCCCAAGTTTTGGGAGACCTTGGGTTATGACCCTGATAAAAAAGAACACGCATCCAGAGAATGGCAAAACATCATCTTTGAAGAAGATTTACAAATTGCCTCTGTAAACCTGGAAAAACATTGTCAAGATCCTTCCTATCCTTATGACCAGATAGTCCGCTACAAACATAAAGACGGCAGTACCGTTTGGATTCGGTGCAGGGGAATGGCTATCAGAGACAAGGAGGGGAAAGCCCTGAGAATGCTGGGGGCGCATACCGACCTTACAAAGCTCAAAATAGCTGAACAAGAAATAGCAAAATTAGCCTCTGAATTTGAAACTGTCTTCAATGGCACTCAAGATGCAATGTTTCTCATGAAGGTATTAGAAGATGGGACGTTCCAATTCATCCGCAACAACCACGCCCATCAGAAAAAATCGGGAATAGCACTTGCAGATATACAAAACAAAACACCTCAAGAGTTGCTTGGCAAGAAGATGGGGGATGTTGTTGCGCAAAACTATCACAGATGCGTCGAAGAAAGAAGCGCCATTACCTATGAAGAGGAATTAGCATTGCCTGAGGGAAAGAGATACTGGCGGACCACCTTATCACCGATCTTTGAGCAAGATCGGATACAGTACATTGTAGGTTCGGCAACCGACCTTACCGACCTTAAGTTCCTTGAACAGAATCTTTACCGATATGCTCATTACGACTTACTCACAGGCCTGCCCAACAGAAGATTCTTCTTTGCACAATTGGAGCAGTGGTTAGACAACAAACAACCCTTTTCTCTTCTTTATATCGATCTTGATGGATTTAAAGCGGTAAATGACACGTATGGACACGCCTCTGGAGACAAAGTGTTGAACCATGCCGGCAGTTGCTTGAAAACCCTGATCAAAGACCCTGATTTTGCAGCACGATTGGGAGGTGATGAGTTTGCTGTGTTGCTCCATTCAGACACGGACAGCCAAAAGACAGCTACTGCCATTTTAAAAGCTTTACACACAAGCATTGACCTTGGTCCTGTTCAGTACATCATCAATGCTTCCATTGGAATAGCCATCTACCCAGAACAAGGCCAAGACAGCAAAGTGTTGTTGCACCGAGCTGACAAGGCCATGTACAAGATGAAAAACGAGCAAAAACGAACGAGAAATTGAGGTGTACAATTACCCTATTCAGCCTTATTATTGATGGTTAAAAGAGGTTGCTATGGATAGCATATATGATGTGGTAATAGTCGGAGCGGGAGTAAGTGGATCAGCTATTGCTCGAAAGCTCTCCTCGTATGCATTGAACGTCGCTTTGATAGACAAGGAAGTGGATGTCTCCTTCGGTGTTTCAAAAGCTAACTCAGGAATCATCCATGGAGGGTTTCACCATAAATCGAGTACGCTGAAAAGCAGACTTGAGTGTCTTGGCAACCGCATGTTCGACCAACTGAAGGAAGAACTACATTTTCCGTTCAGCCGATGCGGCATTCTGGTAGTAGCATTCAGCGACGAAGAAATGAGAACGGTGGAGCAGTTGTACCGACAAGGAGTAGCAAACCATGCAGTGGGCATCGAGTTGTGCAATCGAGAACGCCTTCTGTCCTTGGAACCCAAACTCAATGCCGATGTCGTAGGAGGATTGCATGCCCCCAACGGAGGCATCATAGAGCCGTATCGATTCGTCTTTGCCTTGGTCGAGTCGGCGGTCCGCAACGGGGTAAAATTGCTCACTGATTGGCATCTAGTGGGCGTAACGGAACAAGAAAATCACTACCTGCTACGCAACGAACGAGGAGAGGAGATCATCAGTCGATATGTTGTCAATGCAGCGGGAGTCCATGCCGACACCGTTTCAAAGCTATTCAATGCCGAGGATTTTACGATCAGCCTGCGCAAGGGAGAAGAGTTCTTGATGGACAGAAACGCCAAGGCCTACCCCTCGAAAGTATTGTTTCCTGTACCCTCTGCTCACTCAAAAGGAACATTGGTCATTCCGACTGTGGAAGGCACCACCATGATCGGGCCAACTAGCGAACCCACTACCTGCAAGGATGATCTTGCCACAAGCAAGGAAAACTTCGAGAAGGTATTCTACAACGCACGGCGTTTGGTGCCGGTGGTGAGTGAACGTGATGTAATTACCAGCTTCACCGGAGTGAGGCCTTTGGTGGAAAGTGATGATTTCTACATCGCAATATCAGAACAATCACCACGCTTGATCCAAGTTGCCGGCATACAGAGTCCAGGTCTTACCGCAAGCCCGGCGATTGCCGAGTATGTCAAGGAGCTGCTGAAAAAAGCAGGCTTGTCAATGTTGGAGAAAACACACTACGATCCCTACATTGAACAAGTTCCCCGCCTACGCGACCTCTCACCTCTAGAAGCAGACGCCCTTATCGCCCAGAATCCTGCCTACGGAGATATTGTATGCAGGTGTGAAAAGATAAGCGAAGGGGAAATCATCAGCGCCATTCGTCACGGGCACACCACACTCGATGGGATCAAGTTTTACACCAGGGCTCAGATGGGCCGCTGCCAAGGAGGGTTTTGCACCCATCGAATCCTCAAGATCATCGAACGGGAGACAGGTTTGACGATAGCAGAAATAACCAAACGTGGCTCAAACAGCTACATTGCTTCAGAGCAAGTCGGAAATCTTGCGGTGGAGGATAACCATGCGCTATGAGACCTATGATGCCGTTGTAATCGGAGGAGGGGCTGCGGGAATGGCAGCAGCTGTTACTCTTTCGAAGCGAGGAAAGTCAGTAATCATGTTCGAACGAGAACCTCAGCTGGGAGGAATTCTGCTCCAATGCATCCATAACGGATTTGGCCTGCAAGAGTTCAAGGAGGAACTCACAGGTCCCGAGTATGCAGAACGATTCACACAACAGGTTGCATCATCTCCAATCACTGTCAAACTGAATACAACAGTGCTTGAACTACAGCAAAAAGATGACAAAAAGGTGGTAATCGCCTGCAACAGCAAGGAAGGCATCCTTGAGATTGAAACAAAGGCAATTGTCCTGGCAATGGGGTGCAGAGAGCGTAACAGGGGTAATATTAACACACCGGGGACCAGACCCTCGGGTGTCTTTACAGCCGGCCTTGCACAAAGACTGGTCAATATCGATGGATACATCCCAGGGAAAGAGGTGGTCATAGTAGGCTCGGGAGATATCGGGCTGATCATGGCTCGAAGAATGACGTGGGTGGGTGCAAAAGTGAAGGCAGTGATAGAAATACAGCCAAACCCGGCCGGATTGACCAGAAATATCGTACAATGCCTGAATGATTATAACATCCCCTTATACCTGTCTCACATAGTGAGTGAAATCCGTGGCAAGGATAGAGTTGAATCAGTGTGCGTCACGCCTTTGGAAGACGGAAGACCAAATGAAGACAAGAGTTTTGCAATCGCTTGTGATACAGTACTCTACTCCGTCGGATTGGTACCCGATAATGAGATAACAAGGAGCATCAACCTCAACCTTAACCCAGAGACAGGAGGGGCATGGGTTGATGCAAATCTTATGACCAAGATACCCGGGATCTTCAGTTGTGGAAATGTCCTGCATGTGCATGATCTTGTTGACTATGTGAGCGAAGAAGCAATGCGTTGTGGCAACTTTGCAGCAGACTACATTGAAGGAAAAACCCTTCAATGTCCGATACAACTCAAGGCTGGAGGTAATGTAAAATATGTATTGCCCAATGCGATGAACCTTGAAGAACCAAGCAAGATGTACTTACGTCCCTTGATCGTCAAAAATTCGGCTACGTTGGAAGTTCGATGCAATAATACAGTAGTAAAGAGCATCAAGCTTCGGCACGTGCAACCATCAGAGATGATCTCATATACCTTTGACCCCCAAAAGTTGGGAGCTGAAGAGTTGCTGGAGCTGAACACGCACAACAGCCTCGAGATATCAGTATCCTGAAGGAGTCCATGCAAATGAACAAAGAAATCCCCATGACCTGCATCGCCTGCCCCATAGGGTGCAATCTCACCTTATTTACACAGGATAAAACCTTGATAAGAGTAGAAGGAAACCGTTGTCCTCGAGGAGAGACCTACGCAAAGGATGAATACATAGCCCCTAAGCGGATCGTGACAGCCACCGTCCGAGTTACAGGGGGGCTCCAAAACCGGGCCCCGGTAAAAACAGACCAACCGATTCCAAAGGCAGACGTGCCCCGCTTGCTGGACAAGCTCTATAGGTTGAGCTTCTCGGCTCCTATTACCTGTGGCCAAGTCTTGTATCAAGAAGAAGGTTATGCAGTTATAGCCACACTCTCTGTCAAGGATATTGAGTCTACCTCACCATGACTTCTTATATAATCTTCCTGAGCACACGAGCATAGAAATAAGGAATTGTTGCAAGAGACAAAATGAGAGAGAAGAGAAAGAACATAGGAGAGCCTTCGAGGGCAAAACGGGCCATCCAATAAGAAGGAAGAAAGCTAAAAAGATATTGGAAGTTGTCATGAAATAAAAAGGGAATCGGCAAGCCCAATAACAAAAGGCTGGAAAGCTTGCCCATTGCCATCCCCTCTATTTTATTGCGTGAAAGAGAGAATATCACTGAACCAGCAATGATCGCCGTCAAGGAGCAGAGTACACTCATTGCTACCTGCTGTCCAACAGTCCAAGTTGTAAGATGAAAGAGCTTGAGGACACCAAGAGAGATAAATCCTGCTGTTACTGCTGGAATTGCTAGTCGGGAAACAAGATACCCTCGAGTCTGCAAAGGAGTGACAGAGAGATACCGTGTCAGCTGTTGCTCATGCTCATCAAGCATGACCATGGCAGAGGCAAAACAAATCATATAGGGGGTCAGAATCATCAATAACAGATCGAATAACCGATAATATGGCTGCAAGATAGATGAGACTGCAAAAAAACTGCAAAGCAACGTCTCGAGGTTTGGGATGGCAAACCTGAAAAACACTCCTGCAAGAATGGAAGCAAAGCAAACAGCAAGCAACATGCCATCCTTAAGGATTTGACGCACCACCATCACCCATGATACTACCACAACTCTCATCATGACCCTCCTCCCAAGGTGCTGAAAAAAACCTTGGTTGCCCTGATAGAAAACCATACCACCACGACAGTCCAAAACAGAAGAGAGATCGTAGCTGTTAGCAGGTGGTTGCCGAAAAGGCAGATCTCTATGAGACAAATTCCTGGATGAAGCAGCATCCACACAGAATCAGGGCGCACAATATATACAAAGGCGGGAAGCGTAATCACCAACAGCCATGGTATCGTTGCAAGGATGAACCGATTGAGAGTCTGAGCCCTCGTCGCGACAACCAAACCTATTGCCGAAAACAAACAGGAACCGATGAAGACGGCACTGCCGATTCGTAGAGGATTTTCGATAATGGTGCCAAATCCTGCAATACCCAATGCAACGAGGACAGCAATGCAAGACAAGGAACAAAGCTTGGAGAGAACATACTCTTCAACGTTCAGCGGCGAGACGGCAAGGCTGTGCAAGGTATGCTCATCCTTCTCAAACTGAACAATGGCTCCCATGAAAAACAGTCCTAATATTGCAGGATCGCTATAAATCATTATCATAGCCGCTCTCACCTTCCAAGCTTCAGGCAACAACTGCAAAACGGTACTATAGACCAAGGTGAAGAGACCATAGACGAAGTAGAAACCATAGCGATACTGAAAGGCTATATCTGCTTTGAGCACATTGAGAAATCTCATTGCAATTTCCTCCCCGTCAACTCGGTAAAGATGTCATTGAGCGTAGGTTCACTGCTATGGATGCTCAGAAGAAGATTATTCTTAAGCACTTCCTGCAACTCGACATCCTCGTTGATTTGGGACAATTGGGTACTGCGATGATACTCTATCCCTTGGTTACTATAGGTATAGCTAACAGAAACAGCCCCTTTTTGCATGATCAGGTTCCTAGGGCTGTCCAAAGCCCGGATCTGTCCGTCTACAATGAACGCCACCCGGTCACACAGCTCTGTTGCATCGTACATATTATGAGTGGTAAGCAAGATGGTGGTACCTTTGTCCCGTTGACGAAGAATAAGATCCTTCATGACTCTTGCATTCGAGGGATCGAGTCCACTTGTGGGCTCATCAAGAAAAAGGATGGCCGGCTCGTGAAGCAAAGCCTTGATGAAATTTAATCGACTTTTCATTCCCTTCGAATAGGCGTGCACCCTTTTGTCAGCCTCAGAGGAGAGTCCTACCGAAGCAAGCAACGGCTCTAGTGCAAGGGTATGCTTATACAAAGATGCAAAATACCGCAGATTCTCCCGTGCGCTTAGCTTTTCAAATAAGCAGGGAACCTCAAAATCAACACCGATTTGCTCATAGAATGAAGAATTACGGCGCTTTGGCTCAACGGAATTCACTACAACCCGGCCCTGGTACTTCGTTATCAAGCCGGTCAAGATCTTCTGTACAGTACTCTTGCCAGCACCCGATGGGCCAAGGAACCCAAAGATTTCTCCCGGTTGCACAGAAAATGACATATCCTTGATGAACGGTTGCTTGGTATAGCTGAATGTAAGATTTTCTACTGTTATCATACTGACCTATCCTTCAAAATTTGAACTACGATACCTTCAAGCATCAATTTCATTGCATCATCGAACACATCCTCGCCGATCTCCTGTTTGAAGAGCATCGTAAGAAAGATAGCCCTCAGGGCAGCACTGAAAACCCTGACCTCTGCCTGATCGAGCTCTACAGGCAAGAGAGAGAGAAACAACTGCATACTCATATCATCAGTCTGTGCATGCTGTGCCATTACCTCCTTAGGCAATTTCCTCATAATGAGCTCCATTTCCTTGTTCTGTATCAAGGTAGCAAGAAATGACGCATCAACTCGTTTGAACAAGGCAAAAAGAAGATCTGCAAGAGCTTGTGAATCCAGCGGTTGTTTGCTGTTCTGCAACGAAGCGTGTAAAGCTTCTTGAATTTCATCATGAAAATCCATGATCACCTCGTAAAACAACAGTTCCTTGGACGAATAGAAGAGATAGAAGGTACCTTTTGGAATGTTCACCCTCTTAACCAGTTCATCCACAGTGGTTTTTCTTACTCCCAAGACTTTGAGGCTTGCACAAGCCTCCTTTTTCAACCGAGCCTGTATGAACATTCGCTCCTGACTCGATAGCGCTTTCGGCATATCCTGCTCCCTAAAACCATTTGACTATTTCTATCTTATTAGTCAAACATTAAATTAAAGTTTCTCTCTTGTCAATAATTGTCCCTTAGGAAACATCCATGAAAGGACAAATTTAAAAATCAGCGGCCCCTGTACGCAAGAAACCTCAATTTTGTACTTTCATTCGCAAAACCATGCTATAACTGTTACAATTACAAAGGGAGACACTCACAGTACATGGAATATGTTATTACAAGTAAAGAACAGCTGAGGGACTTATGGACCAATATTTACAACACCGAAGGAAAACCAGACTGGTCACACATCCTACCCTATTATGCTGAGGACATATTTTTCTGGGATTCAGTGCAAAAAATTTACGGTATTACTGAGTTTAAAGCCATGACCGAGCGCCTGATCGCCCGATCGAACAACCTCAAAATGCAAATCAAGAATATTGCCCATAACGGCAATGTACTCTTTCTTGAGTGGGAGATGAGCTTGAGCTTTAAAAAGTATCCCAACTCATCAGTGTTCGGTTGCAGCCGGGTGACTTTGAATGACGAAGGCAAAATAGTCGAACAACGTGATTATTATGATCTATGGGGAGACATCTTTGACAATATCCCTCGATTCAACAAAGCCTATCGCAAATTCATGCACAAAAAATTCGGGTAAGAGGGAGTACGCAATGAACCCATATCTCAAAGAATACAAATGGTCCAATATTGCCGCAATGATTAAAAACAACAAGTCGATACCCAAGACTGAGACAACTGATGTTTGCGGCAAGCTGGTCGTCATTACCGGAGCCACCAGCGGTATCGGCTATGAAACAGCAAAACTCTTTGCCTCACATAAAGCACAGTTGCTCCTGATCAACCGCAATAAGGAGAAATCAGAGCAACTCAAGCGAGAAATTGAACAGACATACCAAGTAACATGCGATTATTTCATCGCTGATTTTGCCCATATGGACCAAATACACAAAAGCGCACACATGCTGGCAAATCTCAAACAGGATATTGATATCCTGATCCATAACGCAGGCGTCTACAATACGAAAAAGCGCTTTACCGATGATGACATCGAGGAGGTCTTTCAGGTCAACTATCTCTCATCCTTCATCATCAACTATCGATTGAAAGAAAAATTGAGAGCACAAAATCAGGCACGAATCATACTGGTCAACTCCGAAGGACACCGCTTCGCTCTCAAAGGCTTGCAGCTCAATGATCTTCGTTGGAACAAGCAGCGCTATAGCGGACTGAAAAGCTATGGGTCCGCAAAAACAGCACAGTTGCTCTCCATGATTGAATTTAACACCTACTTCAAGACAAGCAACGTTACAATCAACGCAATGCACCCAGGCGATGTTAAGACCAATATGGGAGAGAACAACGGACGCATCTACAAATTTTTCAAGCATCTGTTGATCAATCCCACTGCAAGAGACCCGCATCTTTCAGCCCAAGCAATCTATTATCTAGCCGTCTCAGAGGATGTGGCGAAAACCAGCGGAGAGTTTTTCAACTTCACCACCAAGGAAATCCCTGCCCCTCATGCCCTTGACAGGGCTGTGGCTCAAAACCTATGGGAGAGCAGCATAACAATAGGAGGACTGTAATGGACATACCTCACTATGACATGGTCATCGTAGGAGCCGGATTATCTGGCTTGAGTGCTGCGACATATCTTGCAAAAGCAGGAAAATCAGTCTTGGTATTGGAAAAAAGCCCAAACTGCGGAGGCTTGCTGCAATCATTCTCCCGTAACGGATATGTTTTTGATGCAGGGGCACGATCAATTGAGAATTCAGGCATCATCAAGCCAATGCTCGCCGAGCTTGACATAGAGATGGAGCTCTTGGAAAGTCCAGTATCACTGGGTATTGAACAAGACAGCATACCGATGCAGGGAGAGCAGAGTCTCATCGATTATCAACACCTGCTACAAAGACTGTATCCTCAAAACAAACAAGACATTCAAAAGATCAGCAAAGTTATTCGCAAAGTCTACAAGGAGATGCAGGTCATCTACGGCTTTGAGAACCCTGTCTTCAAAAATTTCCGACAAGACAAGCAATATTTATTCAAGGAACTGCTGCCTTGGTTCGGAAGGTTTATCATCGCGGTACGGCGCATGGAAAAATTGCAGACCCCCATCGAATCATACTTAGAGGCATTGACTTCAAACCAGAGTCTGGTGGATATCATCGCCCAACACTTCTTCAAAAAGACTCCTGCCTTCTTTGCCTTAGGATATTTCTTTGTCTACCAAGACTATTTTTACCCTAAAGGAGGCACAGGACAGCTGAGCATAAAACTCCAGCAGAAAGCTCAGGACCTAGGCGCTACGTTCAAGCTAAACACTGAAGTTGTAAATGTTCTTGCGGCCAAAAAACAGGTATTGGACGACAAGGGACAAGCCTACAGCTACGAAACACTCTTGTGGTGCGGCGATCTGAAATTTCTCTATCGTAATCTCGACACCTCCATGCTGGAGCCGAAGGCTGTCGCCGCCATTGGCAAGCAGGCTGAGAAAGTATTCTCAAGCAGAGGAGGTGACTCGGTATTCACCCTGTTCCTCGGAGTGGAACAAGAACCTCAAGCCTTTGCAGAGAGAACAAAAGCACATCTGTTCTATACCCCGTCAAAACAGGGTTTGGGACAAACACATCTGTCACAGTTAAAAACACTGTTGGATAATGGATTAAACAGTACCAAAGCAGAAATACTCTCATGGGTACAGACCTATTGCGCCTTGACGACCTATGAAATCTCGATTCCCTCACTCAGAGATCCAAGCCTCTCTCCTCAGGGAAAAACCGGCTTGGTGATCAGTTTCCTACTTGAGTATGACTTGGTTCGGCTGGTTTCTGACCAACAATGGTATGAAGAGTTCAAAAAGTACGTAGAAGAGCAGATGATAAAAATACTCAACCAGACAATATTCAGCGGACTCCTTGAAACAATAGAGCTCAAGTTCTCGGCCTCCCCACTAAGTCTTGAGACCAGGTTCAACAACAGCGAGGGTGGTATAACAGGTTGGACCTTTGAACAACCGTCCCCTGCTGTAAGCAAGTTACCCAAAATACCAGCATCGGTAAAAACGCCGATACCGTCAGTCATGCAATGCGGCCAATGGGCATACAGTCCTGCCGGCATTCCTACTGCAATACTGACCGGCTGGTATGCCTATGATGAGCTCATACGAAAAAAATAAGCGTTCACCTCTATATGACATCCTCCTTGATTGCAAACAAGGTACTGGAAAACTTTTGAGGTTCAGCAAAGAAGGGGGTGTGTGCTGAAGATTCAAAAACAATCAGGTGCTTGCCCTTCGGAGCATCAAGGACCTCATAGTAGCGTTCAACAGCTGATAACGGAGTGTTGTAATCATCTTTTCCCTGAAGAAAATACAGGGGGATGGATACTGAGGGAATATCCTTCATAGCGTTGAAATTTCGGTATTGGTCCTCATCCCACATCACACCGCTGCCTCGATTGGAACCTTTAAGCCAACGAAGCAGATCCTTCACTGAATATTCTGGTGATTGCAAGGCCATCCATCCAAGAGACGCAAACCCCACATCAAAACTGCCTTTGTAGCGATCAACCATTTGGATGAATGTCACGAACGTCTTATGGTCGGTATAGGGCGGGTCCCCAAGCTGTTTCAGCTTCTCAAGGTCACGACTCTTGTTCTCTTTCTGCAAGGTCTCAAGCAACCAAGTGTGAGCAATCTGATGACTCAGAGCTTGGTTCACCACCTGCCCTACGCTGATGCAGGCATGATAGTCCGAAGGAAATCGGCTCGCCATTTCCAGGGCAATTTGCGTACCCCAAGAATGTCCAAGGATAAAGATTTTCTCAGTATTGAATCTTTTTTTCAGGTATTGGGTCAGTTCATGGACATCAGAGAGAAACTGTTCATAGACCATGGTGCTCTCATCAAAGTCATCTGTATTTGACTTACCCGCGCCCCTCTGATCGTAATGCACCACTATGAACTCTTTCTCCAGTTCCTTATCCAAGGCATGCGCTACAGGCATTTGGGAAGAGCCAGGGCCTCCATGGAGCCAAAGCAACACCGGATTGTCCCTATCGTTACCACGCATGAGGATCCACTGCTCAAAATCACCCAGGGAAAGCTTCTGAAGCTCAGCAATGCTGTTTGGATGATCAACAATCGGCGGGGTGTGCGATCTATCACGAAGAATGATAACAACAAAAACAACCAAAAGAATTACGAATACTACAACCAGAAGAATACGTTTCATTGTGAACACCTCAATCCTTTGCAGGATACCACCAAGAAAGAAATCAGGGAATGGTCTTTCATTGACAGGGATGCATTCAGAGTTTATTATGAACGTGTTCATATAAAGGATAGCCAAGTGCCGAAGATCGTTGCTGATGCAAAAAAACGAATTCTCAAAACAGCAAGAGCTCATCTCTTTGCACATGGATATGCAGAAATGACGCTCAGACTTGTAGCCCAAGAGTGCAACCTGGCAGTAGGTACCATCTATAATTATTTTTCAAGCAAGGATGAGCTTGTCGGTTCTGTCATGTTGGAAGATTGGATTTTCGTACAAAAGACCATGCAAGAAAGGTGTGCCAATGCAGCTACCCTCTCTGAGGGAATAAAGACTATCTATGAAGCAATCGAAGCTTTCTGTCGTTGTTATGAACAAATCTGGAAAGATTATTTAAAACTCGGATACACCCCGGACCACTTCAACCAAAGGCATCTGATGCTGAGAACCCAGATAGAACAATTGCTCTATCACCTTGTTTCTCGGTTCCACTTTACCTCTGAGACGGATGTTGTGCCTCTTACTGCTGAGATGATCCTCTGCTCTGCTGTACAAAAGGACATCGGATATTCCCAGCTTTGTTTCATAATAGACAAGGTATTTTTACAGGAGTCAATGCATGAGTAGTTTTAAAGACCTTCGCATCGTAGACAATTTTTACCAGACTTCAGCGTTCTTCCCCATGCCTACCGTCCTGATCGGGACGCTTGATGAAAAGGGAAGAACCAATCTCGGGCCATATTCCTTGATACAACCGTACTATGTTGGGGGAAAAGAGTACTATGCCATGCTTCTGTGCTGTCGCAACTCATCCAATACAGCCCAACACCTTCTAAAAAATGGTCGCTGTTCGCTCAATTTCATCACCGATGAGACCAAGTACTTCAAAGAAGCGGTACGACTTGGCTGGCCGGGAGACACCGTAGACGAAAAGATGAAAGACTGTTGCTTTGAACTTGAAGAAGGCTTGATGGCCAAGGAACATCCGGACCAACAGTATCCCAAGGTAGTATCCCAGAGTGTGCAGGTCTTTGAATGTACCTGGATGCGTCATCTCGATAACGCACAGGATGACAAACCAGGGTTTCTTGATGGGTATGAGCCTCCTTACCATGATTTCAATGGGATCACCAGTGAATTTGGAGCACATTTCATACTGCGCATCGACAAGATCCTGATGAAGGAGCCCTATCACAGCAGCATCATCGAAGGAGTCAGAGCCAAGAGCTTTCCACGCTTGGTCATCGATTACGGCTACCGCGATTCAAAATATTTCTGGTACGCCAGAGCCCGAAAAGCCAGGGCGGAACTCTTGCCCATGAGAAAAGGAACGGTCGCATCGGTTCGCTACGCAGCTGACCGTATAGCAACTGATGTCCATTTTACCGATGCAGCTTGTGCCAAATTGGTCAATGTTCCCCGAATTTTCCTCAATACCGCACTGAAGGGTTGTGTAGCTTGGGCGAGGGAGCATTCAGTCCAAGAAATTACAGAAGAACACATGGATATCATCAACGATAAACGTTCGAAAGAAAAACAACGATAGAACAGGAGAGATGCTATGAACATAGTTCTTGCTGGTGCTTTTGGAAAGCTTGGGAGCGATCTTCTCAAAGTCCTTGTTGGCTTAGGGCATTCTGTGCTCGCTGCCGACCTCAGAGAAAAAGAGATTGCCCTACCCTCTGGTTCTTTCCGTTTCAGGCCGATTGATGTTACAGACAAATCATCACTACAAGGGCTCTTTGCGGATACAGAGTTGTGTATCAGTACAGTAGGACTCACCGGTATCTCTAAAACGCATACGAATGAAGATATCGATTATCAAGGAAACCTCAATCTCCTTGAAGAGGCAAAAAAAGCAGGAGTCAGGAAGTTCATCTATGTCTCTGTCATACAGGCTGACTCTGATGACTCTGTACCCATGCTCAACACGAAAGCTCGTTTTGAATCAGTGCTGAAGAGCTGTGGCCTTGAGTATGTCATAATCCGGCCTACTGGGTATTTCTATGACATAGCAAAGGTTTTCAAACCCATGATTGAAAAAGGGAAGGTAACCTTGCTTGGAAGAAAGAACCACTATGCAAATGTGATTGACACACGAGATCTTGCCCTGTTTATTGCAGAGCACCTCGGTGATGAGCAAAAAACCTTGGAGGTCGGAGGCAAGGAGACCTACAGCTATAAACAGATTGCAAAGCTCTTCTTTGAAGCAGCAGGGAAAAAACCAAAATTCTCGTATGCTCCACTGTGGTTGTTCTCTCTGTTGATTGCCATACACAAGAAAAAAGCAACCGGCAAAGAAGCTATCATCCGTTTCTCAAAGTGGACGCTGACTCATGATCTGGTTGGAGAGCATCGGTATGGAACATTAAGTTTCAAAGAGTATATTGCTCAAGGAGATTACACATGAACCTGCAACAAGCCTTCCAAAGTGCTTTTTTTGATACAATGCTGGTGATATATCTCGTTTGTTGTGTCAGTTCGGCCATCGGGTTCTACAAATTTGTCTATTTCATGTCGATCGGTTATGGCCTTGCCATTGCTGCAAGCTCTCTTACGATGCTCTTGCAATATAAGGACAGCGTTACACTCCTAGCTTCGATGCTCTGTCTGTTGTACATCGCCTATGGCCTTCGTCTCAGCAGCTTCCTCTTGATCAGAGAACTCAAGCAGAAATCCTACCGGGCCATGATCTCAAAAGAATTTGGAGACAAACCCATGCCATTCTTTGTAAAGATGGTAATCTGGCTTGCTTGTTCATCACTGTATGTAGCACAAATCAGTCCTGTCCTCTATAGGCTGGAAAACAGGAAGGAAGCCTTCGCCTCAGCGGTCGTAGGCATCCTAATCATGCTGTTTGCCCTCGTACTTGAAACCATCGCCGACAGACAAAAAGCCAAGGCCAAGGTGCATGACCCTCAGAGGTTTTGCAGTACCGGGCTATACCGCTGGGTTCGCTGTCCCAATTACCTGGGCGAGGTGTTGTTTTGGACAGGCTCCTTGATCTCTGGTTTTGGGGCATTGATCACTGGCTTGCAATACATCGTTGCAATATCGGGATATCTACTGCTTGTGTATGTGATGCTCAGTGGAGCAAAGCGATTGGAAAAACGACAAAACCTCCGGTATCAAAAGGATGAAGAGTATCAAAGGTATGTACAGAACACCCCAATACTCTTTCCTTTCATCAAGCTGTATTCCTTGAAAAACGCTCGCTTCATCGTCTGAGTAAAAAAAAACCGAACAGAAATCCTGCTCGGCATCGGAAAACCAGGTTACTAGCGGCTATGGCGACCCTTGAGCACATCGACCACCTCAGAGAGTTCAATGTTCTTCTGGGCAAGCAATACCAAGAAGTGATACATGAGATCCGCAGCCTCTCCTAAGAAGAGGTTTTTGTTCTCATCCTTGCTCTCGATGATCAGCTCGACGGCCTCCTCGCCAACTTTCTGGGCAATTTTGTTCAACCCACGGCTGAAAAGATGGTTGGTATAAGATCCTTCCTGGGGAAAATCTCTCCTATCGTGGATTACCTGTTCGAGATAGAAGAGAAACTCGCTTGCGCCGATTTGCTCAGGATCGTTCTCCTCTGCAAAACAGGTATCACTACCGGTATGACAGATAGGTCCGGTAGGAACTGCCTTGATCAAAAGAGTATCATGATCGCAATCCTCGATGATTTCTCGCACTTCAAGGTAGTTACCACTGGTTTCTCCCTTGGTCCAGAGCGTTTGCCTGCTTCTTGAGTAGAAGGTGACCAAGTTGCGATCGCGTGTCAACTTCAATGCTTCCTCATTCATGTAGCCAAGCATCAACACTTTCCTAGTTACCGCATCCTGGATGATGGCGGGAATCAGACCACCCTGTTTTTCAAAATCAAGACCCATACAAACTTTCTCCTTGCTACAGCTTACGCATAGTTATACCACGTCTTTCAAGAAAAATCTTCAACTCAGGTATATCAATTTCATGAAAATGAAAAATCGACGCTGCAAGGGCTGCATCAGCCTTGCCCTCCTTGAATACCTTCTCAAAATGCTCCATGGTCCCTGCCCCTCCGCTTGCGATGACAGGAATTCCTACAGCCTCTGATACTCCTCTGGTCAAGTCAACAGCAAAACCACCCTTCGTGCCATCATAATCCATCGAGGTCAAAAGTATTTCCCCAGCGCCTCGCTCATATACCTGTTTGGCCCAGGATATAACATCAAGAGACGTAGGGGTCCTGCCTCCGTGCACGTAAACCTCATAGCCGCTCTCCATCGCACTATTGCTCCTTGCATCAATGGCACACACCACACACTGAGAGCCAAAACGAAGTGCAAGTTCATCGATGACAGAAGCCTTGGCCACCGCTTGGCTGTTGATGGAAATTTTATCTGCTCCGCTATCAAGTAAATGAGCTACATCATCAGCGTTGCGGATGCCACCCCCTACAGTAAAAGGGATTGATATATGCTCGGCTATGCGCTCAACGAGGGATCGAAAGGTCCCACGGTTTTCAACAGTTGCCGTGATATCAAGAAAGGTAAGCTCATCAGCACCTAAGGCACTGTAAGTCTTTGCAAGTTCAACAGCGTCCCCGGCATCCCTGAGATTGATGAAATTGATGCCTTTAACCGTTCTTCCGTCACGAACATCAAGACAAGGTATGATTCTTTTTGCCAGCATACTAATTCTCCCCGAACGCTTTGAGTGCGTCCAAACTGATTCTTCCTTCATAGATGGCCTTTCCGATAATCGCTCCTCCCAGTCCTGCTTTTTGCAAAGCGTGCAGATCTTCAATGGTTGAAATTCCTCCTGAGGCAATGAGCTTGAGCTTTGGCCTGTCTTTAAGCAGCACTTTATAAAGCTCAAGAGAGGGACCTGCAAGCATTCCATCCTTTGCTATATCGGTGCAGATGACCGTATGCATTCCCTTTTGAAGATAGGAGTCGATAAAGGGGCCAACCTCGACTGAGCTCTCCTGTAACCAACCGCTGGTCCTGATAAAGCCATCTTTTGCATCTGCACCCAGGATCAAGGCATCCGAGCCCCAGCGCTCGAGCCAGGAAAGGACCAGTTCTGGATCTTTTACCGCGACAGAACCACAGGTTACCTTGGTCGCTCCACAATCGAAGGCGGCCTCAAGATCTTTTGTCTTCTTGATGCCTCCCCCGAAATCAATGATCAGTGAAGTATTGCTTGCAAGGCGTTCTAGCGTTGCAAGGTTCACTATGCCCTCACCCTTAGCACCTTCAAGATCCACTACGTGCAGATATTTCAAATTGGCATCTTCAAACTGCTTTGCAAGATCAAGGGGGTCGGAGGCGTATATCTTTTTGGTAGCATAATCACCCTGGCTGAGACGGACAGCCTTGCCTTCAATAATATCTATAGCAGGAATCAGGTTCATCAGCAGCCCTCCACAAAATTCTTCAAGATGCGCTGACCTACCTCTGCACTTTTTTCCGGATGGAACTGGCAACCCAAGAAATTGTCCTTCCTCAATACCGAGGCAAACACTGTTGAGCCATATGTTGTGGTGGCAATGGCATCATCACAAGCCTCTACATAATAACTATGTACAAAATAGCACCAACTGTTTGCCTGCAACCCGGTAAAAATTGCATCATCACTGCAATCAAGGGTGTTCCAGCCCATGTGAGGGATTTTCAGAGAAGTCATGTTTGAGAACTTTCTCACCCTTGCATCAAAGATGCCCAGGGTTTCAACATTGCGTTCCTCGCTGGATTGACACATCAATTGCAGGCCAAGACACACACCAAGGAAGGGTTGTTCCAATGCCTTGAGAACCTGGTCCAACCCTTTTTCCCTAAGATAGGCCATGGCAGTAAAGGCCTCCCCCACCCCGGGAAAGATGACTCGATCTGCTTTGGAAAGGACTCTTGCATCATCGGTGATCTCAGCCTCGTACCCAAGGCGTCTGAGGGCACACAATACCGAACGAGTGTTTCCTGCATTGTATTTGACGATGGCTATTCTCATAACATCCCCTTGGTGGAAGGCAATACGTCGCAATAAGGATTGCGATGCACTGCACTTTTCAACGCTCTTGCAAAGGCCTTGAAAAGGGCTTCACACTGATGGTGGGCATTCCCTTCTCCTACCTGCATCGAAAGGTTGCAACAGGCGCTGTCGCTGAAGGATTTGAAGAAATGCTGCACCATCTCCGTGGGGAAACTGCCTACATACTCCCGATTGAACGGTACATTCCATTGTAAATATGGTCTATTTGAGAAATCGAGAGCCACTTGGGCAAGAACCTCATCCATGACAAGGACCTCAAACCCATAGCGGTTGATGCCCCTCTTATCCCCGAGGGCCTGTTTGAAAGCCTGCCCTAAGGCGATGCCGACATCCTCTACAGTATGATGCTCATCAACCATGAGGTCTCCCTCTGCATGCAACGATATATCACAACCACTGTGGCGCAATACTTGATCGAGCATATGGTCAAAAAATGGAAGATGGGTATGGATTGCACCAAGACCGCCTCCATCAAGATTGAGCTTCAGCTGGATCTGGGTTTCCTTGGTCACACGTTCCAGACCAGCAATCCTTGGGGCCAAATGAGAGTCCTCGAGTAAAAAGGATGCAATCTGTGCCCAGTTGTCGCTGATGAAGATACAGCTCTCTTTCAGCTGGTCATCAAGCTCTCCTTTCCTCTTCGGGTCTGCAAACCAGATTGCCTTGCATCCAATATTCTTTGCCAACTGTACATCGGTCAGGCGATCCCCGATTACCACCGAGTGTTCAAGGTCGTATGAACCTGTCATATATTCGCCCAACATGCCGACGCCGGGCTTCCTGCCCGGACAGTTGTCCTCAGGCAGGGAATAATCGATGTGAAGGGCATCGAAAATCACCCCTTCTCCTGCTAAGGTTTCAAGGATCCTTTTATGAGGAATCTCAAATGATTTTTGGGGAAACGAGGGAGTTCCCACACCATCTTGATTGCTCACCATGGCAAAGTAGAATCGGCCGGATGAACGAAGCTTTGAAAGAGCTCCAAACACTCCTGGGATGTATTGAATCTTATCAAGGCTGTCTACCTGCATCTCCTCTACGATGATCCCGTCACGATCAAGAAACAATACCCGCTTATGCATCCTCTCCCCCCTTATACAAAGCCAAGGCCTCAAGAAGGATGGCATTCTCCTCCTTGCTGCCGATGGTGATTCTCAAACAATTCTCACAGTGCACCTGGGTGCTGCGATTTCTCACTATAATACCCTTGTGGGCAAGATAGTGATAGAGCTTTTGTGCATCAGTTACCCGGACAAGAAAAAAGTTTGCATCACTGGGAAAGACTGTTTTTACACAAGGAATTTTTTCAAGCTCGACCTTCAAGCGCGAGCGTTCTTCTTTTATCATTTCAAGTCCTTGCATTACAGACTCTTTTGCCTCCAAGGCCTTGAGGGCAAGCTCTTGGGCGGGGGTTCCGAGATTGTAGGGATACTTCATACTCCGAAACACCGCAATTATCTCTTCACTTGCAATTGCAATACCCACTCGTGCTGAAGCGAGCGCCCAACATTTGGAGAGTGTTCGCAGGACAACCAAATTCGGATATTGCCTGAGCAGACTCACTGCACTTTGCTTGTCACTAAAATCATAATATGCCTCATCAACAACGGTGATACCATCAAAGAGTTCACACACCCGTTTGACAGAATCGAGCGAGAAGGCATTCCCGCTGGGGTTGTTTGGAGAGCAGATGAACAACAGCTTCAATCGTCCCTCTCTGCGATTATTCTTTTCTGCTGACAAAAAAGAAGAGAGTGCCTCAAAATCAATCTGGAAGGAGGGATTAAGGTTTACACTGTGAACCTGTACAGCATTGATGTCTGCAAATACTTTGTAAGCCCCGTAGGTGGGGGCCATTATCAAGGCTGAATCTTTGCCCGGATTACAAAAACAACGAAAGAGATTATCAATCAACTCATCACTGCCATTGCCCAAAATAGTATTGTGAAATGGAAGACCCAACTGCCTCTCTATTGCCTTTCGTACCTCATAGGCTAGAGGATCGGGATACCGGTTGGCATCTTTCTTTTGCACAAAATCCTGATAGTTCTCATTGGCATCAAGATAGACCTCAGCCTCTCCCGTAAAATCATTTCGAGCACAACTATAGGGAATAAGGTTGGCAATATTGTCTCTGAGCAACTCTCTCATCTCTCTCCTCCCAGACGAACAGCAACAGCGTTGTAATGAGCCATCAAGGCTTCTGATTCTGCCATACAGAAGAGAGTCCCTGAGAGGTTCTTCAGACCTTCCTTGCTCAGCTTCTGTACGGTAATTTTCTTACAGTATGAATCGGTGCTCACCCCGCTGTAACTGCGGGCCCAGCCATTGGTGGGCAGTGTGTGGTTGGTTCCACTTGCATAGTCCCCCGCACTTTCGCAACTGTAGGGTCCGATAAAGATTGATCCGGCATTCACCACCTTGCTTGCAAACAGCTCATCCTCTTCTTCAGAAAGATTGATGATCAGATGTTCTGGTCCATAGGCATTGACCAACTGTACACAAGTGGGAAGCGAGGAAGCAACAATGGCACGCGATCCGGCAAGACTTTGTAAAAGAAAGCTCTTCCTTGGCAGATTTTCCAGTTGTTTTTCCAACTCTTGTTCAACACGATCGAGATAGGCAAAGCCTTGCTCCTGGTCGGAATGGACAATCAGCATCGCCTGGCTGTCTGTGCCATGCTCTGCCTGGCTGAGCAAATCACTGGCAACAAAAGAAGGATCTGCATCCATAGAGGCAACCACCATGACCTCACTCGGACCTGCAGGCATGTCGATGGCACAACACTCACTGCTGATTTGGATCTTTGCCTCAGTGACATATTGGTTTCCCGGTCCAAATATCTTGTCCACCGCTTTGATGGTCTGGGTCCCGTAACCCATTGCAGCAATGGCCTGCGCGCCCCCAACCTTGTAGATCTCAGTGATGTTGCACAGCTTGGCAGCATACAATATGGCTGGATGGATCGATCCATCCTTAGCCGGGGGTGTGCACAGTACGACAGAAGGACATTTTGCCACCAAGGCAGGAATCCCAAGCATCAAGACGGTGGAAAACAGCGGAGCTGTGCCTCCTGGAATATAGAGCCCCACCCTTTGGATGGGTACGATCATGCGCGACAGCTCAATCCCTTTTGCCACTTCAAGCTGCTCGCCATGTCCGATTTGCTCTGCATGGAAGGCGTAGATGTGATCATAGGCAGTATGAAGAGCTTGCTTCAAAGAAGCATCGACCAACGATTCTGCCTCCGACAATTCCTGCAAGTTGACAGCAAGAGAAGAGAGTTCGGCCTTGTCGAACTGTCTTGAGAACCGAAACAAAGAAGAATCTCCCTCGTTTCTCACCGCATCGAGGATGTTTCTCACATCCTGGGCTACTTCCCGTTTATTCTGGATATTACGCTTTAAAAGCTCCTGATACTCCTGTCTTCCTGGATTGAAGCTTCGCTTGAGATATGCCATCTGTTTCTCCTTGACTACTGGGTCATCTTCTCGATCGGGGTAACCAAGATTCCTTGGGCCCCGAGGGCTTTAAGTTGTTCAAAGACATCCCAAAAAGTATCCTCAGCAACAACTATCTGCACCGATACCCAACCAACCTCCATCAACTTTGTTACCGTAGGGCTCTTCATGCCCCCTACAATGTGTGCCACTTGATCAAGATGTTCTTCGGGAAGGTTGAAGATGACATACTTATAGGAACTAGCTCGCATGACGGCATCAATGCGAAGCATCAGGCGCTTGAGAATCTCCTCTTTTTGTTCACAACCCAACTGCTTTCTCCCGATCATCACAGCAGTCGACGTATAGATTGATTCAACCTCACGCAACCCATTCATGGCAAGGGTTGCCCCGGTGCTTACCAGATCACAGATAGCATCTGCCACACCGACAGCCGGGGTAATCTCAACTGAGCCTGATACCTGAACAAAGCTTGCATTGATGCCTTGCTCTTTGAGAATGGACCCAAGAATATTGGGATAGCTGGTAGCAATACGCTTTCCCTCCAAACTTGCAAGGCCTGTATAGGCAAATGCATGGGGGACCGCCACACTCAGACGACATTTGGCAAAACCAAGATCCTTCAGCACCGTAAGATCGATGGCTTGCTCGTCATACTCGTTTCTTCCAACAATTCCAATATCGGCAATTCCATCACGGATGTAGGAAGGGATATCGTCATCACGGACATACAGAAATTCCAAAGGAAAATTGGTCGCCATCTCTTTGAGGACCCGTGCATCACTGCCGAACTTGATGCCGCATTGCTTGATGATTTCAAGAGACTTCTCACTCAATCTTCCGCTCTTCTGGATTGCAATTCGTAGCACTTCTGCCATAGTTGACTCCTTACAGGATATAAAAAAAGCCCCCGCGACATGCGGAGGTCTGTATGTATAGGTACCAGAGCCCACCTGTCTACGGTTGCTTATGCATATGGTGATGATGGTGGGAAAGGCGATTATTCTTGTTCATGCAACAAACCATAGCGTCAGCACTTGGTGCATGTCAAGAGCTTTACTGACAATATGCATAGATATTCAAAAGCTATGCATATGAATTCAAATTGACCTCTTGCAATATGATATGCTACCATCACCTACACGACCTGAAGCAGGAACAAACTATGAAACTATTAGTATTCGTACTGAACAACGAAGAATACTTGGAAGAAGTCCTGGAAGCCTATGTAGAGGCGGGGATCACAGGATCGACCATACTGGACAGTGAAGGCATGGGACGATTTCTTACCTATGAAGTCCCCTTGTTCGAGGGTTTCAAGGACTTTATGAAGGGCAACAAGCCCTACAACAAGACCATTATTTCAGTGGTGCGCGACCAAGAGGTCGTGCAACGAGCCAAAAAACTTGTGGATTGTATTGTCGGAGGGTTGGAAAACCCCGGCACTGGCATTATGTTCACCTTACCTGTTGATTGGGCAGCCGGCTTGGTGCGAGAAGAAGAAGAGGTATAGCCATGCAGATACTCAGCAATTTGCTCGATCCCTCCTGCATCCTGCTTGACAGGTCAGAAGATTCCATCGATGCAATCATCAACACATTGACTGACCAGCTCACCCTGAGCCACCCGGATATCGCCACAGAAGAGTTGATGCATATAGTCTTGAAAAGAGGGTTCAACACTGTGTGCGTTGGAGAAGGCTGTGCGATAAGCCATGCCAGATGTCCTTCCATGACAAAGACCCTGATGGCAGTCATGAGGCTCTCAGAGGGTCTCGATCTTGGGGCTCAGGACTCTCAAAAGATTCGGCTGGTGTTCCTGCTTATCGGCCCGCAAAGCAGTGCCAGCTTCCATCTCAAGATTTTAAGCCGACTCGCTCGCCTGTTGCATAATCCCTTTATAAGACATACTTTTTTAGAGATAGCAACAGCAGAGCAATTTTTCAAGGAACTAGAAGAGAAGGAGCGATAAATGAACATACGAAGAATCTGGGCGTTGTTGCGTTTTACGTTGACCACCCTCTTTCTGTTCGTTGTCTGGGTGCTCTTCACTGCCGATGCAAAAGGGTTTTACCTGCTCTTTGGCTTGTTTGCCTCATTGCTAACCTCAGCCCTTACGTATCATATCTTTTTGCCGGAGCATGAAGGGAATCTCCGGTTTTTCATACCACGATTCTGGCATTTAATCCGGTTTCTCTTCTTGATGATAGTGAGCCTCTATGTCTCAAGCTTCCAGGTTGTAAGATCTGTGATGAGTAAAAACACCAATCCGCGTATAGTACATTTCAGAACTCGATTGCGTTCGGATCTTGCAAGAACGGTATTGGCTAACTGCATCACCTTCACCCCTGGAACCTTGACCTTGGATTTGAATGACGACCATCTGACTGTTCACTGGCTATTATGCACCACAACCCATGCAAAAGCAGCGGGAGAAGCCATCAAGACGAAGCTTGAACACACATTGGGGAGGACTTGGCTATGAGTGCCTACATCCTCAAGGCAATGCAATATACCCTTACTTTCTTTGCCTTACTGACTATCATTCGTCTGATTCTCGGCCCTACAGGCAGCGATCGTCTTGTAGCTCTTAATGTACTGAGTGCTGTCTCTTTGGCTCTTTTGGTTCTCTGGGGTATCAGCATGAGACGAACCCTTTATCTTGATGTGGCCTTGGTCTACGACATCTTTGGTTTTTTAGGCTTCCTCGCCATCACCCGCTTTCTCAAGCAACGGGAGGAACAATAACTATGATGCTGCTTATCAAAGAGATACTGGCGCTTATTGCCTTCATTGTAGGCACAGCCTTCGGTTTGGTTGGGGTTATCGGCCTTTTTCGCTTCAAGGACCCTTACAGTCGACTCCATGCAGGCTCCTTGTGCGGGACTACTGCGGTATTTTCCTATTTTATCGTACTTTTACTACTTAGTCCTTCTGTGGCAAGTACTGCGAGAATGGTAGTAATCATCCTATTCTTCTTGATTTCCGCTCCTACAGGCTCTTCTATTGTAGGAAAGTTCATTTGGGAGAGCGATGATGCAAACAAGCAACGCTCCTCCATGCAGAAGGAGGACAAGAAGCTGTGAACATCCTCATTCTCTCCTTGATTCTAGCCCTTGGCATCTATGCACTGCTTTGCAAGGACTTGTTGCACTCCATCATTGCGCTCTCTGCTCTGAGCATGCTCAGCGCCCTGTTGTTCACCATGCTCAGAGCTCCTGACGTTGCAATCACCGAGGCTGCAGTAGGAGCTGGAGTGACTACCATCATCTTTGTTTGGGCTATCAGGCATACCCAGCGAAGGGAGGAAGATTCATGAAGTATATAAATACTGCAAAACAGATTATTGCTATACTTCTTGTCTGTCTGGTTGTTGGTGTTGTAATCATCAGTGAACATAGCTGGCCAGAAGGAGCTCGTGATTACCTGTTTGCACATGCCTTTGAAGATACAGGAGCTACCAATACAGTCAGCGCAATCTACCTAGGCTATCGTGCAATGGATACACTGGGAGAGACTCTGGTGCTCTTGGTTGCAATCACCGGAACCATGGCCATTCTCGTCAATCTAGGCAAGGATACAATCGAGGAAGAAGCTGTACACTTCTGCCTGCCACCTGAGAAGCGAGCCAAGAATGCCCTGAGAACCCATCTACTGGAGGTGGTCTCCTCAAAACTTGGCCCGATAGTTCTGCTCTTTGGGTTTTATGTGATGCTTTATGGGCACATCTCCCCAGGCGGGGGATTCCAAGGCGGTGTCATTGTCGCTTCCTCAATCGTATTTCTTGCATTGGGGACTGAAACTAAGAGCAAGCTCACCAATACAGTAGTGCTCTCACGGATAGAAGCAATAGCCTTTTTGGCTTTGGTTCTAGCCTCAATCAGCGGAGTCTTTTTTGAAACAGGGTTCTTCGGCAACCCCATCAAACCCGAAACCGACCTTTCTGCGAATTTCATCATCCTCCTGAACATAATCATCGGCTTGAAGGTTGGCACCAGCATCGCGACGATGTGCATTGCCATGATGGGAGGTCGTCATGATCTTTGAACGCATACTCATCTTCGCCCTCTTCATAGCAGGATTTGCCGCCATCGTAGGCATTAAAAACATTATAAAGAAAGTATTCGGCTTGAATCTCATCAATGCCGCGACAGTGCTTCTATTTATTCTGGAGGGAAGCAGGATTGGGGACCAAGCCCCTATTCTTGCTGATTCAGTAGAATCAATGGTTGATCCGGTTCCTCAGGCCCTGATGCTTACAGCAATTGTCATTGGAGTCTGTGTCACCGCCCTGTCCTTGGCATTGGCAGTACGTCTTTATAAGGCTACAGGGTCGTTGGATATCGAAGTGATTACAAAGAGGTTGCAAGGTGAGCATTGATACACTCTTTCTTACCCCAGTCTACCTACCCTTGTTTTGTGCCGCTTTCTTGATGGCTGCAAAAGTGTTTTTCCCTGAGAGAACAATGCTTTTCTTCCAGGGAGTTGCAGGGGTCGTCGGTTTACTCTTACCTTTAGCAGCCCTATTCTTGCTCAATCCTTTTGTCATGAGCCAACAGAACATGGAAACGGTAATCGGAGCTTGGGAAACCTCCATAGGTATTCATTATCATTTTGACGGGCTTAGTTATCTTTTGATTGCACTCCATCTGGCGGTCAGCATACCCATCTACCTATATCGAAAGAAAGGCCAAAGACATAGCGACACCTTTGCAATCGTCTTCTTCATCCAATGTTCGAGCGTGGCAGCAACCAGCCTGACTGCTGATTTGTTTAACCTTTTTGTCTGTCTTGAAGTGATGGGCATCACCAGCTATGTCTTGATTGCATCGAGTGACAAGGAGCAATCCATCCTAGCCTCATACAACTATCTCATGTTCAGTGCAACTGCGATGGTGTTTTTCCTCATCGGCGTGTTTGGTCTATACCGTATAACCGGCAGCCTCTCCTATGAAGCAATCGCATCGGTCAAAAACAGTCTTGTGGGCTCAGAATTGTTGGTTGCTCAATTCTCCTTGGTCCTCATTGTCATATCGACTCTGCTGCGCAGTGCAATCGTCCCTCTTTCAGGATGGTTGGTGGGTGCCCACTCCACCGCCCCGCATCCGGTGAGTGCACTCTTGAGTGGAGTTTTGATCAAGGTCCCCCTTTTCGCCTTGGTTCGGTTGCTTTTATTGGTCGTTGGCAGTTATCGCATTGGATCTGTGCTGGCTTTCGCCGGAGGGCTCTCAGCAATCGTGGGAATTCTGTTTGCACTGAGAGAAAATCATGCGAAACGATTACTTGCTTATAGCTCAGTAAGCCAAATCGGGTATGTAGTAACAGCCTACGCTCTTGCTGTAAAGGAAGGGATAGGAACAGAGAGAGGAGCACTCTTACTCTCACTTGCTTTGCTGTATGCATTTTGTCACGCTGTGGCGAAAGCTCTGCTCTTTCTTACCGTCGGCACAGCTACCGACGCACTGAATACCAAGGACCTCGCTCTTGCGCGAGGAGCAAACCAAGCACTCAAAGCTCAAGGGGAGAAGATTCCTCTGACTTGCATATCGTTTTTCATCGCCTTTCTGAGCCTTGCAGCCCTTCCTCCTACAATCGGATATTTTGGCAAGAGCGCACTGCTCTCTGTTACAAAGGGACATATAGCCAACCAGATGCTCACCATTACCTCTGTCTTAACGGTCGTCGCTTATCTGAAACTATGTGCTATCTTTTTCCCCTCAAAGGAGAAAATAAAAACGGTTGCACAGGAAAAATCCATCGGTTTTTCTCTGCGCTGTGCATTTTACATCTTTGATTTCCTGTTGATTGCTGGGTTTTTCTTCTATAAGCATTTGCAAAATTGGGTTATTCAGATACTTTCTCCGCTCGGCTCCTCTCAGATACAGGTATCTCTATTCGCACCCTATAGCGATTTTACCAAGAGCTTGGTCACTATCATCATTGCAATTGTTGTGTATCGCCTGTATCACACCGCTCTAGCCCACAAGTTGTTGTCTTTCGTTCCCAACAAGGGCCGAACATTCAGCGATCTCTTCTTTGGATATGGTCTTGCCATTGCCATAATGGCTTTCCAGCTGATCCGTTAGGAGGCAGGACGCAAGATGAACCTACAAGACGCCCTCGTCTTCGCTCCCATCTATTTGCCTTTACTTGGTTCAGCCTTGATACTGCTGTGCAAAGCTTTTTTCTCAAAAAAAATCAGAAGGATTGCCGAGTATCTTGGCATGAGTATAGGATTGGCCTTGCCTCTGATTGTCATGTTCTTTCTACTCGAAAAACTTCAAGGCCAAAGCTCAATTGAGGCGGTCATAGGTTCTTGGCCTAAACAAATCGGCATCATTTACCGTTTTGACGGTCTCTCTTTTCTCTTGATTGCTCTTGGTATTGCGATAACCATCCCTGCATGGATCTACTCGCGCAAGGTAGGACCAGGACATTCTTCATTCACCGCCCTGCTTCTGATTCAGAACAGCTCGATTGCCGCCATCAGCATGACCGGTGATCTTTTCAACCTTTTTGTCTGTCTTGAGGTTATGGGTGTGGTTGCTTATGTCCTGATCGCAAGCAGCCAAAAAGGCAGTGCTGTGTATGCCTCATTCTCCTATCTGATGATCAGCTCATCAGCCATGGTGTTCTTTCTTTTGGGAACCTTCGGTCTCTATCGACTTACCGGGTCTCTCAGCTATGAAGGAATTACAAAAGCTCTATCCTTGCTTGACGGCTCTTACAAGATGCAGATCATTGCCTGCATCGTCCTTATCACCGTTCCGGTATTGCTGCGTGTGGCAATCATGCCTCTTTCCTTATGGCTAGTCGACGCCCACTCAAAAGCCCCCCATGCTGTTTCTGCAATCCTCTCGGGGGTTCTGCTCAAAGTTCCTCTTTTTGCCTTGATCCGGGTACTCTCACTCTCTGAGCTCTCTCTTTCACTGGGACTGCCCATCAGCTACGCTGGAGGAGCCACTGCACTATTGGCAGTATTGCTTGCCCTCAGTCAATCAGATGGAAAACAGCTCTTGGCATACCATTCCATCAGTCAGATAGGGTATGTGGTAAGTGCATGGGGACTTTCCCTCTTTTATGGGTTGCACACCAATCTCGGCCTTCTCCTGCTTGCCAGTTCCTTCTTCCATGCGTTCAGCCACGCCCTGTTCAAAGCCTTGCTCTTTCTTTCAGTGGGAACGGTGATAGATGCTTCGGCAAACGGGAATGTCTATACGTTGCGTAATGCAAACCGTCTGTTGCGAAACCAAGGAGAGAAGCTCCCCCTGACAATGGCATGTTTCTTCGTCGGAGCGCTCAGCATCACTGCAATCCCGCCCTTCAATGGATTTTTCAGCAAGACATTGCTTGTATACTCACTAAAAGGCAGCTTCCACTACCACTTGCTCACGATTGCTTCAGCAGGCACTGTAGCCTCATTCATCAAACTTTCCAGAGTGTTCCTTCCCACCAAAGGAAGTGTCGATCTGGTGGATGCAAACCTGAGACCAAAGTTTCCCATAAGCATACACCTAGCCTTGGTGTTGCTCGCTCTTGCCTGCCTGCTCACCGGCCTGTATGCAAAACAGATAATCCGATTCATTTCGTTGCTGCTTTCAGAAAACCAGGGCCTTCTCATACCTGATGGATTTTTCTATACAGCCTCGAATCTATCGAAAACCCTCTACACGGTCCTTGCCGGTTCTCTGCTCTTTTTCCTGACTACACGAAAAGCAGGAAAGAGGCTGCTTGCACTTTTGAAAAAGAGCAGAGGGGGATTTTCCGACCTCTTTTTTGGATTTGCTGTTGCCTTGGCAGCCTTATCGGGATATCTGGTTTATATCTAAAACACAAAAGGAGGAAACAGTCCATAAGAAAGTAGTGCTATGCATGTAATAAGAACTATTTCCTCCATAAAAACTCTTATGTGTCAAACTTCCTTATATGTGCAATATCGTTTCCCATATTGCAATCTGTTTGACGATCAACCAGAATATCTAAAACATAAGGTTGCCTTGATTCCTTTGCCCTTGCTAGAGCTTGGTCAAGTTCAGCATAACTGCATACTCGTTCAGCCTTACAACCAAAACCCACTGCAATCTTGCAATAATCGATTCCAACCTGATTTTCCGTCATTGATACTTCATGCTCATACCCATAGGCATATTTCTGATTTTGTCTGATCAAACTCAAGTATGCATTGTTGAGAATTATTACAACGATAGGTACTTTATATGCAGAAGCAACAGCTAACTCTTCAACAAGAAATGTAAAACCAAAGTCTCCCATCATGCATACTGTCTTTGCCCTGTCCATACCAACACTAGCTCCGATGGCTGCAGGAATATCGAATCCCAATGTCCCGGCTCCACCACTGGGAAGATAGATTCTACTCTTGTTAATTTTTTGATATTGACCACTCCAAATCTGCACTAATCCACATCCAGTCGTATAGAGCACATCATCAGCAAATATCTCATTGACTTTCAAAAATATATCTTTGGGATTAATGACTTCTCCTTCGAATGTTCCTTGCAAATCAGCTTGCAGTTTCTTCTGAGCAATCAAGGCAATACGACTGCTTGAATTTCTAATACCCTCTTTTCGTGCAATGTCATTCAGAGCAAGCAGTGCTGCCTTTGCATCAGAAACAACCCCCACCTTGACCTCTATAAGCTTGCCAATTTCTTTTGGATCAATATCAATATGCAAAAAGGTTCTTGATCCTTTATATACTGGCAAAGCCCCTGTATGACGATCAGTAAACCGGCATCCAATGCCTAATACTACATCTGATTCGAGAAAAATCTCATTTCCGCTTGAACTTGCACCGACTTGAATACCTACCATTCCAGCATTCAAATAGTGATCTTCACAAATACATCCTTTTGCCATATAGGTAGTTATAACAGGAATTTGCATCGTCTCCGCAAAATTGACCAAAGCCTCTTCTGCATTGCTATGTACAATTCCTCCGCCGGCAATAATGATTGGATTCTCAGCAGATTGCAATATGTTCAATATTTCATGAAGAGCTTCTGGATTCGGCATTGCACGTTCCACTTTTTTGCTTTCATATGAATCCGGATCAAAAGGAACATCCATCATTTGAATATCGAGGGGTAAATCAATCAAGACAGGACCCGGTCTCCCCTCTCTTGCTATATACAAAATCTCCCTGAGTTGGTCCACAACAGAGTCAGGATCCAAAACACAAACAGCCTTTTTTACGACTTCTTTAGCCATGGTTGTAATATCAACACATTGAAAGGCATCCGTACCAAGCTGATCTGACTTTGCCTGTCCTGTAATTGCAATCAAAGGAATGGAGTCAATCTTTGCAGTGTATAGTCCTGTAATAAAGTTGGTTGCCCCCGGTCCTGAGGTGCAGATGGCTAAAGCGAGACGGGACGATGAACGATAATAGCCATCAGCCGCATGAACAGCAGCTTCTTCATGTCTCATCAAATGATGTTGTATTGAAGAATCCTTCAAATACTTGAAAACCGGGTTGATACTTGCTCCGGGAATTCCAAATGCATCTGAAATTCCTTCCTTTTCTAAAATCCTTACAACTATTTCTGCAACCTGCATTGGTGCCTCCTGTAATTTTAATATTCAAAATTATATTTCATTTATAAGCATACAGGAAAAAATAAAATAAGTCAAAAATTATTTTATTCATTATTTGTTTTAGATTTTAAGAGTATCTAATGCAAATTTCTCTCATTTTTGATTGACGAATACAAAATATGATTTTACAATAATAAAAAATGATTTTATAATTCAAAATTAAGGAGGAATTATTCGTATCTATTAAGCAGCATTGGCTAAGCAGCCATGAAAACTCAAAGGCTTGTAGCTTTCTTGAAATTTCAAATTTATAATGTATCAAGAGACTACATTTGGAAATCAAAAGGAGACACACAATGAAAAGAATATTACTTTTTCTAGCTTGCATGATTATTGCCACCTCATTTCTCTACAGCGGCGCAAGTGCAGAATCAAAACCCGAGCCAGTGAAAACAATCACAATCTGGTGCGCATATAGCCAGCCCGATCGTATCGTGGCCATGGATAGCGCTATTGCACAATTTGAAGCAATAAATCCCAATATCAAGGTTGTCCGAGAATTGGTACCTTGGTCAAACATTCGACAGAAATGGATTGCTTCCAAAATGGCAGGAACTCTTCCTCAGATGGTCGTTGGAGGTGATGCTGATTTAATACCTATCTGGGCGGCTGGAGATTTTGAATCTGTAGAGGATGTCATTGAGTTGATTGGAGGAAAAGAGGCATTTCTTCCAGGTCCCCTGAACGGACTTACCATGGATGGTAAAATTATCGCCATGCCACACTATACCCTTTCTTGGAAAATGGCGGTGAGAACAGACTGGCTTGAAGAACTTGGGATGCCGATTCCTAAAACTTGGGACGATTTTGCCAAGGCTGCAATCGCAATGACAAATCCTCCTGCCCGCTATGGGTTTGATCTACCTATGAGTAAAAGTGCCTATAAAGCTAAAGAATGGCTTGCTTACTTTATGAGAACCAATGGCGCAGAGTTCTTCAACAAGGAAGGCAAGGTTAATTTCAACACTCCCCAGACAGTGGAAACTGTTCGATTCCTTGTAGACCTATATAAGAAAACAGGAAGACAAGCAGCACTCAACTATAGCGAAAACGATGCAATCGACAACTTCGTAAAAGGTAATGTCGGATTCATCTTTGCTGCAGGATCCTTGGTCACTGCAATTGTACGAACCAACCCAGATCTTTTGGACAAGGTAGCTATCATAGACACCCCGATGAAGAGTACTCCTCCTGTTGATGGCGCTGGTCTTGTAGGAATCGGTAAATTCAAGGGTGTTGCACATTCTGCCGAAACTTCAAAATTCATGGCATTTTTGTTGAAGCAGGACATCTATAGGGAATTCCTCTTCTCCATGCCCAATATGGTACCAATAACCGTTGAAGGGTCTAAAGACCCATTGTTCTGGGAAGACCCGAAAATTGCCAACTACATTCATCTCTATGGCAGATTCATGGATGGTGCGATGAACGGAGCACGTGTGGGGATGGATTATGGCCCAACACCAATTACCAACAGCGGTATCACAGGATCTGAGATTGAGGATATGTTCCATTCAATCATCGTAGATGGTGTCTCAGTAGAGCAGGCTGTTCGGAGAACACACGAGAAGATAAAATCCCAGCTCGCTGCTGCAGGATATTAAATCTTTCTGGTAAATAATCTTTGGGACAACCCCAAAAGGGGGTGTCCCATCGATATAAAGGATGATCGTACATGAACAACAATCTCTTAAAGAAGGCAGGAGGCTATGTTGATAGCAAATTCGGAACACTTGCCATGCTTCCCGCCCTTATAGGCCTCTCTTTTGTTTTGGTATACCCGGTGATTGTCAGTGTGTTATGGAGCTTCACCAATAAAAGCATCATGCGCAGAACTACCGATATCATTTTTCTAGAAAATTTCATCTATCTGATAAGGAATCGAGAACTCTGGATTTCTATGCGAAATGGACTTCTCTATACCACTTACACCATTTTGCTACAAATACTCTGGGGCTGTTCTGCAGCACTTTTGCTCGATAGATTTCTTTCCAATTCCGTCTCAAAACCTCTTCGTCTGTTGTTTATGATCCCTTGGACTTTTCCTGTCATCGTTTCTGTTCTGGTATGGGGTTGGCTCTACAATGATTCAGGATTGCTCTCAACAATCCTATTCAACCAAGGATTTATTAAAGAACCGATGTCCTTTTTAGCTTCTAAGCATACTGCCTTGCTTGCAGTTGTTTTTGTTCATGCCTGGTCAGGGGCCCCCTTGATTATGATGTCCACACTTGCAGGACTCCAATCGATTCCCCAAGATCAATATGATGTCGCCCTGATAGAGGGAGCAAATGGAAGGCAGACTCTTCGATATGTCATTCTGCCTAATATCAAAAGAATCCTTCAGGTAATCGTAGTGTTGCGGTGTGTCTGGATTTTTAACAATTTCAATATGATTTTCCTTCTTACCGGAGGAGGTCCTGGTTCGGTGACTCAGAACTTACCAATCATGGCATACAAATATGCTTGGAATTCCATGGAAATGGGTAAGTCTTCAGCGGTATCTGTAATCATGCTCGTTTTTCTAGCGTTCATGTTCTCAATCTACCAATGGGTCAACTCAAAAGTAAAAGGAGACAACGATGCCTTCTAACCAGCTTACCCATCCCAAAACAATAATAGCACGTTCAATGCAAACCATTATCCTTACATCAGTGTCCGTGATACTGCTAATTCTGGCAATTTTTCCCTTGTTTTGGTTAATATCCACATCTCTCCGTAGTGGCCTTGATGTATATAATCCCTCATTATTTCCAACTAAAGTTTCATTTGAGAGTTACGAATTCGTAATCTATCATTCTCCATTCTTTACTTGGTTCATCAACAGTGTTGTTGTCTCTCTCTCCGCAATGGGGGTTTCTGTTATTGTGGCTTCTCTTGCAGCATACAGCATGTCTCGATTCGTTACAAAATGGAAGAAAGTACTCTCAAAATCGATACTTCTTGCCTATATGTTCCCACCAATTTTGTTGGTGCTCCCTCTTTTCATGCTGTTCGTTCGCATAGGGCTTCTTGATAAACGCATAGGCTTGATCTTTGCCTACAGCATGTCAAACCTCCCTTTTGCAATGTGGCTGCTTGCAGCGTACTTTGAGACGATACCAAAAGAAATCGATGAAGCAGCGCGCATCGATGGTGCAGGAAACAACTATATTTTCTGGAGGATGATTATACCAATGGCTGCTCCAGGCCTTGCAACATCGGCAATCTTTGTGTTCATCAATGCATGGAACGAATTCGTACTCGCTCTTACACTCATCAATAGCGATGCGAACAAAACATTACCGATAGGCTTATATGCCCAGATGGGCGGAAAGGCTGGAGAATTGGTGCTCTGGAATAACAGAATGGCAACTTCTGCACTCGTTATTCTTCCCATGCTCCTGTTATTCCTGACCTTGAACAAATATATAACAAAAGGACTTACAGCCGGAGCGCTGAAAGGATAAAACTCAAGAGGAAACAGATGAAATATTGTACAATAGAAAACAAACAGATACCCATAATTGCAGAAGTTGATGTTCTCGTTTGCGGAGGAGGGTGTGCTGGTGTGGGTGCAGCGATCAGCGCTGCAAGACAAGGAGCCAAAACCTTGGTTGTAGAACGTATGTTCTCCCTTGGAGGGATGATGACCGGAGGACTCATGAGCAAGGTTGCCATTTCTCCGACCAACAACAGTCTGGCTCTTGAGATATTGAACAGACTCGATGATTTACAGAAGACTAGTTTTGCAAAAAGCCGTCCAGAGGTTCCCATTGATCCTGAAGCAACCAAGCTCATTCTTGATACTATGACAGTAGAGGAAGCAAAGGCTCAGGTCCTTTTCGGAAGTGTGGTCTGTGATGTAATCACTAATGAGGGACAGATTTCAACAGTACTGGTGGAAAACATCGAGGGGACTCAAGCCATAGCAGCCAAGTTTGTCATTGACTGCACCGGTGATGGTCAACTCGCCTTCAAAGCTGGTGCTGAATATGTGGCAGGAAACTCCCAAGGCTATAGCTCATCTCCTACCTTGATGTTCCGTGTAGGAAATTGCAATCCTGATGCCTTACTTGACTATATGGAAGCGAATCCAGAAGATTTTGCCATCTCATACCACACATACTCAAACCACAAGCTCAGTCCCAAGCAAAATCGTGAGAATATCAGGAAAGATATGTATGCTCATTTTGCTGATTTCATTCGATATATAGATAAAATAATTGCGCAGAACCCTGAACGTTTTACAGAATGGGAGAAAAAAGTTCTCCATCAACGCGGTCTGATATTCCTAAACCAGCCCAAACCCAACCAAGTGTTGGTGAATAGTTCCCGCATTCCACTCTTTAAAGGGACAGATGCAATTGAACTTTCTGATGCCATGATTGAAGGGAGAAAACAAGTTGAGTTGCTTTTCTCATTCATGAAAACATACCTCCCAGGATTTGAAGATTCTTATCTATTTGATACAGGCAGCTTACTCGGTATACGAGAGTCAAGAAGAATTGTTGGTGATTATATATTTACCCAAGAAGATGTCCAATCACTGCGAAAGTTTGATGATGTTATTGTGAGCAATCATGGGGGTGTAGAAATTCACTCAACGGATGGGACCGGGACTGATATTCGAGAACTCGACCCTACAGAGTTCTACCATGTGCCGTATCGATCTATTATCGCCAAAGGCTTTAAAAACATGCTCATGGCTGGACGTTGTTTTAGTGCAACCCATGCAGCACTTTCGGCAGCACGGAACATTGCCTACTGCATTGCTTTGGGAGAGGCGGCAGGAGCTGCTGCTGCCTATTTAGCAAAACAAGGGAAAACAGATGTCCGCGATATAGACATCCTATGGCTGCAAGAAGTCATGAAACATGCAATCTAAGGAGAATCCAAAATGAAAATACTTAAGCAGGGAGATCACCGCCTGTTCGAACATGATCCAGAGACAGTAAAATTAGTCAGTGAAATGCTTCTTGATCTAGAAAAAAATGGAATGGATGCTGTACGTACATACAGTAAAAATTTTGATGATTGGAATCCTACTTCTTTCGAACTAACAAGAGAAGAAATCCAACAAGCTACAGAACTATGTGATGCCCAACTTTTGGAAGATACAGCATTCTGTCAAAACAATGTTCGTCAATTTGCCAAGGAACAGTTAAAAACTCTTCAAGATTTATCTGTAGAAATTCGTCCTCAGGTAATCCTTGGCCACAAGCATATACCAATTCAGCGATTGGGAAGTTATATCCCTGGCGGACGATATCCCATGTTCGGATCAGCACAGATGAGCATTATTCCTGCAAAAGTGGCAGGCGTTGAGACGGTAGTAGCCTGTACTCCCCCTGTAAAGGGTATTGGTTATTATCCTGCGACCGTTCAAGCTATCAACAGCGCAGGAGCTGACAGGATTTTTATTCTTGGTGGGGTGCAGGCTTTTGCATTGATGGCTTTTGGATTGGATCATGTTGAACCAGTAGACATGTTGTGTGGTGCTGGAAACAAGTATGTTGCTGAAGCCAAAAGGCAGCTCTTTGGAAGATGTGGAATAGATCTTCTTGCAGGACCAACTGAAATCGGCATCATTTGCGATGACAGTGCAGATCCTCAAGTAGTTGCATGCGATTTACTAGGACAAGCTGAGCATGATCCAAACAGCGGTCAAATTCTCATCTGTTTCAGTGAAAGTCATGCCAAAAGTGTTCTTAAAGAACTAGAAAGGCAGTTGACGATACTGCCTACAAGAAATATTGCCTCTCAATCATGGAATAAATATGGGAAGATTGTGATAGCAGAGTCACAGGAAGAAGCAATTAAAATCATGGATGACTATGCACCTGAACATCTCGAACTGCTACTCTCGAATCCTGATCCCTATATACAAGCACTGAAAAACTACGGGTCCTTGTTTATTGGAGAAGAGACCACTGTTGCTTACGGGGATAAAAGTATAGGAACTAATCACATCCTTCCAACCAGTCGAGCTGCAAGATACACAGGAGGTGTATGGGTAGGTAAATTTCTCAAAACTGTTACATTCCAAAAGGCCAGCAGAACAGCAAGTGTGGAAATTGCCCACGTCACAAGCAGACAGTGTCGAGTAGAAAAGATGATCGGGCATGCTCTATCGGCTGAAATTCGGATCGAAAAGTTCACCAATTCATGACGAATCTCAGACAATAGCTTGCTTTGCTCAATCGCGGTACTTATAATCATACTATTGTATTGAATGCATGCTTTTTTCTAATTTCGAATTTAAGAGGGAATAGGTACATATCGTGAGTCAGAGTGATAGTATAAAAAAGAATCAATCTTTGCGAAAAGCATTGGAAATTCTTGATATCATGGCTAATTATGAGGAAGGAAGTGCCAGGCTTCAAGATTTGGCAAAAGATTTGCAGATGTCGCCTAGTACAGTGTTAAGATTTCTCAATACTTTCATTGAATATGGATACGTAAATCAAGACCCTGTCACTTTTAGATACTACCTTACGCTCAAACTTGCTGACCTTGGTGATCGAAACAGAAGACATTATCCGTTTCAACAAGCACTACGTAAGTATGTGAAAGAAATAGCATCAACATTCAATGAGTCAGCATCTTTGTGTATCGAAAGCAATATGCAAATGGTATACATCGGCACAGAAGATGGACCAAACCATATGTTGCAAACACTGTCAAGGATTGGAAGAATCGCTCCAATGCATGCCACAGGAGTAGGAAAGCTACACCTAGCACAATATTCAGAAACTCAACTGGCAGTGTATATCGAAAAAATGGGATTGAAAAAGTTAACCGATAATACGTTCACCTCTATTGAAACCCTTACAGAAGAGTTGCATGCCATAAAAACCCAAGGATATGCAATTGACAATGAAGAGTGTGAAATGGGTATTAAATGCATTGCAGTTCCGGTGAAAGACTATACGTCAAAAATTGTGGCTGCATTAAGTCTATCTGCGCCAATATCTCGACTCAATGCGCATAAGACGATGGAAATTATCCTGTTTCTTAAACAAATCAGCCTAAGGGCTTCTGCAGAGCTTGGATACAAAGGCGAATGACCTAAAATCCATATGCAACGAGCAGTCTCCTATGGAAACTGCTCGTTGTTTCAGTATTGGTTCTTTTCTAGTTTTGAGCCATCACCAAGTCAAGATCAATCTCACAGGCGATGGTAGGCATTGCACTTCCCCAGTTTTCCAATACTTGAGGATGAATTTCACCGAAAACACCAACTTCAACCTGACCTATCATGATCTTTGCACAGCGTCCTTCAATGAAACGGCCATCGTCTGACAACGCCTGCAGGGAATACTCCTTTGCCAAGAAATAGAAGAGGGTATTCACCAAGGAGGAAACCTCGTTGTATCCCATGACACTGTCAGAGGCCAAGAAGCCCAACGCATTGCGGGTGGCGGTTCCACTGTTGTCCTCACTATCAAGGAAGGCAATCTTGCCTACCTCGAATATTTTATGAGGAAACGGCGCATGGGCACTGACAGACTCACTTTCCAACAAGGATGGGATGATTGAAGGCCTGACCACTTCATAGTTCTCACTCATCGGATTGGAGATGAAGATACATTTCTCTTGGGGATAGCGCATATTATCCACATACTCGCGTTTTGAACCAAGATAGTTGTACATCATTTCCTGGAACCCCAGTCCAACCATCAGGTCCTTCACCTTTCTCCCCAGCTCCTCGGCGGCACTGAGTCTTCCAACGGTGAAGTCTTGCGGCATCTCTGGAGCAAAGTTGCCCAAACCGTAGCCGATCATCACATCCTCAACAAGGTCAATAGGATGGAGGAAATCATTTCTCCATTCAGGCACTGTCGCATAAATGACCTTCTCATCGGCGATTGCGTAGATTCCCATTCGCTTCAAAGAATCGAGCACCTGCTGCTCACTCATCTTCTCACCAAGTGTTTTATGAATCTGCCCAAGAGAGCAGGAAACCGGTTGCTGGAAATAATATGGGACCGTCACCTCGGAGCCGAATTCCGTCTCTTCAGGAAATTTGACTTTCACTGGAAGAATTTCAAATCCCATGTCCGACATATCACAAGCCATGATAGCTGCACAGAGGAATAAATCTCGCAAATCAGAGCCACTGAACTCCAAGAACAAGTTCTCGTCCCCGACCTCCACAGCCCCAATGTTGGCACTGTTGATTACAGGAGGAAAGCTGAGCACCCCGCCCTTGTCATCATGGAGGAAAGGAAAGAGGGTATGGGAACTGACAATAGGACCGTACTCACGCCCTTTCGGGTGTTCACTGCAAATCTGTCTGAGGGTAAGCTCCTTGTCCATCCCAAGAGGAACAAAAGAGGTTTCATCTGGATCAGCACCTCGATAATGCACTGGATAGTTGATAAGATCAGAACGATAGAGACCGATGGCTATGGTTTTTCTTTTGCGCCCGAAGTTGGAACAGAGCTTCTCCTGACTTTGTATCAGAGCCTCAAGATCATCCTCGCTCACCACATGGCCCTTGGCCGCAAAGCCGATGGCATAGGGCCGCACCTCTTTGGCGGATGCATGGACGATAAGTTCTCTCCCCTCATCATCGAACGTCTCTTCACTGGTGGAGAAAAAGTCATACAAAGGAGCTTCTTCTTCCCAATACGCTTTCAGCTGCCTTGAGATACCGGCTGCCGACCAAAGGTCAGGACGGTTTGTATCATTGAGCTCAATTTTTAAGACATCTTCCTCATGAGCATCCAACTCAGCTTTTGCGACAGGAAAAATGTTCTCAAGTTCGCTATCCGACAAGGTTTTTCCGAGCAAGTTGAAGAACAACTTCCCGGTGGTTTCAATTTTAGGCATTAGTTACCCCTCCTGGTGCGTACCGACTCGATGTTGGGAGTAAAGAGTTCTCTGAGGTCATTCAGCCCTAGATGCATCAGCGCCATGCGGTCGATACCCAAACCCCATGCGAGAACCGGAACATCGATACCCAAAGCTTTTGTTACCTCTGCTCGGAAAATACCTGAACCCCCAAGCTCAAACCACCCGAGCACCGGGTGCTTGATATGCACCTCTATCGAAGGCTCGGTAAAGGGGAAGTATCCTGGTACATATTTGACTTCCTCAGCCCCGGCAATCTCCTCAGCAAACATTTTCAACAATCCAAGCAATGTCTTGAGATTGACATCTTCACCGAGCACGATTCCCTCGGTCTGATAGAAATCAGCCCCATGGGTTGCATCGACCTGGTCATACCGGAAACAACGGGCAACACCGAAATACTTACCTGGAATTTTTGCCTTGGGAAGTTGGCGTGCTGAAAGTACAGTACCCTGACTTCTGAGCACCTGACGCCGGGTGAATTCATGATCGAAACTATAACGCCAACCGCGACTGCCTGTTTCCCATCCATTCTCATGGGTTGCAGCAACCTGGCTCAACCATGGTTCCTCTATGGTTTTTGCATGGGAGGGTTCCTTGACATAATATACATCGTGGATATCCCGGGCGCTGTGAAACTGTGGCATGAACAGGGCATCACCATTCCAGAATTCATTCTCAACCAAGCTGCCGTCAAATTCTTCAAAGCCTAGACTGGCCAGCTTGTCCTTGACCCACTGCAAGTAATTTCCGTAGGGATTATGGCGTCCAGGTATCAGGCGGCTGGTGGGAGCATTCAAGCCATAAGGGCGGAAGGATGCGCTCTTCCAGCTTCCGTTTGAAAGCATCTCACTGGTCACAGAACCAAGTTCCTCTCCGGTGATATTCGCCGCAAGGACAGCCTTTTTGGCATCAGCACCTTCTTGGGTGAGCTCAAAAACAATCTCTTCTCGCTCAATCACCTTGAAAGGAGAATTCGCAGCCCCGCGCTTCTTGGCAATCTTTGCCATGGCTCGCTTCTCTTCTTGGTCTAGGGAGTTCTCTTCAAGGTCTGCACTCATACCCTTTTCAAGTAGTTTTGCCGTCACCAAAAACTCACCGGTAAGCTCTTCTGCAATAGCCTGAGCCTTGTTCTGCTCATTCATTTTTGCAAGATTAGCCTTGGAAAGCTGTCCGAAAGCTGAACCAATGTCACTCTTTTCGAGCTGCAGGGCTGAGGCGATCTCCGGCAGTGCATGAGGTCCCTCAGCCTTGATAAAGGTAAAGATACGCTGGGCGGGAGTTCCCTTTTCATACTGCTCTTTTCCGAGCTCTGTCAGTTCATAAAAGACGCGCGTAGCACGACTTTTCTCGACCAGATAACCCTTTGCGCTCAACCAGCTGAAAGCTTGGTTGCACTGTCCCACTTTATAATCCAGTTCTTCGACAATACGATCGGCGCTGATAGCCTGGCCAAGATCGACATGCCTGAGAAGGCGGACTTCCAGCGGATGCAGGTTCTTTACATCAATATCCATGCTGTTCTTACTCCTGTACGTCAGAGCCGCAGACTTCTGCGGCTCAAGTGCTAGCATTTTAGCGTCTACAGGAAAAAAAGGAAAGGCTATACGGACTAGAAAAGCGAACGAACTGAAGCGATAACTTCTTCCTTGCCAGGGATCATCACTTCTTCCAGCTCAATAGCGAACGGTATAGGCAGTTCTTTTCCGCACAGCCGCTTAGGAGGAACCCTCAAAGAAGAGAGAGATTGCAAATCCGAAACGACAGCGGAAACAACCTCTGCCCCATATCCACCGAATTCTGGGCTGTCATGCACAACAAGCAATCTTCCTGTCTTCCTCACCGACTTGAGTATAGTCTGAGTGTCCATCGGCTTGAGCGTGGCAAGATCGATGACTTCCACCTCAATCTCATCCTGAAGGCTCAATACCGTTGCCGCGTCCAAAACAGTCGTAACGGCATGGCTGTAGCAAACGACTGTCACATCCTTTCCGCGCTTTTTGACAATTGCCTTGCCTAGTTCGAGCAGGTACTGATCATCTCCAACCGGTCCTAAATTGTCATACAGATGCTTATGTTCAAAATAGAGTACCGGATTGTTGCTCCTGATTGCACTCTTGAGTAGTGCTTTGGCATCGCCAGGACAGGAGGGGGCAACAATGATGAGCCCGGGGATGTTGGCAAACATCGCCTCCAGGCATTGGGTGTGCTGGGCCCCATGACCGGTTCCGCTTCCGATAGGCAGGCGTAAGACCATCGGACACGAAAGCTGTCCTGCACTCATGAAGCGTATCTTTGCTGCATGATTGATGATCGGATCGCTGGCAAGAGTAGCAAAATCACCATACATGATCTCAACAACAGGCCTCAATCCCAACATTGCCGAGCCGACCGCCATACCGGTGAAAGCCTCTTCACTGACCGGAGTCTCGTGAATCTGGGAAGCATGCTCTTTGTACAAGTCCCCTGTCACCTTGAAACAGCCGCCGTATTGTCCGATATCCTCACCGATCAGATGCACTCTGCCGTCTCGACTCATCTCTTCTGCCAAAGCTTCGCGAATGGCTTGACGATAGCTGATTCTGTTGGTGGTATGACAAACTTTATATATTTCTTCATCTTCAGGTGCAAAAAGGTACTCTTGTGCCTGCTGCAAACTTATCTTTGTATTTCGCACGGCAAGAGCATCCAAAGCCGATGCATCCACTTTTGCACGAGCATCATACAAGATGGTGGCCACCTCTTCTTCAGAGAAGATTCCTTCTGCAACCAACCTTCTACTGAATAGAAAAATAGGATCGCGCTTCGCCCATTCAGCTTCTTCCTCACTACTGCGGTATACACAAGCATCGCTTTTAGAATGCCCGCAACAACGATAGGTTTTCAGTTCTAAAAAATACGGTTTTGAGGTTGATCGAATTGTTTGCACTGCACGTTGACAAGCCTCATGGACTGCAGACACATCATTGCCGTCAACCGTCGCCCAGTTCATTGAATACCCGTCTGAGCGACTGGCAATCGATTGTGTGGAAATCATTCTTGAAGCTTGGGCACTCATTCCGTACATGTTGTTCTCACAAAAGAACAACAAGGGAAGAGACCACACAGAGGCAAGATTCATGCACTCATGCAAGGCTCCTCTGCTTGTCGCCCCATCGCCAAAGATTGCCACGCTGATAGCTTGGCTCTTTTGCATCTTCAAGGCAAAGGACAAACCGAGGGCAAGATTTATACCGCTTCCCACCACAGCAGAAGATCCTGCATTGAAGGTCTGCACATCAGTCATATGCATGGACCCACCAAGTCCTTTGCAGATTCCGTCGGCAGAGCCGAACATCTCACTGAACATTTTCCTCTCGGAGGTACCTCTTGCAAGGGTATGTCCATGGCATCTATGGGTGGGGACAATCCAATCCCCCTCACGCAAAGAAAGGGCCAAGCCCGCTTGACAAGCTTCTTGGCCTATGGAGAGGTGGGTGGTCCCATGCATTTCTTTTCTTTTGAAGAAATCGTCGATACATTCCTCGAATCGACGAGAACGTGCCATGATGGAAAGCGCATCTTGCGCCTGGTCTTTTGAAAAATTCATGTTTGCTCCTTGGCAGGATATGCAGTCCTGCCTTTCAAGCCCGCGTTCGCGTTATTTAGGTTGTTTCTCTATCCTATTGGTTGGAGAGTATACTGTCAACAAAACCGATGTAAACCGTATGCAAATCTCCGTCCTTATAAAAATCCTGTATCTGTGGTAGCACAAACGAACCTTCATCCATGGCAAAGCTGGCAGCTTTCGTACAGGAGAAAACCAACGATGCCTGCTTGAAGGTTACACGTTCAGCTCCATTTGGTGCAGAAAGACAGGTAACATCAAGTTTTGCCTGGGCGGCCTTGTCATAATCGCGACCGCTGTGTTCACCGCACCACACAAGGCTCTCCTTCATATGAGGCGGGAAAAACGATACGGTAAACCCTTCATGTTCTTGGAGAAACTGATGGGTATAACGGCTTTTCCTTACGTACAGAATGATAACGTTCCTACCCCATAGGACTCCCATGGAACCCCATGAAGCTGTCATTGTATTGAACTTCTCACTAGTCCCTGCTGTAATGAGAAAGCCATCGGTACCTATCGCTGTAAAAGGGTTCATTTGCAGCAAATCAATGGGAACTTCAACATACATGGTCAGCCTCCTTTTCTCTACTTTCAGTGTATCTTCCGCTCTTGAGTATGGTCAAGTAGCAAAAACATCTCCCCTTCTGCTGTTTATCCCATTGTCGCACGACGTTGACACTCCCCTGATTTTCGTATATTCCTATCACCATACAGGACATGTTCAACAGGCAACTGTTGCGTTGAGGAGGCCCAATGAAAGATTCCCTCGCGATCCCTGCTTTGACAGAGGATCTCGCCCGTGTTCTTATCGATGCCGATACGATCAATCGAAGAGTAGATGAACTAGCACGACAAATCAGCAATGATTATGCAAAGCTCGATGGCCAACTCATTTTGGTAGGGGTCCTGAAAGGATCCTTCATTTTCATCGCTGATTTGGCGAGAAAACTCAATGTAAAGCATGTGGTTGATTTCATCGCACTCTCCTCTTACAACGGGGACCACAGCGGCAATGTCAGACTGCTTATGGACACCAGAGAAAACATGGAAGACAAGCATGTATTGATCATCGAGGACATTCTGGACAGCGGCAATACCCTTGATTACCTGATTCGCAGCTTTAAAACAAGAAATCCAAAATCAGTCAAAACAGCAGTACTGCTTGATAAACCCGATCGGCATATCGTGCCGGTCGATATTGATTATATCGGTTTTACAATCCCTGACGTGTGGGTGGTTGGCTATGGACTCGATTACAATGAAAAATACAGGACACTTCCCTATATAGCAGAAATGTACCCACAGGCCTAAGGAGCTTTTCATGGACGACAAGAAATTTTATGTCAGTTACAATTCGGTTCACAAACTGGTTAAAAAACTCAGTACAGAGTTGCTGGACTCTGGCTTCGATCCGGATGTAATCGTTGCAATCGGTAGCGGAGGATTCATCCCCGCTCGAATAATGAAAACATTCATCAATCGTCCGATTTACGCCGTCGGTATTTCGTATTATGGAATTGACAAAAAACACAAAGACCATCCAACCAAAATTCAGTGGATTGATGAAGTACAGTCCCAGCTTGTGGGCAAGAAAGTCCTCTTGATCGATGAGGTTGACGATACAAGAGCCACACTTGCGTACTGCGTTGGAGAGCTGTTGAAGTTCAAGCCTGAGGAGATTTCCGTCTTGGTGCTTCACAACAAGCTGAAAGAGAAGGATGTTGAGTTCCCTGTTGAGATCAAGCGATACTTCGCAGGGATGGAGCTTGCAGACCTTTGGATCAAGTATCCTTGGGATGCCGATGATATCGAGGAGCATACCCAGCTTGAATCCAAGATGTTGCAAGCTATGGCAAAAGAAGGCAAGGAGTTGTACTGATGAGCAACGTAACTTCCATCGTAGGTGCCCAATGGGGCGATGAAGGCAAAGGCCGCATCGTTGACTATTTGGCGGTGAATTCTGATTTGGTCATCCGTTTCCAAGGTGGCGACAATGCAGGACACACCGTAATCAATGACAAGGGCAAATTTGCCCTGCACATCATTCCTTCGGGAATTTTCAACCCTGAAACGATGAACATCGTAGGGGCAGGAACCGTAGTAAATTTCGAGACCATGGCTCAAGAGCTTGAGACCATCACCGAGAAAGGCGTGACAGTCGATAATTTGTTCATTGACGTCCGAGCCCATCTGATCATGCCCTATCACTGCGCTCTTGACGGAGCCCAGGAAGGATCGAAGAGCAGCAAGATGCAGATAGGAACCACCAAGCGAGGTATCGGCCCCTGTTACAGTGACAAGGCAACCCGCTGTGGCGTTCGTGCTGCTGATTTGCTTGATTTCGACCGACTGAAAAATCGCATAGAGATGGTACTCCCCCAGAAAAACAGAGAGCTTGCGTTCTTTGGTTTGCCGCAGATGACAACCGATGAATTGATGGCTCTTTGCATGAAGTGGAAAGAACGTTTTGGTGACAAAATCATCGATACGCTACCGGTCGTCCGACAGTCATACCTTGAGAATAAGAAAATTCTCCTTGAAGGGCAGCTTGGGGTCATGAGAGACCTTGACTGGGGTATCTATCCCTACACCACCAGCAGCAGCCCTACCTCCGGTGGAGCCGCCATCGGAAGCGGCCTTGGCCCAAGCAGGATCGACGAGGTCATCGGGGTCACCAAGGTATACTCCACCAGTGTAGGCGGAGGTCCTTTCATGACCGAGCTGCATGATGAGACAGCCGAAAAGCTTCGGGCAATCGGGGGAGAATACGGAGCAACTACGGGCAGGCCCCGCCGTTGCGGCTGGTTTGATGCAGTTGCTGCAGACTTCTCCTGCTGGCTCAATGGCTTTACCGCTCTTGCTTTGACAAAACTCGATGTCCTGGACAGCTTTGAAAAAATCAAGGTATGTACAGCCTACAGGGTCAACGGAGAGATCATCAACTATCTTCCTGAAACAGCCGAGCAAGAAATTGCAGAGCCGATCTACGAAGAATTCGACGGTTGGATGTGTGATACGACTTCAGCCAGGAAATGGGAAGACCTTCCCAAAAACGCTCAAATCTACTGCGAGCGTCTTGGAAAGCTGGTAGGAGCTCCAATCAAGTACATCTCGGTTGGACCAGAGCGAGATCAAATTATTATTCTGTAATTCTTAAGAGAAGGCCTTCGGGCCTTCTTTTTTATGACATCCACGAGAGAAATTTGAGGTCCCTTGTAAAGTAAATTGTCCGTTTTTCTTCATTATCTAACCTCCAGGAAATAAGGAAGTTTAAAGCAATCCCCTAATTCATTCACTAAAGCTTCTAAAGGAGACCTTCCTTGCAAGATCTTTCTTGGGTAGGTATTCATCCAGTCTTGAATCTTTCTAATCGTGCTCTTTTTCTCTAATCCTATATCACTACTTTTAGGGATGAATCTTCTTATTATGCCATTATGATTCTCGTTTGATCCTCTCTCAAAAGAACTATAAGGATGATCAAAATATAGTTGTGTCCTTTGTGAATCAGACACTACTGATTTTTCCAATCCCACAGCATTAGAAAATTCGGAACCATTATCAGGAGTAATGCTTAGGAAGAGTTTTCTGAATGAAAAAGCTGAAGATAGATAGCAATGATGAAGAATTGAGCAATCTTTTTCATTGGGCCCTGGAGCAATTGCAGGACGACTTGCATGCCTTGCACATGCCGCTCATCGGTATAGGAGTCGGTATGGCGGGTCTTATCAATCCCGATACAGGAAGCATCATGCAGTCTATACCTCTAGGTATAGAAAAGCCCTACCCTTTCGTACAAAAAGTGAGAACCTGTTCCAATATTCCTGTTTTTATTGAAAACGATGCCAATTGTTGCTGCTGGGACGAGATGATTAGAAGTCAAAGAAAACGTTCACAGAACTTCCTGTTTGTTTTGGCTGAAGACCGCTTTCATAGCAGGGAATCAACATCGCCACGCATAGGCTTTGCCGTAGGTATGGGAGTGGTCATTCATGGCAAGGTGCTCAGAGGAGACAACTACTCTGCAGGAGAGTTTAAAAGTATTCTGTGGAATAGTAAGAACGTCAATCAATTCTCCATAGATGATGAACGAATCAGTAATCCAGAAAAATATCCTGACACTATTTATGCAGTAATCCACGAGCTTGCCTCTCATGTGGCGTTTTTGGTCAATCTCCTGAACCTCTCCTTGGTGGTATTGGGAGGAGGAATCCAAAAGTATGGCAATAAGGTGCTTGATGCTATCAACCAGGAAATAAAGAAGAATTACAGCTATCCAGATCAGGGATCTTGCGAGGTCTGTTTTGTGGATGATGGAGAATATGCGGTTGCCTTGGGAGCCGGCGGACTCTTTTTGGAGCATCTATTTTCTGTAGACCCTTTGGGTGAGGATGTTTCAGGCAAAGGATACGAGATGTTTCAATCGCTGATAGCACAGCCATAATCAACGTTAAAAAAATGTACATTTCTTCTCCATAGTTATTGACATATGCCAATAACACGACTATGCTTACCATAGTTAATGACATATGTCGATTATTAATTACTAACTATAGGAGGCACGATATGCCAAGAAGAGACGCAACAGGTCCGATGGGCTACGGGCCCATGACCGGAAGAGGAATGGGAAATTGCCGACCGAATGCCAGTTCAGCATATGGCTACGGAATGGGAATGGGATTTGGAAGACGTTGTGGGTTCGGCCGCGGTTTTGGCTGGTCCATGGGGTATGGGGTTGCACCCAATCTTGAAACACGTAAAAGAATGTTGGAAGATGAATTGAGAGATATCAATTCATTGCTTTCAAAAGAGAGCGAGAACTAGGAGACTATATGCCCCGTCCCCGCAAATGGCGCAGTGTATGCGCCCTTCCAGAGATTACCAAGTTCGGCCCTTTAGGGGCCGGCTTGGATGATAGCGCTATCGTCGAAATGACCGTCGATGAATACGAGACGATTCGGTTGATCGACAGAGAAGGATTGACCCAGCTTGAGTGTGCCGAGCAAATGAATGTAGCAAGAACTACAGTGCAAGGCATCTATGATACGGCGAGGAAAAAAATTGCCGAATCGTTGGTTGAAGGAAAGATCCTATTCATACAAGGAGGCGAATATCGCCTCTGTGACCATAGCGGACCACACCGTCGCCAATGCGGCCGGGGTTGTAGATTAGGCCATGGCCATCACGCACACAGACAAGGAGATAACACAGTATGATTGTAGCAGTACCGGCAGAAAAAAAGAGTCTGGACAGCGCTATTTGCGTTTCGTTCGGCAGAGCACCGTTTTATTGTATATATGACACAGAAAAAGAGAACAGCACCTTTATTGAAAATAGTGCTGCCAACAGCCCCGGTGGTGCAGGTATACAGGCTGCACAGAACTTGGCTGACCAACATATCAATGCTGTAATCACCTTTCGACTGGGAGACAATGCAGCAAAAGTATTGGAAGCAGCAAAGATAGAGTTGTTGCAAGCTCTGAACCTCAGTATTGCAGACAACATTACCAACTTACTTGAAGATAAGCTGGTCTCGCTTTCAAACGTTCATCCGGGATATCATAATGGCCACTGATCGAATTATTGCTGTACTCAGCGGCAAAGGGGGAACAGGAAAAACACTGGTCTCGGTAAATCTAGCCGCATGTGCAGAAAACGCTACGTATATTGATTGTGATACAGAGGAACCAAACGGACATCTGTTTCTCAAGCCAACAATCACTGAACAGAAGACCATCTTCTCTGAAAAACCGGTGGTTGACCAAAGCAAATGTACAGCCTGTGGCAAGTGTGTCAAAGCATGTGCATTCAACGCACTGGCCCTGGTCGGCAAAAACTTGCTGATATTCAACGAAGTCTGCCACAGCTGTGGGCTCTGTAGTGCCATTTGTAAACAGCAGGCTCTTGTGCAACAGCAATACCCGATCGGATCAGTGGTGCAGGGAACATCAAAGACCTTGCAGTTTTATTCAGGTCAGATGAACATCGGCGAAAGCTCTGCTGTACCGATCATCAAGGAGTTGCTCAAGAAGACGCATGAGGGGATTGTCATCATCGACAGTCCTCCAGGAAGCGGATGTTTGGTCACTGAGACAATCGACCATGCTGATTTTTGTTTGCTTGTAGCTGAGCCTACCATTTTTGGTGCACACAACCTTGCAATGGTACATGAGCTTGTTACACTCATGGGTAAAAAATGCGCAGTTCTTTTAAACAAGACACAAGCAGGAGCGAATCCTTCAGAGGAGTACGCCTTAAAGCACAACCTTAAGATTTTAGGTTCTCTTGCGTATGATGAACATCTTGCACAACTGAGCAGCAACGCTCTACTCGCCTGTGAGGAAGAAGAGCAGTACAGACAGTTCTTTTCGAATCTTTTGAAGGAGGTACTGGATGCTTCAGATTCTCATACTCAGCGGTAAAGGCGGTACGGGAAAAACTACCGTCGCGAGTTCTTTCATCAAATTAAACCAAGCAAAAGCCTATGCTGATTGTGATGTGGATGCTCCAAACCTTCATTTGGTCTCAGGGCAATTTCCTGAAAAACAAGATCGTGATTATTTCGGTCTTCCTAAGGCTGTAATCGATCAAGATCTTTGCAATGGCTGCAATCGTTGCTATGAAGTTTGTCATTTTGACGCCATAGTTGTCAAAGATGGTCATTATTCGGTCAACCCCATCGCTTGTGAAGGCTGTTCATATTGCATGCATGTCTGCAAGGCTAATGCCATCACGATGCATGATGAACCTGCAGGTTTGCTGCATCTCTACACCCGCTCGGATGAACATTTCAGTACTGCAACGCTCTTGATGGGCAGTGGAACCACCGGGAAACTGGTCACTGAAGTTAAAAAGCAACTTGAGGGGGCAAAAGAAACAGCTGAGGTGGCAATCCTTGACGGGAGTCCGGGTATCGGGTGTCCTGTCATTGCTTCGCTCAGCGGCGTTGATCTAGCCTTGATGGTCGCTGAACCTTCGCTCAGTGGAATATCCGACCTCAAGCGAGTTGTACAGAGTGCTAAACAGCTCAAGGTTCCTGTTGCAGTCATGGTCAACAAGCATGATACGAACGAGGCCATCTGTTCGGATATTGAAACATACTGTAAAGAGGAAGGTCTTCCGTTTGTAGGGAAAGTCCCCTACGATACAGAAGCGGTACGTGCTATCAATGAAGGGAAAACGCTCATCGAAATAGAGAGCAAAGGCTCTGAGGCAATGAAGGATGCGTATTACAAAACCTTGCAGGTACTGAAGGAGTACAAAGGCCTATGACCATCACCACCCTATTGGAAAATACGGCAAACAATCCACAGTTCAAGACTGAACACGGACTGAGTCTCGTCATCGAGCGAGGAGATACAAAGATTCTCTTTGACACCGGGGCAAGTGACTATTTTGCAATGAATGCAGATGTTCTTGGCCTTGACCTGAGTACCATTGATGCCGCTGTCCTTTCCCATGGTCATTACGACCATGGTGGAGGGCTGTCTACGTTCTTTGCCCGCAATGACAAAGCTCCACTTTATATCAGGAAAGAGGCTTTCGGTCCTTTCTACTCACAACGCGAGGATGGTCAATACCACTATATCGGCCTTGATAAGAATCTGATGAATCTCAATCGCCTGATCTTTACATCTGCTTACACCCCGATAGCAGAAGGCCTTTCCGTATTCAGCAAGGTGGAACAGGCAAACTTGGTTCCTACGGGCAATTTGAGCTTGTTCAAGAAGGAAGGAGAGTCATATCAGGTTGACTCATTTACGCATGAGCAGTATCTCGTAGTAGAGGAAGGCACAAAGAGTCTTTTGGTCTCAGGGTGCTCCCACCGAGGCATTGTGAACATCCTCGCAGCATTTCATGAGAGATGGGGGTACTACCCTACTCATGTCATTGGAGGATTCCACCTGTACAATCATCGTACTGGAAAGCCGGAGGAGCCTGAAGTATTGAAACAGATTGCCGATATATTGCTCCAGACAAAGGCAAAGTTCTATACCTGTCACTGTACAGGGGAGGAAAACTACCAAGCGCTGAAAATTTTGATGAATGATAAGATAGAATACCTGAGAGGTTCGGATATTCTGCAATTTTGATTGAGAACAAGGACATTTCTATGCAACAAAACAAGCAAGAACAGAGCATGCAAGCAGAGCTGAAGAACGGAAGTTCCATAAAAGCCGTGTACGCCATTGTAAGCGGAAAAGGCGGAGTGGGAAAATCTTCAGTCACCAGCCTTATCGCCAGTGCAATGAGGGCAAAGGGCCATACGGTAGGGATCCTGGATGCCGATATTACCGGATCCTCAATTCCCAAGACTTTCGGGGTTCACGCGAAGGCGACAGGAGAAGAAGGGAGAATCGATCCGGCTATCAGTAAGAACGGGATCAAGATTATTTCTACCAACATGCTCTTGGAGAAAGAGAGTGACGCTGTCATCTGGCGAGGACCGCTGATCGCCAACACGGTAAAGCTTTTCTATACTGATGTGGATTGGAAAGAGCTGGACTATCTATTTGTCGACATGCCTCCAGGAACTGGAGACGTTCCACTTACCGTTTTCCAATCTCTTCCTGTAAAAGGTATTATCATCGTAACATCTCCTCAGGAATTGGTTTCCATGGTGGTAGAAAAAGCGGTGAACATGGCAAACATGATGAATATTCCAATTGTAGGATTGGTGGAGAACTTCTCGTATTTTCTCTGTCCTGACAACCAAAAACAGTACAAGATTTTTGGTGAGAGTCATATAGACAGCATCGCACAGGCACATGGGCTGCCGGTGATCGCCAAGCTACCTATCGATCCAAAGCTCAGCGAAGCTTGTGATCGTGGAGAGATCGAATCATACCAGGGGGTCGATCTTGATGCCCTCTGCACATTAGTTGAAAATAGGGAGTAACAGATGTTGAGAGTAGCAGTTGCTAGTGAGAACAAGGAAGTCTGCGGCCATTTTGGCCATTGCGAGACTTTTGAGGTATTCGATACCGACCAAGGAAAGATCCTTGCAGGTGAAAGTATCGCAAACCCAGGACATCGACCGGGTTTCTTGCCCAATTTCCTGCATGAGATCGGTGTAAACACCATCATCAGCGGGGGCATGGGTGGTGGTGCTGTAGACATCTTCAACCAGCACAACATTGAGGTGATCCTTGGAGCTCAGGGGGAGAGTCGGCAAGCGGTTCAAGATTACTTGGATGGCAAATTGAAATCTACTGGAAGTATTTGTCATGAGCATTCCCACCATGACCAATGCGAATAGCAGCCACGTTCTCGCATAGCAAAAGTACCCTGTCATGCACAGGGTACTTTTTTTCCCTGTTGCTAGTTCTTTGTTATCGCATATTCCAAGGACCGGAGAGGAGAAGATGGGCTTCTTGCATCAGGGAAATTGGACATGGCGGTACCCGAGATACCTCGCAGCCCTCTTTGGGTTCGCTTGCAACTACTCTGTGTTTTCATCATACTGGTTGCATACCAATTACAGTTTCAGGAGTTTTTCATGCTTAAAAGTTCGGGCACTCTCTGTGGTGCTCAACGGGTACCTCTTATTGCACGCCTTCCTTTCTATTACGGATGGATCATTCTTATAGCAGGTTCTCTTGGAGTGCTTGCAAGCATCCCAGGACAAACGATGGGTGTTTCTGTATTCACTGACCACCTGATCGAAGCCTTGCAGCTTTCCCGTGTCGGGTTGTCATCCGCCTATATGGCCGGCACCCTCGCTTCAAGCTTCATCATCCCCTTTGCAGGTGTGCTTTTTGACCGTTACGGTGCACGTGTGGTAGCTTCTGTAGCCACGTTGATGCTCAGCCTGTTTTTATTGTTGCTTGTCTATTCCCCGCAATTGACAGTGGGAATCTCCTCATTGGGTATCCCCTACCACATCGTGGCTATGGCACTTGCGGTATTTGGGTTTTTCGGTATCAGATTCTTCGGCCAAGGGGTGTTGACACTGGCAAGCAGAGGTATGGTTGCCAAGTGGTTTGGGCCAAGAAGGGGTTTGGCTGTCGGTCTCATGGGAATCATAACAGCCTTTGGTTTTTCGTATGCCCCACAACCTCTGCAACATCTTATCAATCAATTTGGTTGGCAACATGCGTTGAAACTGCTCAGTGCAATACTCTTTTTTGCCTTCCTCCCTTTCGTCCTCCTTATGTTCCGTAGTGATCCTGCTTCCTGCAGTCTTGAGCTGGAGCAAGGAATGTCAAGCCCTACACGAAAGACCAATTCCAATAGCGAGGATGCACTGGTAAGCAGAACTCTTAAAGAAGCTAAAAAGGACAAGGCTTTTTACATCATACTCTCTGCCATGGGATACTGGGCCCTGTTCAACACGGCCTTTACGTTCCATGTGGTGTCAATATATCAAGAAGTCGGCATCTTGGCTGACCAAGCAGTAAAAATCTTCCTTCCCATCTCTATTATTTCAATAGCTGCAAGATTTCTGGGCAGTTATCTCAGTGACAGAATCTCAATAAAGTACATTTATACAGCTTTTACACTCTCAATCGGCATTGCTTCTGTTGCTCTTTTCGACCTAGGCAGTCCACTGGGAACCTTCATGGTCATCCTTGGCTACGGTATCGGAGGGGGCCTGTTTGGCATGCTGAATATCGTAACCTGGCCTAAACTGTATGGAAGAAAGCACATCGGAGCACTCAGTGGCTTTGCAATGTCCATCATTGTAGCAGGAAGCGCCATCGGGCCTTGGATTTTCAGTGTTGTACAACGACTTACCAATTCCTTTACCAGTACCGGTTTTCTTGGCCTCTTGTGGACGATTGGAATGTTGTTGGCCTTGTGGTTCATTCCTTTTACACCTTCAGCAGAAAAATGAAATACAAAATCTTGTCTGAAAAGGTAAAAATTTTTAAACATCAGGAAGAAGAGATGGATAAGAAACTTTTGCATCAAAAAGAAGAAAACATCAAGAATCTCATTGAACAACTGAGGCAAACAAATGAATTCTTACAAAAGGAAACAGGAGTGATCGCCCCCTCTGTGAGCCTCGGAAGAGTCACCAGAATGGAGGCAATCGGTGAAAAAGCCATCAACGAGCATGCGCTCTCGCTAAATATCCAACGTATCAATCGTCTTGAGAATGCTTTGAAACGCATTGAACAGGGGACGTACGGGCTGTGTATCCGCTGCGCCAAGGAAATTCCAGAGGGAAGGCTGGAACAAGTTCCTGAAGCACTGCTGTGCGTCTGCTGTGCTGAGAAGAAACGCTAGGGAGCAATCAAGGTAAGACCTGTTTGATCATCCACCTGATAGGAGACAAATTGCAGGTTGTGCTCCTGGGCAAGCGAGAAACACTCATCCCTGCCTGAACGAATCTCAAAGGGAGCGTGAGCATCGCTGTTGGTAACTACTTTCAGGGGGTACTCTTTTGCAATGTTCCAGAATTCTGTCAAAGGATAGGGGTAGCGGCTTCCTACCATGCGCTTACGCATTCCGTTTGCGTTGATTTCAAGAGCCACATCATTGGCCACGGCACACTCGATGATAGCTTTACTTATGGCCTCGGTCTCTGCATCCCAGCTGAAATAATTATAGGCAAATACATCCGGATGTGCGCCAAATAGAAATAATCCGGATGAAAGAGCACTGCAATACATATCGGCATAGGCAGCAAGGTCCTTCTTGCTCAGACGATTCCAGAATACTGAGTATTCCTGATTGAGATCCTCACTCAGATCGTGGATGGCACAGACCAGATAATCCACGCGCTCCTTGACCGATGCATAGTAGCTGTCGTATTGCCTGAGGTAGTCACACTCATACCCGGTAAGTATGTGCAGTTTCCCGTCGTATTGGACCTTGGCTTCTTGACAATCTTGCTCATACAGGGGTATCTGCTCTTGCTTCATCCGACTTTTTTTCCAACGGTCATCCTCTACCGGACAATGCTCACTGAAACCAAGCAATGCTAGTCCGCTTTGCAGGGCTTCTTTCGTATATTGCATGATAGTGCCAGTTCCATGACCACAATAAAAGCTATGAGTGTGGAGGTTTGTCTCCTCCTGTGAGTAGATGTTTTTATTCATAGGGCTTGCCTACAAGTATCTTGAATATCAGAAGTTTTTGCAACACTCCAAACCTGTTGAAAAAAATTTGACAAATCTTGATTTTTATGCTCTCAAGTAATTGACTCTGCTTCCAAAATACCCAATTATGGGGCTGATTTTCAAGGAGAGTTTTGATGCAAACCATGCACACTGTTCAATCCAATCTATATCTCTCCACTGCCGCCTAGAATCCATATAGGAGCCTCTATATGAGGCATCACTTCTACCACCGATCCAGGGAATGGCGTATGTTGACCTGGACGGGCAGACATTACATCACAGGAGGTTTCGCCATGAGCAAACCTACCACCAAGCACATTCTTCTCGTACTATTAGTCGTTCTAGCCTCCCTGCTCTTGTTCGGTTGCTCCAGAGGTGCCAAAGGTACTGCAAGCAGCAAAAAACTCTACGTCTACAACTGGTCCTACTATACTCCGGACTCTGTCATTGAAGCTTTTGAGAAAGAATTCGGTGTAGAAGTTGTCCTGGATTACTTTGCGTCCAATGAAGAAATGTTCGCCAAACTGATGGCCAGCAAGAATGCAGGCTACGACATTATCTTCCCTTCAGGCGACTATGTCTCGATCATGATGAATCTGAACATGCTGGAAAAGTTGGACAAGTCCAAGATGCCAAACCTCCAGTACATCACCGATTTAGCACTCAGCAAAGCTACCTATGACCCGGATATGGAGTACTCTGTACCCTACTTCCTCGGTGCAAGCGGGATTGCAGTAAACACCAGAATGGCAAAAGACTATGAGCGGAGCTGGAATATTTTCGCAGACACCCGATTTAAAGGAAGAATGGTCATGATGGACGACATGCGCGAGGTAATGGGTGATGCGCTTGCCTACCTCGGCTACTCGGTGAATACCACCAATGCTGCAGAGTTGGAAGAGGCTAGAAAGCTGGTTAATGATTCTTGGAAACCCAACTTGGTCAAATTCGATGCTGAAGGATTCGCAAAATCTTTTGCAAGCGGAGAGTACTGGGTAGCTCATGGGTATGCAGAAGCCATCTTTGAAGAGTTGCCGGAAAACCAATGGGCGAATGTTGATTTCTTCCTTCCTGCTGAAGGCGGCCCCATGTATCTCGACTCCATGTGCATTCCAAAGGGTGCAAGAAACTACGACCTTGCCCTTCAGTTCATTAACTACATCCACAGACCCGACAACTATGCCCAGTTCCTTGATCGGTTCCATTTCCCCTCATCGGTAAACAGCGAAGCTGATCAATATAGAACCACAACACCTTTTTACACGGTTGACATGTTGGCAAACTATGAGCTTAAGGAAGATTTGGGAACCTATCTGGAAATGTACAACAAGGCATGGGAGACAATCCGTTATGTCGATTGACCAGATATAAGATTAGCAGGTACAGTCACAGGTAGCGGAGGACTCTATGCAAAGCTTTACCCATGACACGTACATATCACCCTTTACCTGGCGCTACGGCAGCGATTCAATGCGTTCTGTCTTTAGTGAGGAACACAAGAGAAAGCTGCTCAGGCGCATCTGGGTTGCTCTTGCAACAGCTCAGAGGCAGGCTGATCTTGTAACAGAAGAACAACTCTCTGAGTTGATCGCAAACCAAGATCGTATTGATATTCAACGCTCAAGTGAGATCGAGGCACAAATACACCACGACCTCATGGCAGAGATAAAGACCTACGCAGAGCAATGTCCGCTAGCCAGGTCTGTGATCCACCTTGGTGCAACAAGCATGGATATTCTGGACAACATGGATGCGCTTCGTATAAGAGAGGCGCTCTCCCTCATCAGGGAACAACTGAAAAACCTGATATTGCTTTTTATTGAGAAAATGGAAGCCTATGCAGAAACTCCCTGCATGGCTTTCACTCATATCCAACCAGCAGAACCCACCACAGTGGGCTACCGCTTCGCTCAGACTGCACAGGACTTGAACGAAGATCTACAGACGATCCTTCTTCTGGAACAATCAATCAGAGGCAAGGGCATGAAGGGTGCGGTAGGAACAAGTGCCAGTTATGCTGAATTGTTGAAAGGAACAAATCTTACTGCAAAAGAGATGGAAAATCAGGTGATGCAGACGCTGGGGCTTGAAGCTTTTACAGCCGCAACGCAAGTATACCCTCGCAAACAAGATTTAAAAGTAGGAACCGCCCTCTCCTCCCTGTGTGCCTCCCTTTCCAAGTTCTTCTTTGACTTCAGACTCCTGCAAAGCCCTCCCATCGGGGAGTGGAGCGAGCCGTTTGGGGCAAAGCAGGTAGGCTCTTCTGCAATGCCCTTCAAGAGGAACCCGATCAACAGTGAAAAGATCGACAGCCTGTGCAGGTTTGTCGAAGCTCAGCAATCGGTGCTTTGGCAAAATGCGGCGGCAACCTTGCTTGAAAGAACCTTGGATGACAGTGCGAACCGACGTTTGGTTCTCCCGGAAATATTCCTCGCAACAGATGAAATTCTCAACAGTGCCCAGAAGGTGGTCAAGGCGATGAACATCCATGACAAGGGCATAGGGCGTAATCTTGAAAGCTATGGAATCTTTGCAGCAAGTGAACGCTTGTTGATGGAACTCGGCAAGCATGGGGCAAACCGCCAAGAGATGCACGAGCTTATCAGAAGCCACAGCCTCAAGGCATGGGATCAGGTACAACAAGGAAAGCCGAACACACTCAAAACGATGCTCAGTGAAGATGAAACAGTCAGAAGCTATCTCACAGAAGAAAAGATTCTTGAGAGCTTGGATGCTTCACAATATACCGGCGATGCTGCTTTGAGAACTCGTTTGGTAATAGACGAGATCAAACAGGTGCTCAACCTACTGCAAACAGACCGATGAAAATCATGTAATACAGTGCCATCCTCACGTACCTGATCAAACTAGAGAGCAAAACGTGGTGCATTTTGAGCTCAAGAATGCCTGCTACTGTACAGATGGTGGAGAACGGAAGGGGTGTGAGGCCGCTGATAACAATCGCCCAGATGCCATACCGAGTGATCAATTGCTCGGTATGGGTTCCCGACTGCTTGAGTACCCATCGTCTGAATATCGGTATCAAGCCGACCAATCGACCAAAGAGGTAGGCACAGAAAGCACCCAACACTGAGCTGGTCCCCATCACCAACACCACGATGACGGGATGCCAATCCATGACAAATGGCCACATCAGGTCAACAGAAAGAGGCAGAACAAACAAATCAACAATGAATACATAGAGTGCCACTCCGTGCACTCCAAAGTTTTCTATGAACTGCTGCACTACCAGGTTTTCATTCCAACCCAACAAGCGATAGTACCTCAACCCTATAAAATACAGGGTGAATATGAACAACATCAAAAGAACAGTTCTAAAAAGAAGCTTTCTTACGTGCAAAGAACCATCTTCTTTCAGGTAGGTTTCCTTGGAGACCAGGCGCTTCAAAAAAGGAAGCAGTTTCATAGAAAAAGCGCCTCGAACGCAGAGAGGAAGGCTTTGCCATCGCCCTTCCCTACTCCCTGATACAGAGGGGGCTTCCCACCGCCCTTACCGTCGATCAAGGCAAGCAGATCTCTTTTTCCAGCATGAAAGTCGACTAAGGAAGAAGCTTTGCCACAGAGGGCTATCAACCACAAAAGCCGCTGACCATCCTCCTTGATTGCACATAAGGCTAGATGTTCGTAGTCTGCAATGGCGGTTGCAAGACTTTTTAAATCTACATCCTCCTCGATGTTCCACAGCACCAAGGGAATCGTGTCAATCTGTGTTGCCTGCTTCACCCGGCTTGCAAGCAAAAGCCGAGCAATCTCTGTTTTGGCGTTAATAAGCTGTGCCTTGTCTGAGGTTGCTTGCTCGATACTCTGAGTTGCCACCTCAACCAGGGATTCCAAAGGGGAAGAGAAGAGAACTCCAAGTGCTGAGGCTGCAGCTTCAGCTCTCCTGATTTCTTCTTTTGCGATCGAGCCAACGGTGAAAATAAGACGGATATGGCCACGAATCTTCTCTTGGCCTTGATAGTGGAACAGCTCAATCTCCCGGGTATTCGCAACATGCAGGCCTCCACAGGCAACCGTATCGACATCTTCGACGACTACCAGACGCACCTCTTCATCTGCTACCTTGATCGAACGTCGCAATCCCAGGTTCTTTGCAGAATCCTGCCGGTGCAGTTCATAATGCACAGCATGAGAGGAGAGAACTTCTTGGTTGACCAAGTCCTCCAATGCATGACAGGTAGAGAGAGAGATTTCTTGAGCATCGGTCTCGATGGTCAGGATACGTTGTCCCTGATGGACGCTCACTGTCTGAATCCCAAAGTGTGAATAAAGCAGGCCGCTGGCCACATGCTGGGCGGTATGCATCTGCATGAAGTGATACCGATGATTCCAATCAAGCTCGATCATAACCCGGTCACCGACAACAAATGTTGGATTTTTGACATGGTGATAGATGCTATGATCCTCATCCTTGGTGGTGTCCAAAAGAGGACATCCTGCTATGGTTCCCTTATCCCCGCTCTGCCCACCTCCTTCTGGGTAGCAGATGGTCTGATCGAGGATGACGCCTTGCCCGGTGATGGCTACGACGGTAGCTTCCAAGCTCTTTGTATAAGGTTCTTGATAATAGATTGGCTTTGAGTGCATATTTATCCTTTATCCTAGCGTTGCAAGGTGAGATGATCGTCAACAGGAAGCGCGGTATCTGCAACCGGTAGATGAAACCGATACTTGATTGCAAGAACCCGAAGCAGGAAGACAACCATGCTTGCTATGACAAATTTCGTAAAAACTCCAAGATTGGTCAACTCCAAAATCAGATATGCTAATCCACCCAACAGGGAGGCTGTAGCATAGAAATCACCGGTAAGTACGATGGGAACTGATCGGCTCATAATATCGCGAACCATCCCCCCTCCAACAGCGGAGATGACTCCGCATAAGAGCTGTCCAACAGGACCTATGCCATAGAGAGCCGCTTTTGCCACGCCTAAGGCTGTAAAGACGCCTAGGCCGAGGGAGTCTGCAAACAGGATGACCCGCCACTTTCCGACGAATTTGGGAGCAAGGAAAAAAACGATCAAACCGGTGATGACACACGTGCTGATGTACGTACTGTTGGTAAGGGCTGCAACAGGGGTTGCTCCGATCAGCATATCCCTGAACATGCCTCCACCACAACCGACGGTACAGGCAAATACGACCACTCCCAGGATGTCCAGCTTAAGTCGTACAGCTTTGACGGCACCGGTGATGGCGAAGATGCAGGTGCCGAAGAGATCGAAGATATAGATGATGACCAATTCCATTTCCATGTGTTGAGACTATCACCAAACCAAGACTTGTCCAAGACAGAGAACTATACTATCTTTGGTAACAGAAATAGGAGTGAGAGATGGCAATAATTAAATCTGCATGGGAGCTGGCTCTTGAGAAGACAGAGTCTCTTCAGGCCGATCCCGATAAGATCAAGCGAGAGCTTAAAGTCAAGGAAGGCAGACAAATTGCGGCGACCTTCCTCAACGATATTGACAGCACCAAGGAAGGGACGCAAAAGCGGTTCGATCAGTTTGAAGGGAGCGACAAAGAGGCAGTGAAGGAAGGGATGGCCCTTACGTTGCTGGCCAATCTATCACTGCCAAGAAGTGCAGCTTTCAAAGACTCTTTTTCCAAGGTTCTTGAGCTGGGATTGATCCTTGGGGATGGCAACGAGGAGCTGAAAGAGCTTCTTGGTCAGCTTGAGGGTTTCTTCAACCAATATCTTGAAAGCCAAGAAGAGTTGGTGGAACGATTGAAGCAGCAGTTTGCCCCCCATCTACAGCAAAAAGAAGCACAGCTGAGGCAGCAGTATGGTCCGACCTTCACCTTGCGTCCTGAGCAGGATCCTGAGTTCATGAAAATTCTGGATAAGCAGCTGGCACAGGCAGAGGAGCAGTATACCAACATCCTCAATCAGGCGAAGGAACAAATCAAGCAAATGCTCGCTATAGCCTAACTAAACAAATCTATGAAGTGGGCAACAACAGTTGCATGAACACCAGATCCCGGTATGAATCAAACTTGTAGCCCACTTCCTTTATAACTCCACACAGAGAAAAACCTGCTTTCTGATGCACATGGATGGAAACATGATTCTGTGCGTCTATGGCTGCAACCATACAGTGATACTGCTGCTCGATTGCTTTTACAATGAGCTGTGAGAGCAGCCTCTGACCAAGGCCTTTGCCCCGATGGTCCTTTTGTATGTATATGGATACTTCCACGGTTCTCTTATAGGCAGCTCTTGGTCTGAAGGTACCATAGGAAGCATAGCCAAGCAGAGCCCCCTCTTCAACAATGCCTAAAATCGGAAAATCACCCGCTTCTTTTTCAGAAAAGTAGTCATTCATATATTCAACATCTCGGCACTGCAAATCAAACGAGGCAGTAGTGTTGAGTACTGCTTCATTGTAGATTGCCAACATGTCTTTTGCATATGCACGTCCAAGATTCTTGATCTGCATCCAGATTCCCTCTCTTTAGGAACATACTACAGAATCGAGGTGGCCCCTGCAAGTGAGGAAGAATTGTGGATTGACAGGAGCGAAAAGTATGCTATTATTCAGTTAACTGGTTCTTTTATAGTACCAATATTATCGTACAATCCACATTATTCAGAGTATTCTGCAATTAACTGGTTCTTTTTTAGAGCATTTTTTCAATAATTCCCTTCGAAATAGAAGGGGTTTTATAGCCAAAGGAGGCAAAAATGAAAAAAAAGGTACTGTTGGCTCTGGCGTTGATTACAATATCCGCCATGATGGTTTTGGTTGCTTCTCCGTCGACCGAGAAACGAGAAACAACCAGACTCCGTTTCATCGATGTTTCTCCTAGCCCTACAAGGCAGGAGTATTTCACCAACACCTTCGAAAAATTCAAACAAGAGACCGGAATTACCGTGGTGTATGAAAGTGTTCCCTGGGATGATGCTGCAAACAAGCTAACCGTACTCGGAGCTTCCAACCAATTACCCGATGTGATGACCACATGGGCAGGTTGGCTTGGCCAGTTTACCGAGGCTGGATGGGTGGTACCTTTGGCAGACTATATTGGAAACACGAAGTCTGAATATGCTTCAACAGTTACAGAATTGGTCTGGAAAGCTGAACAAGAGTTATATGGAAACATCTATACTATTCCTGACGGCATGATGGTCAAGGGTGTATTTGTACGAAAAGATTGGGCAAAAGAAGCTGGCTTGAATCTTGATATGAAGAAGGGATGGACATACTCCGATTACTTCGATGCTGTTTATAAACTTACAGATCCATCAAAGAACCGTTATGGAACCAGCTTCAGAGGATCAAGAGGGGCTTTCGATCCTCTGTTTGTCTACCTTACAAGCCTGAATGGTGGATCGGCATATGCCCAGGATGGATCGACACTGCTGGCAAATCAAGAAGCGATAGATGCTTATAAGCGCTGGATGGCTCTCTATCTGGATGGTTGTGCACCAAGAGATGCGATCAACTGGGGTTTTGTCGAAATGGTTGACAATTTCTGTGGCGGTTTGACCGGAACATTGATCAATGACAGTGAGGTAGCAGCTACGTGCTTGGCGAATATGGAAGATCATCAGTGGATGGTTATGCCGATGCCAAGAAGTGATAAGGATGGGAAAATCTATAACACAGTGAATGCACCGTATGCATATTCCATATCTTCAACATCCAAGAATAAGGATGCGGCATGGAAATTGATAGAATTCCTTACCCGACCTGACAACAATATTGAGTATTGCAAACTTACCGGCTTGATTCCTATTAAGACTGCTGTCGGAAATGATCCTTTCTATGGACCTGATGGGCCCTATGCTGCCTTCGTCCAACAGCTCAACGATCCTGATATGGTCGTTCCTGTTGCATTTGGTCCCTTCAACTTTACTGATATGCATCAGGGAATGATGCATGAAGAGATGCAGAAATATCTGTTGGGCAGACAAACAGCAGAAACTTCCCTGCTGAATGTAGTCAGAGAGCTTGAAAGACGTATGAAGCGATATCTTGCTGAAAATCCGGGTTCCAGCGTTGAACAACCAAAGGGCTTACTGTAATAAAAAATTGTATTGAGGTGGTGCTGCAAGGGTTCTTGCAGTACCATCATTACCAAAAGGATTAAATGTATGGGGATTCTGGTTTTCTATCTTGCCCTGATTGCTGTGGCATGTGCATTTGGAATAGTATTCATCAATAAACGAACGGGTAAAAAATCCTTGTTCAGAGTATCAAACAGCATGCAACGAAAGGCAGAGCCCTACTTGTTTCTGCTTCCTGTCATGTTGCTTTTACTGTTGATGTTCGGCTATCCCTTGATCAATAGCTTCATCATGGCATTTCAAAATTATAAACTCACCTCCCCCGGTAGGATTTATTTCAACGGGCTTGAGAATTTCAGAAATCTTCTTTCAGAAACCGATATTTCCCTGATTATTGCCAATTCTTTTGCTTATGTAGTTATCTCTGTACTAGGACAATTCATTTTAGGTATGACACTTGCAATGGCCTTGAACAAGCAATTTCCGTTCAGGGGTATATATCAGGCTTTGGTGTTTCTCCCTTGGTCATTCTCTGCCTTTGTCATTGGCTTGATGCATCGCTGGTCTTTCAATGGCGAGTATGGAGTAGTCAATGATGTGTTGTTGAGACTCAACATCATTTCCTCCAAGATTGCGTGGTTGGGTACTCCTGGGTTCTCCCTTGCAGTAGTCATCTTTGCAATGATTTGGATGGGAATACCTTTTTTTGCAATCATGATTCTTGCAGCGCTGCAATCCATTCCGAAGGATGTATATGAAGCATCGTATATTGATGGATGTGGACCTCTGAGAAGATTTTTTAAAATCACGTTTGCCTATATCAAACCAACTGTCATCGTCACAATTCTTTTGCGTACCATATGGATTTTCAATTCTTTCGACTTGATAGTAATCATCACCAATGGAGGTCCGGCAAACTTTTCCCAAACGCTCCCATCCTATATGTACACAAAAGCGTTCTCAAGCTATGACTTTGGCCTTGCCTCTGCTTTAGGGGTCCTACTGATGGTTACTTTGGTGGTCTATGTTACGGTGTTTTTAAAAATCACCAAGTACAATAAAGCGGGGAATTTTTAATGAAAAATCATACTATACAAAGATATCTGGGTAATTTTGCACGAGGATTGATTCTTCTCTTCTTCCTGCTTGTTGTTCTTGTACCAATCTATTGGATGGTCATTACTTCATTCAAGACGAATGCAGAAATTATCAATACTCAAGAGATAACCTATTTTCCAAGAACAGTAACGACAGACAACTATGTACAATTATTCAGGTTGTATGATTATCGAAGCATGCTGGCCAATAGCCTGATTGTTTCAGTTTCAACCGGATTGTGTGTAACCTTTTTATCAATTCTTGGTGGATATGGCCTGGCTCGATATAGTTTTAGGGGCAAGGATACCATGCTCCTGTTTTTCTTGGTTACACAGATGATACCGGGAATACTGGTAATCATTCCCCTCTATGTGATATTTGCAAAGCTTGGATTGATCAATACCCGCCTAAGCCTTTTCATTTTCTATGTCATTGCGAATTTACCCTTTTGTGCCATAACCATGAGAAGTTTCTTTGAACGAATCCCTTATACGCTCGAGGAAGCTGCATATGTTGATGGATGCTCAAAACTGAAAAGCTTGATCACCATTGTACTTCCTGTGATGTTTCCTGGGATTGTGGCTGTATTTGTCTTTGCATTCATCGGAGCATGGAATGAGTTGATCGCCGGTACAATTTTTATTAATACCTCTGACCTTTGGACGGTTCCTGTTGGCTTGAAATCACTCATCGGGAAATATGATGTTCGCTGGGGAGTGCTTATGGCAGGAGGAGTCTGTGCCTTGCTTCCAACGGCAATCATGTTTGCATTCATGCAGAAATTTGTTGTTGAAGGGCTTACCAGTGGTGCGGTAAAGGAGTAGAAACGAGCATGAAAGAACCTATTAAGCCTATTTCCAAGGACTTACTTCATGAGAAAGTATCTGATGCCATTATTAGTTACATCTATAGGAATGGATTAAAAATTGGGGATAAGCTTGCAGGAGAACGGCAACTGGCCAGTGAGTTGCAAGTCGGCCGCAATTCGGTTAGGCAAGCCTTGGGCCAATTGGAAGAAGCAGGAATTTTGAAACGGCAGGCGGGCAAGGGCGCCTTTATTGAAAAGGAAGTCAGTGCTGATTCCCTGGAATTGAAATTGCTTCGTGTCGATTACCAGGATTTGCTTGAGATAAAGATTGCAATGGAGCAGCTGGCAATACGCAGAGCTGTGGAAAGAGCTTCTGATTCTCAGATTGCACACCTGAAAAAAACAGCGCTGATTCTTATCGAACAAGCACAAAAGGGTATGTTTTGCGTAGAGCAGGACAGGGCTTTTCATACGGCTCTTATGGAGTGTGGAGGAAGTTCAACCCTTACCCAATTGGTACTTTCGCTCATCGATTCATTGAATACCTATACAAAGGTCTTGGGTGATGTATCGAAGATATGGATGCGTACTATTCCATTCCATATGGATATTGCTACGGCATTGGAACAAAGACAAGTAGAGTTTGCTCTTGCAGCTCATCAATTTATTTACCGCTACGACTTGGAAGTATTGAACTCTCTGGCAGGAAAAGAAGCATAAGGAACAGGCAATGGAAGGCTCAGCATCATGGTGGTTGGATGGAAAATTCGGTATGTTCATCCATTGGGGATTATATTCACTTCTTGGTGGGGAATATAAGGGGAAAGCTACAGACAATATTGCAGAATGGATCATGCACAGTCTTGATATTGATGTCAAAGAGTATAGGACTCTCGCATCTCAGTTCAAGGCCGATGATTTTAATGCCGATGCCATCGTAGCTTTGGCTAAAAAGGCAGGAATGAAATATCTTGTGTTCACCAGCAAGCATCATGAGGGGTTCTCACTGTTTGATTCACAAGCCAGTGCTTACAATTCTGTTGCGGCAACAGAGTGCAAGCGTGATTTTGTGAAAGAGCTCAGCGATGCATGCCACCGTCACAATCTCGTTTTTTGCCTTTACTACTCTCAGGCCCAAGATTGGGATGATCAGGATGCATGCAGAGATGGATTTCCCTCTGATGGAAAGAATTTTGAGCGATACTTCAATGATAAATGCATACCTCAGATCACTGAACTGCTGAGTAACTATGGGCCGATTGGATTACTTTGGCTCGATACTCCGATGTATATGACCACTGCCCAATCACAGAGATTGAGAACCCTCATCAAGGAACTGCAACCCGATTGTCTGATCAATGGGAGAATTGGCAATGGTTTGGGTGACTATATGACTACAGGGGACAACTTCATACCTCTTCTCAGTTTTCCCTCCCCTTTTGAGGTCCCTGCAACGATCAACAGGACATGGGGTTATAACAAAACGGACAATGCTTGGAAAACTCCAAAACAGATTGTCCGTTCACTGGTGAAAATTGTAAGCCGTGGGGGGAATTATCTGCTGAATATCGGTCCAACGGGAAGTGGGATGGTTCCAAGACCGAGTGTGGATGTTCTTGAGGCTGTTGGATCATTCATGAGGAAGAACGGTGAGAGCATCTATGGGACGAAAAGAATGAATCTGTATCCCTATGATATCGATTGGGGGTATTTCACAGCCAAGCCGGGTAGATTGTATATCCATATTTTCGATGATGAGATGGAGAAGGCATATTTGCTGAATATCGCCAATAAACCTTTAGCATGCTATCGATTGTCTGATAAAAAACCACTTTTGTTGAAAGAGCGTACTACCTGTGAGGGAGACAGCAGCTGGCTCATTACGCTCCCACAGCGAGAGCCGGATGAGATTGATTTGGTTGTTTGCGTGGAAGTTGCAGAAGAAGAGATATTCTTTGAACCTATCCGATTCTAAAGGAACGTTATGATGAATACTATGGCTGATATTCTCACCGATGATACATATGAGTTTCCTCTTTTGGAGCGACCGGTATCTGCTCCAATCTACCAAACTTCCTTGTTCACCTTTCCTTCAGTACAAGATCTGAGGAAGGCTCTTGAAGATGAACTTGCCACTCACCTCTACTCAAGAGGGAATAATCCTACTGTAGAACTCGTACAGCAACGAATTGCTGCCTTGGAGGGAGGAGAACGGGCTAAACTGTTTTCTTCAGGGGTTGCTGCGATAGCAAGCAGTATCCTCAGTTGCGTGAAAGAAGGCGATCATATTATTTGCTGCAATGATGCCTATACCTGGGCAAAATATATCTGTACCACCTATCTCAAACGGTTCGGTGTCAGCGCTACATTTGTGGACGCACACAATCTCTTAGAGGTAGAGCAAGCCGTCAAAAGCAATACAAAGGTTCTCTATCTTGAAAGTCCGGGCACCTTGTATATGAAGGTGCAAAATCTTAGGATGCTGGCGAATCTTGCCAAAACCCATAAGATCACAACGATTGTCGACAATACGTGGGCCACCCCTCTGTACCAGAATCCTCTCTCGATGGGTATCGACCTGGTTGTCCATTCAGCTTCTAAATATCTTGGGGGTCACAGTGACATAATCGGAGGTGCGGTGGTAGGCAACAAGAGTATGGTTGAGCATATTACCAGAAGTGAGTTTCTTCCCATTGGGCATGTTCCAGATCCTTTGCAGGCCTGGTTGATACAACGAGGGATGAGGACTTTGCATGTGAGGCTTGCTTATCACTATCAGTCTGCCTTGAGGGTATGTGACTATCTCTATGAACATCCTTCAATTGAGGAAGTCTTCTACCCTATGCATCCCAGAAGTCCTGAGTATGATCTTGCCTCAAGCCAGATGAGTGGAGGATCGGGGCTTTTGGCGTTCAAGGTAAAAAGCAGGAATAGAGAGAAGATTGAGTCAATGGTAAATGCATTGACAAAATTCCGTATAGGGGTCAGCTGGGGTGGATATGAAAGCTTGGTGTTTCCTGTGCTTGCTACTAAAGAGGGTGATGTTTCTACCATTCGTTTGCATATAGGGCTTGAAGACACCCAGACGTTACTGGATGACCTTGATAATTCGTTTTCTTCTTTGTAGGGAGTTTGTATGAATACGATGTCTCCTATGTTTTCTGATGCCAGGCCTTATGTTCGTTGGTGGTGGTTCTCTGGTCCTCTTACCATGCAGGCGATTGATGAACAGCTCGATTGGATTGCCCTGAATGGATTTGGAGGGGTGGAAATTGCTTGGGTCTATCCGAATAAGAAAAGAGATGCTGATGAGGGGCCACGCTTTCTTGATGATGATTTCAAGGCATTTGTGTGTCATGCTATTGGGGGGTGTAAAAGACGCAATCTTGGTTGTGACCTCACGTTCGGTTCTTTGTGGCCTTTTTCGGGTACTTTTATTCCTGAATCTTATACGATTAAAACTCTTGATGGGTATCCAAAACAATCTGTTGATCGGTCTTGGGAAGCTCGGTATTCATCCAAGCCGGCATTAGTTCTTGATCATTTAGATGCAAAGGCATTGCAGTGGTACGCTTCTTACCTTTTTGAGCATGGGTTTGAGGATTTTTGCAGAATTGCGCCTCTGTCACTTTTTTGCGACTCTTGGGAAGTCGATCCAAAGAATCTCGGATTTGACGATTTTAATGAGGTGTTTCTAAACACATATGGGTATGCATACGATGCAACCAGTGATGATATAGACCAGCGTTTTGATTACCGATGCCTCATCTCTGAACGGGTGTTATCAGAATTTTATGAGCCATTTCATTCATTGTGCCGTCTTGCTGGCTCTTCTAGCCGTGTGCAATGCCATGGGGCCCCTACTGATATATTGGCAGCGTATTCCTTGGTTGATATTCCTGAGTCGGAGACATTGCTGTTCGATCCTGATTTTTCTCTTTTGGCAGCTTCGGCTGCTGCAATGGAACAAAAACCTATTGTTTCGAGTGAAACTTTTTCCTGTCTGTATGGGTGGGTTCCTACTCCTGCCACTCCACCTGGCATGAAAGAAGAAAGGATCGATGATCTTCGGTGCATCGCTGATGCTCAATTTGCCTGGGGTGTGAATCGCGTGGTTTGGCATGGGAAACCATTCGAAACAATCCAGGATCCTCATGAGTTCTATGCTACTGTCCATGTAGGGCCAAATGGCTCTCTAGAGCCGTTCTTGCCTCAGTTCAATGAGTATCTTACCAAGACCAGCATGTTTCTCACGGAAGGAGAGACGTTCTCGAATCTCTCCATTCTTCTTCCTCTAGAGGATCAATGGATGGCTGATGAACTGCCTGAATCGTTGCAAAAGCCCTCCAGTAGGTATTATTGGGAGTTGCAGGAGTTGAAAATTGACGAAGCCTTATTGCAGTACCGCCCTTTGTGGTTTTCTTCCCAGTGGATTGAGGCATTGCGGTTTGAGAATGGATTTTTGTTCTACAAAGAGAGAATCATTGAAGCGTTATTATGTATCAGTGAGTATCTCCTGCATGAGTCTTTGACGAGCCTTCAAAAACTCAAGAACCAAGGAGCACCAATCTATTTTGTAAAGCAGCCCAAACAACCGGGTAGTGTCAAGAATCCTGAGTATGATGCTCTTGTTAAAGACTTGCCAATAGAACATCCCAAAAACCTCAAACCGGTTTTACAAGCTTCTCAACCAGTTGATTTCTGGTGTCGCAGAGATGGCAATCGGTACAATCTTTTTATTTCTCACCCCGGAATGAGGAGTTTACGGTATCCGCTTGCTTATGGGTATGCACAATCCTTGAAGCCAATGCAAATTGACGCAACCTTTCATACTCCTGATTACTGTTACAGTATCAAGCTTGAATTTGAGCAATGTTCTTCATTGGCTTTTGAGATTGATGATACTGCAAAGACAGTGCGGCCTGTCATTCTCTGATTCGTTTACTTAAGAATGAATCATCGCACCTGAAAGGATCAATTTTTTCCAGAAACTTTCTCATGAGTAGAAAATTTTTACTTGTTAAAATATGTCATTTAAGTCTTTCTCAACGTGCCAGGAGTCTTATCCTCATGCCGCTTAAATACTCTTATAAACGAGATGTCGCTAGAGAAACCGCAAGCGAGTGCAATATCCTTGATACTCATCTCCGTATTAACTATCAGTTCTTTTGCAAAGTCTATTCTTTTTTGGTTGATATATTGAACAATACCTACTCCATATTGTGCTTTGAAGGTTGTTGAGAGATAGGAGGAGCTCAGCTTCAATTCTTCTGCTATCCGATACAAACCCAACAAAGGATCGGTAAACTCTTGTTCTATGATGGAAGCTGCTCGCTCAGCAACCGACTGTTGCTGACCATTGGTCTCAAGCTCGTGAGCTCGAAGCAAGGACTTGACTAATTCAAGACAACGCTCGATAGGATGTTTCTTACTCTTTACACTTGTTAGATCAACGTTTACGTCTTTGACAGAAATATCCAGCATTCGTTCAATTTCAAGAAATTGATTTTCAGCAAAGGGAGTCTCAAGTACCGATTGCGAATACCGTACATACAGTTCTTCTAGTAGAGAAAGCGCATATTGCAACTGATTATCCGAAACAGCCTCTCTTGCATGAAGGAGCAGAGAGGAAGAACAATCCTTATTTTCTTGTTTAAACGACCAACAACCCATTTTTGCATCTTCAAGTAGCAACAGGGCTTCATGATAGCTTTGCATCGCTTCAGAAAGGAGGTCGTGCCAAGTACCCAAACTAGCCCTAGCATGTCTGAAAAGAGAATTTTCTTGTAGAAGAGAACCTAAAGATGCAACAACACTCTCATAATTCAGATACTCATCGCTGGTATAAAGGACAACTACATCTCCTTCTTTCTCTCCAGCAAGAACATCTACTTGAGCAGTTCTTGCCCAAGAAAGCAAGGCTTGAAGGGAGGTTGTCGATGTTTCTTCAGAACGAATGACCCCAATAACATAAAACGGATATTCCAAACTAATGTTATATCTTCTAAGCAGAGCTGAAGCAGCATGTTCCGAATCAGTGCGACAGCTGAGCAAGTGATGCAAAAACAAAGGCCCCATGGCTTCTCTTTGATATTGAAGAGCCCGAATCTTGTCATCCTTTTGTCGCAACAACTCACCAATCCTCATACTTATCAAGGTATAAGCGTCTTTCGTGCCCTGTTCTTCATGAGCCCCTACCTGTTGTAGCAGTTTCATCAGCGGCACTGTATTCTTTTTGCCTAAAAAGAATGCCATTACAGATGCCAACAAGGCGATGATGAGCATTGTTACAATACTCGTGCGCAAAGCAATGGAAACAGGCTTCAGCTGATCTGAGAGAGAAAGATAGAGTTGATAAGAGAGTCCACGTAACGAAGTTGATCTTGTTTGCAACAACAAGTTATTGGTTAGAAAGTACGAACCGTCAGATAGTTTCTTTCCATGAAATAGCAAAGATTCGTTTCCACTTATGGCGAATGTATAATCATCCAAACTTAAGCTGAAAGCAAAATCTTGATTTGTAAAATTTAAATTTCTTTGGGAGAACAACAGTAGCTGATCGATATCTAGACGGATTAGCAGGTATCCGACTAGATTTCCTTGAAAAAGCATCTTCTTGCGATAATAGAGCTTACTCTGCTCTCTATCTTCAATAAGCAAGACTTCTCCTGAATCCTCTTGAATAGTTTGGATGAAAAGCTCATAGCCTTCTGCTTGCAGCTCATTATCCAAAACATAGTAAGACGATGATGCATAAGAGCCGATATTTCCAACAATCCAATCGAGCTTTGGATAATAGATGAATATTCCTTCAATCAAGGGATTTAGATACTTATAGCTCTGTATTAAATTCACTAATTCGTAGAGTATAGGATAGTCGGACTCACGAAGAGTTGCCAATCTCTTAGTCTGCGAATTAGCTGAACTCAGTTCAATATTGAGACTATATTTTCTCAGCTCCATTAAGCGTGAATCAAGGCTGTGGTCAATAATTTCTGTGGTCAGCTGAGATGATTTAAGGAGAGAATTCCTAAGCGATGAAAGAACATACCCTAAGAGAAGCGAGCAAAGAAGCAACACGATCATTACCAAGATCATGATAGACTTCGTCAACTTCCAACTCGCTTGTTCCACCCTAAGTCTCCTTATTGCACAGTTCTCAAGTATATCAAGGCTGTGCAAACTCTGCAAAGTATTCTAGAGTCTCATATGTATCTCTTCGAGACATCGTTTTCTCATCTTTAGTAGATAAACAGCATCCATCGGATAATGATCGAATGTAATCGTATAGGACAAATCTTCATGCAATAACGAAAAGACAAACGATCGAGAAGTTAGTGACTCGAGCATTGAAAGGCATTGCATATCTTCAAATCCTTCTTTCTGAATCTCGTTCCGTAAGGAACTAAGGACTGATCCATCTTCACCAGGATAAACAATGAAAGCATCTCCTGAAGGAAATGCAAGGTCACAATCTGTTACAAGAAACGGGTTGATTGGCTTTTTTGAATACTGAGAGTTGTAGAAGTTATAACCCCAATGTAAAAACCCCTCTATCTGGTATAAATACATGAGGACTCCCATAATCCGGTTCCTACTACTTGGCATGGAAAAGAAACGATTTGGAACATCCTTGTTCTGAGCAACACAGTAATAGATCCACAGATTGGGGACCTTGTGCTCAAGAAATGGACCAATGTGATCATTAGCACAAACTGGATGTTGTACAATACCAGTTTTATAGAATTCAAAGTCAGAAAGAGCATCCATGATAACGCAACCGTCAAGCAGATCCTCTACTTGCTGTTTTGCTTTTAGATAACTCTCTAATTGTTCTAAATTAGGTTCATCAGAGATATGAAAACGAAGGAAGTTCTTTTCATATCCTTCCTCTTCCAACACTATCAATAATTCTGGAATAAACGCTTGAAGAAAAGCTCTATAATCTGGATCTGTAGCTTTCACATGCCAACCAAAAAGGTCCTCTTCTCTTCCTTCCACCTTTGCTACGATTTTTGGTGTATAGAGAGCACCCCATTGGGTAAACAGGTGGGCCATTTCCAAATGAGTTATTCCTGCCTTCTTGCAGATTGCACACCATCTTCTCAAATGATCCCATGTAAAGAAGTACCTATCGCCTTTCTTCTCAATTTGAACCAACTGTACAGTAGTACGGGTCTGCCCTATCTCAGTGTCCAAGGGAGGTGTGAAAATAGGTGTGAGTAGCATATTTATTCCTGCTTCTTTAGCAGCAAACCAGATAAAGGATTCAACTATGTTCCAATACTGTTCGCAAAACACATTAACCATATAATAGTTGGCAAGACAATCAGCATGAAACCATTGAGTTACCAGTAATTTTTGCTTGGGAATGGATGCATTGATTACAAACAGAGAAAGCTGTTCGTGAGAACTACTAAGCCAAGGCTTCATATCCATCGACTGTCCATTTCCAAGTACTTGATGCTCAACAGGCACAACTGAGAGAGTTATTGTGTATGGTCCTGCTGCGTTTTGATCGACAGTAAAGTCGATGAACAAACTCCTCCATTGTCCAGGTATAGGTCGAATCAAACCGTCACAGGGAGTGAGTAAATCGGGGAACAATCCGGGTTCTGTTCTAAGATATGCACTATCACGCTCTGCTAGAGCGGGCAATTGAGAAGGTACCAACTCTACAGTACGAATACGAACCGTAGAAGGAGCACCATTGATTGTTACTTTAAATTGTTGCATTCTATCAATGTCAGAGGAAGAGGCGACAAAATAGGCAAGTTGAAATGCAATCTTTCCTCCTTGCAGACTAAAAACTGTATGGTCTTGTATTGGCCTTGGTCGTGAATCGGCGAAAACCTTCTCCAGTGAATCCGTCAAGAAAAACTCGTACACAGCATCCTCCTATCCTTTAATGCCACTGAGGGCAATACCGGCGATAAACTGTCTCTGTAAAACGATATACAATAAAAATGGGGGCAAGAATGTTATTGTTGATCCTGCCATCACTAAACCATAGTTAGTCGAATAATTCCCTTTGAGGGCGGCAATAGCCAAGGTAAGTGTTTTCATGTTTGGTCTGGAAGCAATAACCAAAGGCCAGAGAAAATCATTCCAGCTGGTAATGAATGTAAAAATTGTCAGGCTTATCAATACTGGTTTAATCAATGGAATGACTACTTGAAAGAACACTCTTAATTCATTGCATCCATCTATTCTTGATGCTTCGAGTAATTCATCGGGTACATTTACCATGAACTGACGAACGAGAAACACACCAAAAGCATTCAAAATAGGAAAAACCAGTGCTGGATAGGTGTTCATCAAGCCTAGTGATCTGATAATTACAAACACAGGAATCAATGTTACTTGTGCAGGAATCATCAAAGTAGCTAAATAGAGTGCAAACAATTGATTACGATATGCAAATCGCTTTTTAGCAAATCCATACGCTGCCATGGAACTAATCAGTGCATTAAAGAAGCAAGCACTGCTAGTAACAATTAGGCTATTCTTGAAATTAACCAAAATGTTAAAATTTCTAAATACTCGTACATAGTTGATAAAACTAAAGGTCGCTGGATCAAAAGAAAAGTCAAGGATTTCCTTCTGAGTGAGGCTGACCAACGACATATAAACAAATGGGAGTATTGCCAGAAGTGCAAAGAAAGTAATAATGAGAGCTTGTAATGATGGGGAAATTTTATATGATTTTTTCATCATGAATCCTCTCTTCCCGTTCTTACAAGACTCTTTTGTAATGCCTGGATTATAATAACAAAAAGGAACATCAACAAAGCCACTGCTGACGCATATCCCATGTTGTATTCTTTAAAAGCAGCATTATAAATTGTTAAAACCAAGGTGACAGTGGAAAGCCCTGGGCCACCACCGGTCATGGTATATACTATATCGAAGACTTGGAACGACCATATGGTTCCAAGCGTCACCACCAGATAAGTTACAGACGACAAACTCGGGAGCGTGATGTAGAAAAACTGTTGCAAGCCGGTAGCACCATCCACTTTGGCTGCTTCATAATGGCTGGCAGGAATATCCATGATACCTGCATAGAAGATTACTAAAAAATATCCAATATTCTTCCACACAGAGACCATGCTCACACTAAGCAAGGAAGAGATTTTTCCACCAAGCCAATTGACAGTATCCAATCCAAGCAAACCAAGCATTGTATTTACAGGACCTCGAGGGGTAAGCAACATTGACCAGAGTGTTCCCACCAAAACAGCAGATGCGATAACAGGAATGAATAAGGCACTCTTCACCACCCTTCCGTATCGATTTTGAAAGTGGGAGGCGATCCAAGCAGCAAATACCAACGATATACCCGTCTGAACGGGTACGGTGAAGAGAGTAAACAGAGTAGTATTTTTCAGAGACGCCCATACATACTGATCTTTAAACATACGGCTAAAGTTAGCTAGGCCCACCCATTCCGGTTTTTGAATGATGTTGTACTTAGTAAAACTGAAATACACATCCATAAGTATGGGGAGTACAGAAAAGGTTATAAGGAGCAGCAAGCTTGGCAATATAAACAACATTGCGTGTTTTGCTTCATTCCTATGTATCTTCATGCTTCGTTCCTATATCAATCAAAGGCAGGGTTGCAGCAAAGAATTCCTGCAACCCCAAAAGAGTTCCTAATTAGTTACCGAGTACACTTTTGCTATAATCAACTGTATTGCTGATAGCCTTCTTGGGAGAAAGGTCTCCGAGCATCATCAATTGCAGATTCTTATAAAGTACATCCATTACCTTGAAAGCACCTTCAGCAACCGGAAGCGTCCTGAAATACATATACTCATTGTCAAACATATCCTTGAACCGAGGATTGTCGTTATATGCCTCATCCTTTGTAATCGGGGGGAAGGTAGCAATGCTTGTATGGTAGGCTTCCATGACAGGGGCGCTGGTGATGTACTTCATCAAGGATGCCGCGATTTCCTTGTTTTTGGAGGCGCTGTTCATCACCAATGAGTCTGAAGCAACCCAGATAGCCTTGGTGGTATCCTCAAAGCTCGGCACAAAATCCCAATTAATACCTGCTTCTGTAAGTCTCACACCGCTTCTGGCATCCATACTCGCTACAGCAATATTTCCTTTCATAAACGCTTCTCTAATTCCATTGCCAGAAAGTGCTAAACTCTCATTTGTAAGAACTTGATGCTTGAATCTCAAATCATGGAGAAACTGAGCGGCACGAATGGCGGCGTCATTTTCCAACAGGACAACTTTAGTTCCCTCTTCATTGTAGATATCACCACCAGCCTGCCACAGATACGGATAGAAGATATTATTTAAAGCCCCGATCGCAGGATCAGCCCATTCCTGAGCAAACGGCATGACTCCAGGAATGTTGGCTTGCTTGACTTTCAGAAGACAATCTACCAATTCATCCCAAGTAGTTGGAAGTTCTGTTACCCCTGCTTTTGCGAGATGATCCATGTTGAAGAAGGGAATTCTTGGATTGCCTACGATAAACGGAAGAGCATATTGTCCGCCTTTAATCGTACCTTGGGTCCAATACAGATAGTTGTTTTTCTCATCCTGAGTGAAAAATTGATCGATGTCCTCAAGCGTTCCCATCTCTATGAAATCATTGAACATCTCTAAATACATATACCCTACATCAGGACCTTGGCCTGATGCGAACCCAGTAAGATACTTTTCCTCATAACCACCCCAGGGAGTAATCTCAATAGTAAGATTCACATTATTTTGTTCGGCCCATGGAGCAAGCGTCTTTGTCCAGAAATCCATATCCAAAGAATCTCCAGTACCGAAGGGGGGCAACCAAAGCAGTATATCTGCTTTCTTCGAACCCGGAGTCTGTACTGTAGACTCCGATACACCACCTGCAAAGAGCATTGATGCTACCATAAGAACGATAATCAAACCGAGCAACACTACACGTTTTTTCATCTCGCCAATCCTCCTAATACAATTGCCCAATCTACACCAGGCACTATAGAGGTATGCTACAAGGTGAAAATACTGCAGTATATCGATTATTTTTTAGATGAGCTGGGAATTAATCACAAATTTGGTTAGCCCAACACAGGAACTAGCCATTTTTCCTATTCAACATACAATTTTTGAGCTTGAATAAAGGAATTTTGCAGAAGAAATCTTCGTAAAGCGTACTGAATGAAGTAACGAAAGTCAATCGAGATGTCTTACACTATTGAACACATAAAGACCGCCAAACGGCGGTCTTCATGTATAGGCTCAATAGTATTTGTTGAAATGCTATTTCCAGTATTTCTCCATTCGCTTCACCAAAGAGGCTCTGTATGCTTCCCAGTCGGTGATGGGCTTTGCAGCAAGGCCTTCTTCACAAGCAGCCTTTGCTACAGCAACAGCTTCCCACTCGATGACACGGGGGTCGAATGGCTTGGGAACGATGTAATTTCGGCCGAAACTGAACTTCTGTCCTCCATAGGCTTGTTCAACGGAAGCGGGAACCGGCTCCTTGGCAAGGGCTGCAAGAGCTTTTGCTGCGGCCATCTTCATGCCTTCGCTGATCAGTGTGGAGCGAACATCCAAGGCACCTCGGAAAATGAAGGGGAATCCAAGAACGTTGTTGATCTGGTTTGGATAATCGCTTCTTCCGGTTGCCATGATCAGATCGTCACGGGTTGCCATTGCCAGTTCGTAGGCAATTTCAGGATTGGGGTTGGACATTGCAAAGACAATGGGATCCTTTGCCATGGAAAGGAGCATCTCTGCAGTTACACAGTCTGCGATGGAGAGGCCCATGAATACATCAGCGTCCTTCATTGCATCTTCAAGAGTGCGAGCGTCGGTCTCGACTGCAAACTCTTCTTTCTCTGGTGTCATACCGGCTGTTCTGCCCTTATAGATGACTCCCTTGCTGTCGAGCATGAGAATGTTCTTTGGGTCGACTCCTGCTGCGATGAACATCTTGCCACAGGAAATTCCAGCAGCGCCTGCTCCGTTGACGACGACTTTCACGTCTTCAAGTTTCTTGCCGACAATCTCACAACTGTTCATCAAGCCTGCAGTTGCAATGATTGCTGTACCATGCTGGTCATCATGGAAGATGGGAATATTGCATTGTTTAATAAGCTCTTGCTCGATTCTGAAGCATTCCGGACCCTTGATGTCTTCAAGGTTGACTCCACCAAAGGTTGGGCTCATGGTCTTTACCATATCAATGATCTTATCGGGGTCTTTGGTATCGAGTTCAATGTCAAATACATCAATATCAGCGAATCTCTTGAATAGAACGCCCTTTCCTTCCATGACAGGCTTGCTGGCCAGTGCACCGCGATCACCAAGACCGAGGATGGCTGTTCCGTTTGAGATTACTGCTACAAGGTTTCCTTTTGAGGTGTACTTGTAGGCGTCTTCAGGATTTTCTGCAATTGCCAGTACCGGTTTTGCAACACCCGGGGTGTATGCCAAACCAAGATCAGAGGCGGTCTGACAAGGTTTGGAGGGAACGACGGTTACCTTTCCAGGTACACCGTCCATAATGTGATAATCAAGTGCTCGCTTAGTCAAATCATCTTGTTGCATATAGATACTCCTATTGTTATTTAGTTTCGAAATCCCACTTGTAATCCATCTTGAATCGGTCACGAAGCGTAACCATTACTTTCTGAAGTGATGGAGGCACCGGGCATCCATGTTCCTTACGATACTGGTATGCAAGGTACTCTTTTTCCCCTGCTGTGAAGATGTAGTCTTCTCCTGGAGCCTTCTTGCTTTCGCGCAGTTCGCGGCAGATGGTTCCTGCAATGCGCTTGAAGGTTTCAAGACCCATGAAGTGTTCGAGATCGATTGCGAGGAAGAAGTGTCCCAGTGGGTACGGAATGGCTTTTTGGTTTTCATCAAATCCGTTGAGAGCCTTCATCCAAGATCCATCCTGCAATGCAGCTGAGAGGATTTCTACGACTGTGGCGTATCCAAAGCCCTTATATCCTCCGGTTACTTCTCCAATACCTCCAAGCGGGGTAAGGGCGGCCATGCCGGTGGTCAGGTCTTTGAGGACCTGCTGCGTATCGGTGCGGGTTTTTCCTTCATGGTCGAGAACCCATCCTTCGGGAAGTTCTTTTCCTGCTCGACCATAGACTTCAATCTTACCACGCTGGGTTACGCTGGTTGCACAGTCAAGGACGAAGGGGAACTCTTCATCGGTGGGAAGTCCGAAGGTCAGGGGGTTGGTCCCGAGCATGTTTTCAACACCATGGGTAGGAGCAATGGATGGACGGGCGTTGGTACCTGTGATACCGATCATGCCGACCTTTGTAGCCATGGTTGCAAAATAGCCGGCAATGCCGTAGTGGTTGGAGTTGCGTACTGCAACCATTCCCAAGCCGTACTTCTTTGCTTTCTCAATAGCCATTTCCATTGCTTTGTAGCCGGCGACATGGCCCATGCCATTGTGTGCGTCAAGGACCGCAGTGGCATTCTGATCCTTCAAGACTTCAATTTCGGTTACCGGGTTCATGATTCCCATGTCGATTCGGTCAATATAAATCGGTTTGAGCCGTCCGATACCATGGCTGTCGATTCCCCGCTTGTCACTCTCAATCAGAACATCGCCGATGATCTTTGCATCTTCTGCGGGAACACCGGAATGTATCAGTGCTTCTTCCATGAACTTTTCCAGTTCTTCAAAGGGAATCCAAGCACAATCCTCATACGATTTGGCATACTCATCAATATACTTCATTGCTACTCCTCCTACACTTAAATAGTTGCTATTACGATTTTTAGACCCTCAGGGATCTCCATTTGATTTACCATATCACCACCTTTTTCATCGGTGACCAAGACATCGACTTGGTCCAACGAGACGGTTTTAAAGTTCGAAACCACCCCGATCTTATTGCTTGCCGCTACGACAAACACAGTTCCTACGGTGTGCTCTATCATTGCCCGGGTGGTTTCTGCTTCTTCCAATATAGGGGTGGTTAATCCAGTTGCTGCGGAAAAACCATCTACACCGATGATAGCTTTATTGGCATGAATTTCATTGATGAGGAGAGCTGAGAGCGATCCAGAAACAGAGTGGCTTCGGTTTCTGTATACGCCACCGGCAAGGATCAGTCGTATATGTTTGCTCTCTTTACAGACGTAGACAGCATCTATGTTGTTGGTAACGATGGTGATTTCCTTCTCACTCGCAGCAAGAGCCCGTATCACCTCAAAGGTGGTTGAACCGCTGTTTATGTAGAGTGTATCGCCCGATTCAACCAAGGATGCCATCTTTTCGGCTATGGCTGCTTTTTCTTGGGGTTGTTCACTGGCTTTCTGTAGATAATCGGGTTCAATGGGAAGATTTCTCCTGACGGTAGCTCCCCCATGGGTCCTTTCGACCAAGCCTTTTTTTGCTAATTGGTCAAGGTCGCGACGGATAGTGAGCTCACTGACACCAAACTGTTCTGCCAAGGTGTTTACATTCACAGAGCCATCGTTCCTGACTTGACAGAGAATGGACTGTTGTCTACTGGCTGGAATGGTTGACATGAACACTTCCTTGAATGTTTTTGTGCTTTTTATTGCTATAAAGTAATGATACAATCAAAAACATTCATCTGTCAAGCAAGATTACCCCCGACAGGCAAGAATTACAATGTCATCTAGGGAGCTAACGGCAGGCGATAAAATGGATTGAAATTATAAGCAAGGCCAACGGAGTATGTAAGGTTGCCGGCAAAAGCAGGGGCAGATTCATTGTTGATAAGGCGCACCAGTGACAGGTCACCAGAAGCCCCGGCTATGAGGGCCAAATTGCCGTAGATTGCTGATGCAAAAGGGATGCGAAGGCCCAGGCCCATTCCCAAGCCGATTTGTGATTCCAAAGATCCATCATCTTTACTCTCATGCTGTGTATAAGACGGTCCGAAAAGAAAGTACCCTTCCAGAAGACCTAGCAGACTTTTGCGATAAACAGGAGCAAGCAACACACTGGTGTGCTTTGCCTCTGTAGAGTGTGTGGTTGCAACCCGTGCTGAAAGTCCTACATTGGTGTAGGGAACAATGAGGATGTATCCAAAGTCATATCCTTCTGATTGACGGTCGGAAAACATTGAACCATAATGCTTGCCCGAGGCGTAAGATACATGAATCCATTGCGTATTTATGAATGCACTAAGAGGCAATACTACGAACGAAAGGGCAAACAGCAATACAATTCTTTTATATTTCATGGGCAATCCTTCTTTAACAAACCTTTTCAATCCCCCTTGATTATCAATAAGAAAACTGCTATGGTCAACTGTACGTTACAAATGGTGCCATACCCAAGCGGTAAGGGAAAGGTCTGCAAAACCTTGATGCATCGGTTCGAATCCGATTGGCACCTCTAGTAAGAGCCGCTGGATTTCAGCGGCTCTTGTTGTATTTATGCAGGTAGGGAGAAATCCCCCTTACACCCTGTTCAATGGTTGAATATTTAAAAGGATCATCAGAAAGCCCGTATAGGCCTGACCCTGGCTAGATTGTTTCGATCGTAGTTGCGCTGCCCCCCATCGTCGAAATACATGAGCCACGCCTCGTTATTGTCAATCTCCGAGGAACTCCAGTAGAGGCCAAAATAATCACCAGAAAACTCACCCAGATTTTTCAGGTAGAGATTATGGTACATCAGGCTCAGCTCCTCCTTGCTCGGTAGAAACCAGTCAGCATGCCCTCCCCCTAGATATTCCGCACACATTTTCGCTGCATATTGCGGTGTAGTATTACTTCCATCCGAATAGTTGCTGAAAGCAGTACTACCCATTGCACCAATCAACTTCTGTGTATTCTCTTTCCCGCTGCCTATTCCTGTCTCAGTACCCACCACCTTATTGCTTTCATACGCACTGGTTCGATGATATCCAAATCTATACCAGGGATCTTCTGAATCCCCGCTCCAGCCAGCCGGTGCTGCTTATCTTTTTGGCGCTCTTTTGGAAAGTCATTCCAAATACAGTGGGTCTACTCTATTTATGGTGGAAGAAGGCATCGTCTACCTCCCCCTGTACATGACTCCGTTGTTGTGATACCCCGACGATTCAATTGCCAGGAATGTCGAAAACCTCGATGGTGGGCATAGAAACCAGGTACGAAATCCACATTTTCCTCAGGAAACGGATTTTGAGGCTCTTAGAGGCTGTTTTATGAGGGGTGAGATTCCGACATTCAAGGACAAAGGAGGAACCCCGAGCTTCCTCCTTTGGCAATCGTATTCTCAAGAGACCGGCTAACGTACCGATGCTATTGCATCATACTCAAGATTTAGATTGATGGTTGCTGGTACAGATGAGCCTGAAAACTTGTTTACTAATAGTTTAGGTTATAGAATCAAAGAAAGTTTTGATCTTCTTTTCCAAGAGGGAGATCAGACTCCTCAACGCTGATGGAGGCACGCATTGATCGAAACCAATATCCTAGAAGCAGTTGCTGAACGAGACATCGACTTGTTGATTCTGGAAGAGCTTACAGTTTCAAGAGAATTTGCCCAGTGGTTCTATCAAGAGAACCATCTTGTTCCGCCCACAGAAGGCAAAGCAAAAGCTTTCCATTCGGTTTCTGATGCCGAATTGGGAGAATCAGACATCGTCGTCCTCTATGACAACGGCCATGCCATTCTGATTGAAAACAAAATTGGGGCTATTGCTCAGAAAGACCAAGCAAAGCGTTATCAGCAAAGGGGAGAGAAAGGCCTCGCTTTCAAATCCTGGCATTCCTTTTCTACATGTATCATTGCACCAGAGAACTACTTGGAAAGTACTGCCGATGTCCGAATCTACCAAGCAAAGGTTTCATATGAACGAATCAGGGATTGGCTTGACAGCCGCGATTCAGAACGATACCAGTTCAAGAAACATCTGATGCAAGAAGCAATAGAGCAGAATAGGCGCGGTTATACAACGATACCGGATGCAAGGGTCACTTCATTCTGGAAAGACTATTGGGAATTCGCCTCACTGAACCATCCACAGTTAAGGATGGACCAGCCAGGGAACAAACCCGCAAACTCGAGTTTCATCTATTTCTACCCTGTAGTACTGCCAAGGAACTTTCAACTCATTCATAAAGTCAGCACTGGGTTTGTTGATCTGCAAATTGCCAACATGTCTCACATGGTAGAAATCCTGACCGAGTTATTCTCAGACATGGATATAGAAATTGAAAAAGCCGGCAAGTCTGTTGTATTCAGGAAAAGGCTGCAAACGATGGATATCTATACTCCATTCAGGGATCAACAAACTTCGGCTGAAGCTGCATTACACAGTGCGGATGAGCTGGCATCAATCTGCCAAGAAATTTGGAAGAGGATTTCTGTTTTGCAAAAACCACGTATGAGTATTGATTCCAAATAGGCATCACACATCCTGTAAAAACTTTTTGATGAAAACTATCCTCCTAGGTTGTGACCAGCATCGCTAAGCCATCAACAGAACCTAGAACCTTTCAAGAGCAATCATTACATGTCCTCCATAGGTTGATTGCTTTGCTGTAAACTCATACACCGTCATATCAGAATTTAGACCACAATATCCCTGAAGAAACTTCTTGGTCGGTTCTATGCCCGGCAGCGCCTGGTACCCCAACCTGCCCGCCTTCGCAAGACCTACCAGATCTGCATCTGGATTCTCAAGCCAAATATCTGACAATTCCTGGCTGCTGACGATTTCTAGGTATAGATATGAAGAAAATGCATCAGAAGCATATTGATACCTGGCGGCATCGTCCGGTGTGTCTATGAAGAAAAACACCACATGCCCACAAAAAGCCAATCCGGGGATAAGTGATCCACCGCAATGAGGGCAATCAAATACTGTCTCAGCATCAATGCTCGAACTCACCCAATTCATACAGCCTCCCTTTGAATTCATTGTGCAGCTGTATGATGTTCTTGGCAACGAGATTCTCTCAATCCTTCATGTAAAACCCCGTCGCATACCCCGCTGCATCAAGGATCAATCCATCGGCCCACAATGGCACGATGCTCATGAGCTTTACAACTTCGTCGACCTGTATACCTTTCGGTGCCTCAATGACCACCTCGTCATGGATTTGATGGGCACAGGAACCAGGTAAGAAATCCAAATAATCCTTAAGAAACGGCTTCTGAGGCTCTTAGAGGCCGTTTTTCTGCTTTAGAGGCCCATGGAGGATATCGGAAAACAAATGGCCATCATCAAGACGGCGGAGTGCTTTTGGTTGCTGAGAAAGAAAGGTGTTACCGTCGGTAAGACCATCGATGTTCTTATTGCAACGTTTTGCATTGAACATGGATTCGAGCTTCTTCACAATGACAGGGATTTTGAACCGATGAAAGAAATCCTTGGTTTTCAAGTAAAACACTAATGCTGCACCAGCATGATCACTACCGATGGCAAGCTGAATGAATTTGAAAACCAGTAATGATCGCATTCACTGAGATAAATCTCCAAATCAAACTCATGTCCACAAGAACGTGTATACCATAACGTACTCATAGCAGAGTGCCAAATAAGACCCTCATTTGCAGGTGTGTGGATTCTGAGGGAAACCAACCTGGAACCCTCTCTCCACACATCAGCTATTCAGCAAGCTATTTACCGTTTTTAGCCAGTGCTGTGGATTTGATTCCTGGTACTTATCATCCTGGCTGATAGAGGAAAGGGCAAGATCTTCTCTACTGGTGAGGTGCAGCAGGTATGCCCGGAACTCCTTCTCCGTCAGCTTCGAGGTGTCCTTTGCTTTGCAGAATTCCAGAAAACGATTGCATTGGATTGATTAAGAGGAAATGGTATCCTTGCTGAATCCGCGCAGCTGCATGTCCTGTAGGAGTTTTCTCCTGGTTTGTGGGTAAGTCATCTTCTATGTCTCCTATGAATGGTATTTGCATCCCAGAGATGCGGATATCATGATAGAGGAGACCGAACATCTCTCAAACAAGTAAGGTCAGTTACACAACGATTGAGCCAAGGCCACCGCGTAGCGGTTTAGTACTAAAAAAAATCCCTAAGGTTTCAAAATGATGTTGGCGTTACAATAAATATGCTAAAAGAGATATTTTCTTACTTGTTTCATTTGACCTGCATAGAAAACTAAGGTTTAATCAAATTGAGCAGTATGAATCTCTGAGTTCGATCAAAGAATCGGATATGGTAGGAATGATGAAGCTTTGTTTGAATTAAATCCATATCCTCCAGAAAAACTGGTCACAACAAGAGACTGCTTTTACGTCCCTAATTAGATTATTGCGATTCTGGAAGGAATAGTATCGATAGTCCACAGTACATTGAGAGGGGAATAGGCAATGTTGGAAGGCGCAGTAGTAATTTGGATTCTGTTTGGAATTATTTCAATGGTGGCTGCCCAGAAAAAGGGAAGAAGCGGTTGTGGATGGTTTCTTCTCGGTGTGCTTCTTGGACCTTTTGGTTTCATTCTTGCATTATTGAGTGATCCGATTGATGAACCTCAAAAGCACCAGTCTCAAGATATGCAAAATGATTCAACCCCCTCATACGTGGTTGTTCCAGAACCCAAGTTGATCGATGTGACTCCTAGTGGTTCAGCTATACAAAATTATAGTGAAAAGGTAATAAAAACATTTGACTATACTGACAAAGTGGTGTTTGAATGGCCGGTTGAAATGGAATCTGGCCAAATCATCTCCCATAATGATACTAATAATGAATTAAAGGCAACCTTTGTAGTAACCAATATATCATCAAAGGAAATCAAGTATATGGAATGGCATATCCATTGCTTCGATATGCTTAGAAAAGTCATCTCTGTTGATCAGCCTGTAATTATTCGATCCGAAATGCCTATCAAAGTAAAAAGCAATGCAATCATTGAACAAACAGGATCCTTGCCACAAGATACAAAATACTTCCTTCCTTATCTACGCGCAGTAGTTTTTGAGGATGACGAAATCATAGAATATCCAGAAGGATTGATTGAAAGCGATGCTAGCGCCAAAAACGAAATAGAACAGGTCGAAGACGTCGATTATTATTGCATCACTGCATTTCGACAAAGAAACAACCCACAAAAGGAACCTAGGTTCCTATTTATCTCACATCCTACAGGAGTATGGACATGCGTGTATTGTGGCACACGGAATAAAAAGGATGATGGAGCTTGTCGATGTTGCTCAGCCTCCATAGATGGCCAGGAAGAGTACTCGAAAGCCGAGCTTGATAGTTATTCACTAACCTGGGAAATTGAAAAGAGACAGAAAGAAGAGCAAAGAAAAGCTGAGTATGAGAGACAAGAACAAGAAAGACGAGAAGCTGAAGAACAGTTACGATTAAGGAACAAATTACAATTGCAGGAGGAAAAAGATCGCCAAGCAGAAAGAAATAAAAAGATTCTGAAATTTAGCCTGTTCGGTCTAATCTCCCTCATTCTACTTGCAGGACTAAGTTTTGTTCTTTGGAAAGGTGTACTAGAAAATCAATATCTTTACAAACAAGCTTCCATTACTTATAAAGATCAACAATTCTATGAATCCTATAAAAAATTTAGCGCACTAGGTAATTTCAAGGACTCAAAACAACAGTCTTTCAGCTCCTATCGGAAATACTTAGAGTCAATTTCAAATATTGGTACAATGATCGCAGGATATCAATGGTTGCTCGAAAACGGAGACTCATCGGCGAACGTATATGATTCTTTTGAGGCTACCTTGAGTAAAGTTACCAGCAAAGAAGATCTATTACTAGGATGGTCCTGGCTTATTTCCGTTGGGTATCCTGAAGCAAAAGAAAAGCTCTATTTCATCTCGAATGAAGCCATAAAAGAGAAGGATTATCTTTACGCTTTCGAACTCTTCTCATCACTGACAGACTACAAGGATGCTCCCTCAAAATCCATGGAAGCTTATAGATACTATCTTGCATCCGTAAATGACATAGACCTGCAAATCAAAGGCTATGAGTGGTTGCTAGATATTGGTGATACAGGTGCCAACATCTACGAATCATTCTCAGATGTGCTGCGAGCGATCCCCGATATCACAACGCGTTTAAAAGGATGGCAGTGGCTGTATTCAAAAGGGTTTGCTGACACAAAAGAGGCTCTGTATTCAATTACTCAGGAGGCTTGGTCAAAAGGAAATTATACATTGGCATATTCTGGCTATGACTCGCTCAAAGAAGATGATGAGTATAGACAGAGGATTGCTGATGAGTTTAAAGTCCCTGTAGCTCTCGAATTGAATGGAGGAGAAGGCCTGCCTGAACTGATACAAGTTGGTCTCGGCAATCCTATTGGATTAAGTACCCTACCCCATAAAAGTGGATATGTTTTTGATGGTTGGTACCGCGAATCCACTCTTCAAAATCTCTGGGATATGAACCTTAATACTATAACAGATAGAACAACAGTCTTTGCAAAATGGAGGGATTATCGTATCGGGGACAAAGGACCCGCGGGCGGCATAATTTTCCACGATAAAGGTAATTCAAATGCGGGCTGGCGCTATCTGGAAGTAGCCTCTGAGGACCTGGGAAGAGCTCCATTTGGGTATTATCGCCCAGACGGCAATGAATCCAAGGAAGTTGGTACACGAGAGGAACTCGGAGAAGGGAAAAATAATACTATATTACTTACTTCAACAATGACAAGCACCGCATATAAGGGATTGTCTGGAGCCGATATCACATCCCAATATGTAGCAAATATCTGTTCGGAGTATTCAATTGAAGAGAATGGGACCAGATATGATGATTGGTTTCTCCCATCAATCGGGGAACTTGGCGCACTCTACGAAGCTTTGAGGGATTCCTTGGGAATGTCAGGCAACTATTGGAGTTCTACTGAATATTTTGATCTTAATGCTTGGTATTTAAATTTTTCCAATGGAGAGCAGAACAACATAAATCGTAGTTTTCTCTATAAAGTCAGACCAGTACGATCATTTGCCCCGCCGCCGGTTTCTCTGAAGTCACAGAACAATAACATAGAGACACAGCCTCCGATAGTAAAACAAGATACACCTACTTTAAAACCCTCCGAGGTTATCAAGGAAGTGTACCTTGGAAATTGGAAAGACAATGACTGGGATGCTGATGTAGTAATATACATGAAAGACAAAAATCGATTATCCATGACATATTCATTTAGTGACGGTTCAAAGGTGGTAGATGATTATTATATTCAGCAAATCTCGAATTGGAAGGCTGTATTGAAGCCTTTTGAGGATGATTTCGGAGAATATTATACGCTTGATTTAAAAACATCTGAACTTAAGCTGTACGATGGCGATGGATGGGCCAGCACATTGAGAATCATAAGAAAAGTACCTTTGGAAACACTCATACACTAAACGAGCTGTTTTTGGTAAGTGGGCAATTGTTGGACTTTAAACAGGCACTTTCCAAATTTTCTTGTCCTTACGTACTTTGCGAATGGCGTATACTTGCTTTTGATTGGCTAAGCAAATATTGTGCAATCAATTACAGATTGCAATCATCACATGTCCTCCATAGGATGATTGCTTTGCTGTAAATTCATACACCGTCATATCAGGATCTGGACCACAATATCCCTGAAGAAACTTCTTGGTCGGTTCTATGCCCGGCAGCGCCTGGTACCCCAACCTGCCCGCCTTCGCAAGACCTACCAGACCTGCATCTGGATTCTCAAGCCAAATATCTGACAATTCCTGGCTGTTGACGATTTCTAGGTATAGACATGAAGAAAATGCATCAGAAGCATAGTAATACCTAGCGACATCGTCCGGTGTGTCTATGAAAAAAAACACCACATGCCCACAAAAAGCCAATCCGGGGATAAGAGATCCACCGCAATGAGGGCAATCAAATACTGTCTCAGCATCAATGCTCGAACTCACCCAATTCATACAGCCTCCCTTTGAGTTCATTGTGCAGCTGTATGATGTTCTTGACAACGAGGATATTTTCTATCAATCCTTCATGTAAAACTCCGTCTCATACCCCGCTGCATCCAGGATCAAACCATCGGCCCACAATGGCACGATGCTCATGAGCTTAACAACTTCGTCGACCTGTATACCTTTCGGTGCCTCAATGACCACCTCGTCATGGATTTGATGGGCACAGGAACCAGGTAAGAAATCCAAATAATCCTTAAGAAACGGCTTCTGAGGCTCTTAGAGGCCGTTTTTCTGCTTTAGAGGACCATGGAGGATATCGGAAAACAAATGACCATCAAGGCAGCTGAGAACTTTTGGTTGCTGAGAAAGAAAGGTGTTACCGTCGGTAAGACCATCGATGTTCTTATTGCAACGTTTTGCATTGAACATGGATTCGAGCTCCCTCACAATGACTGGGATTTTGAACCGATGAAAGAGATTCTTGGTTTGCAAGTAAAACACTAAACGTACTCATAGCAGAGTGCCAAATAAGACCCTCATTTGCAGGTGTGTGGATTCTGAGGAAAACCAACCTGGAACCCTCTCTCCACACATCACCTATTCAGCCAGCTATTTACCGTTTTTTGCCAGTGCTGTGGATTTCCGTCGAGTAGATGTGCGCCTTTGTGACTTTAGGAGCAGGTTTGTTTTCCCTATTACTTTCCGTTTCCTCTGAAAGTGTCACAATATTTGCTCCATGGACCATTGGTCGCACACCCCTCCCAGAACCGTGCAAATGACGATGAAATAATTATCCCGATAGACTTTTTCTAACTCCATGTCAGATAATAGGTTACTGTTCTCACCATCGGGATAATTTCTTAGAGACCATAGAGCTTCTTTACAATATCATCGTCCATGAACATTGGCGTTTCAGATATAAAGAGAGGTCCATCACCTCCCAACGCTTTTTCAATGGCCTTCCTTTTCCTGTTCACATCAAAGAAAGTGTACGTCAGGGATGTGGTAAGTTGGGAATGTCCCAGTAAAAGAGCAATCTCCTCCAGGTTTATGCCTGCATCGTACCAATGCTGGCTCCTCGTATGCCTCAGCAGGTGAGCATGCAGGTGTGGGAAGGTAGGATCAATAGTTTTTGCCTGCCTCTCGTATTTGTTGAGTATTCTTGAGGAGTTGTCCTGGGACATTTGTCTTCTAATGTTGTTACGCTTCACATAGAACAGGAAATCGTCCTTGTCCTTTTCCTTATGAAATACTGATGAATATTCTTTGACGAGGCCTTCTACGGTTTTCCCCAAAGGGAGGTTACGGGTTTTCCTCCCCTTTCCAGTTACATTGATACAGCAAAGCCCATCTGAATACCTTATATTCTTGAGTTGCAGAGACAGTATCTCATCTATTCTGCAAGCTGAATCATACAGTAACGAAATCAGCATCAAGTCACGTAATCCATAAAGGGTATCCCTTTTAGGGAGCCCGAACAGGATTCTCATTTGGTTTTGTGAAAGATACTCATGTGGACCTGTGTCCTCTTCCGGCTGCTTGTGAATGTCAGCAATAGCATTGGCAGAAACAGAAAGAGAGGCATCCTTGTACTGCAAAAGATATGAAAAAAAGGTTTTCATCGCAGAGAGTCGATTATTCAGTGTTGCTGCTCCATTTCCTCTGTCCATCTTACACCAATGAAGAAACCCTACTAAGGTTGTTTGCGTTATCAGTGTTGTGTCGATGTCATAGATTGAATAATTGAGCGAGTTTTGTAGGTAGGAAACAAACATGGAAAGTGTAGTCCTATATGAAGAAACCGTATGTTGAGATGAGTTTTTGACTTTTGGCAGGTAGGTGCACAGGAAGTCCCTGATTCCTTCAAAAAAGGTAGGGTCTTTAATTTTTCTCATCTTTGGACACCTCCAACGTTGAGTAAACACCATCCAAGGAGTCCCAATCTATCTTGGTACTGTTTACCAGATTGTTTGGAAGAGTATGCAAATACCACATGGTATCTTGAAACTGCTCATGGCCAAGGTGAACCTTTAGGCGGTAAAGCATCTCGACCGAGCTAACCCCTTCACCAAGCCATTTGAGTATTATCCTTGAAGCCGCTGCGTGTCTGAGATCATACGGTCTGGGCCTTGGATACTCATCATACAGTCCAGCTTTTTTCAGGCATATTTCAAACTGGCTACGCAACCATGAAGGGGCGTACATGGTTCTGGTAGGGCTAGTGAAGAAAAACGGTCTGGCTCCAAAGATATCGTCGTATTCTTTACATATGTTGAAAATATCTTCAGACATCCATATTGTCCGGTCTTTGTGTTTTTTAGATTGCCTGATAAAGATTGTGCCATTGCCGAAGTCAACATCTTCCCGCAAAAGGTGGAATGGCTCGCCCGGCCGTAGGGCACAACAGTACATCATCCTAAGCATCACGGGCATGACATACTCCCTGTTTGGGCTTAGGGGGGAAATGGGTATGGTATCAGCAGCATGGAAGATGTCCTCCAGGTTTCTGTCAGAGAGAATAAATGGATTGAAGTGCTCGTCTCTAGGTATCGCCTCCTGCGGAATATGCAAATAACAGTAATTTGTCTCACACAGATATTTTAGAAATGTTTCGGTGGTAGAGAGCCTTGCCCTCTTCCCGTTTGGATGCTCATTTTGCCTGGTCTCCGCCCATTTGTGTATTATTTCAAGTGAAAGCCTTGTATGGCTGGGATACTGCTCATAAAGGAACCGGTCAAAGGTAGCTGCCCTTTCCCCTTGGCTTTTTCTTGAATATCCCAATGAGCTGCGAAACTCGATATATTCATGGAACTGATCAGCAAGAAAGCTTTTTAGGTTAGCCATGGTACACCTCGCTTTTGAGGGGGATACCTTCGAATCCCAGAGTGCATCTTGCCATCTCCGGATTGGTGGCGATGTACTTGTTTACAGAGCTGAAGGAGGAATGCCCTAGGAAAAGGGATATTTCATGGGGATCCATATCAACTTCTGAGAGCCAGGTAGCTGCAGAACGTCGCAACCCATGGAAACCTCTTCCTGCCTTCTGCTCTATTCCTGCCTTATTGCAAAGGCGCCTGAATTGAGATTCGATTGCCCCTCCCCGTATTGGAACAATTTTTCTGAGGTGTTGCAGAAACACCTCATCCATTTCAGGGCCTGTCTCTCCACGAAAGAAAAGGATGTAATTTGCAATTGCATTGCCAACCTGGGGCAACAATGGCAGTTTAACCTGTTTGCCCGTTTTGTGTTGCCGTATGACTATTGTTGAATTTTTCCAATCGATGTCTTGCCTTTGTAACGTTGCAATGTCACATGCTCTCAAAGCCGTCGTCACCGCAATCAGTAAAATCGCACAGATTCTGCAGTCCATCTCATTTCCTTGATTGCAACAATCTAGCAATTTCTGTACTTCACTTTTTGTGAAGCAGGGTATTGTCCTTGAGCGATTCGGAACCCTATAGACAGCAGGATCCATCCTGAATTCTGTGCATAATCCTTTTGCATGGAGAAACCCAAGGAATTGCCTTAATGACCTGATTACCTGATCCATTGAGCCAGGATGGGTTTTTGCAAAGTTTCGCACTATCCTATTGAGGATTTGGATATCCAGTTCAGGAAAGGAGTCAATTCCTTCTGAAGATAGCATGGTACAGAATTTCCTGATGACCTGTGAATAAACTCTGGCACTTGTTGTCTTGTTGCCAAAATCAAGATATGCAACCGATTCATTAAACTGAAGGAGGAAGTTTTGATTTGAAATGCAGATTTTACGCTTGTGATTGTTTCTTATCCCTTCAATGGCACCAGTTGCTAAGAATTCCCGTAGCAAAAAAACAATTCTCAGTTGTAGCTTTTGGTATTGGTTTGAATATTGCTTGCTTCTGAGTGTTGACTGATATGGTTCAAGCATATCCTCGATAAAATCAGATTCGTTACAGGTCTCGATATACATGGATAGGTTTGAAATTGCAATCCTATATTTCCTCTTCGTTTCCTGTGTGTAGTTATAACCTTGGATAGTCCTATCAAGCTGGACCAAAGCTTGTTCAATCGTTCCTTTTGTTTTCATTTGCTGTTTCTCCTATTGGCAGATACTGTAATCTGATATATCTACAATAGGGGAGCGCAGGGAAATTAAGGAAAAAATTATCCCGATAATGAGAACAACTCCCTTTTACCTGACAAGGAATTAGAAAGAGTCTATCGGGATAATTATTTCATCGTCATTTGCACGGAAATACCGATATCGGTATTTCCGTGCTGGCGCTATTTACGCACACGGCTCCTCGCAATGTCATTCACCGAATATAACTGATAAGCTCAGGTCTCACATCATAGATGTTCACTGTGATTCTTCCTCGGGGTATCGGAAATCGATTCAGGTAACGTTGATACTTGTCCCAATTCATACCGGTTTTCTGGCTTCGCCTGCAGAACCACTTGAACAACATTCTCCTGATATAATAGTAGAAGTTGCCAATCATACCGCTGTTGTCGGTTATTCCATAGTACCGGTAATGCCCCACCAGCTTCATGGCGACCGTGTTGGTTACCTCGACAGTGGGGGTGATGAGGTTCAAGTGTAGCCATTCCTTCATCCGTGCTAGCGACGCCCTGAATTTCTTCGCACTGGTTTTTCGCTTTACGCGAAATTGCCCATTGGAGCCTTTCCCGCAATAGTGAGTAAAACCCAGGAAGTCAAACGTCTCAGGTTTGCCTTGACCGTTTTTTCCCTCGTTCAAGACTGGCGTTCTTTCCGAATGCGATGATGCGCGTCTTCTCGATTGCCACCTCAAGACCGAATTTCTTCAATCTCTTGACTAGGCTTGCATAGAATCTCTTTGCATCATCCTCATATTGGAAACAGGCCACAAAGTCGTCGGCATATCTGACTAGATGTGCTTCTCCTTTGCAGTGGGTTTTCACCACCTCCATGAACCATGAATCCAGTACATGATGCAGATAGACATTGGCCAGAACCGCCGAAGTAGCTCCCCCTTGGGGGACTCCCTTTTCAGTCAGCTTCAGCTGTCCGTCTTCCATTACACCAGCTACCAGTATCCGTTTGATGAGACTGAGCAGTTTCGGGTCGCCTATGCGCATCTGAAGAAATTCCATCAGCACAGTATGATTCACGTTGTCAAAGAACCCTTTGATGTCCGCGTCCACCACATAGTTGATGTGTC
>Ga0334898_1000225_pt1 | contig 103537 bp, 88 predicted proteins | sample GraSluR3_MG_10_FD_207228 | JGI IMG/M metagenome (GOLD analysis project Ga0334898, IMG submission 207228) | Sludge microbial communities from methane-producing bioreactor in Wageningen University, Netherlands - Granular Sludge_3_08-R3 | ecosystem: Engineered > Bioreactor > Anaerobic >... | reverse complement strand
AAGCTGGAAGCTTGTAGAACTTTTCTGCATTTTAGGACAGCCTCTTTTTAAAGGCAGTCTCAAAATTAATGTTGTGCGAGCATCCCTGCTTGCACTCAAAACCCTATGTAATAGTTATTCAATAGTTTAAGAAACTACAAGCTGGAAGCTTGTAGAACTTTTCTGCATTTTAGGACAGCCTCTTTTTAAAGGCAGTCTCAAAATTAATGTTGTGCGAGCATCCCTGCTTGCACTCAAAACCCTATGTAATAGTTATTCAATAGTTTAAGAAACTACAAGCTGGAAGCTTGTAGAACTTTTCTGCATTTTAGGACAGCCTCTTTTTAAAGGCAGTCTCAAAATTAATGTTGTGCGAGCATCCCTGCTTGCACTCAAAACCCTATGTAATAGTTATTCAATAGTTGAAGAAACCACAAGCTGGAAGCTTGTAGAACTTTTCTGCATTTTGGGACAGCATCTTCCGACTTATAAAAGCTTATAGATTGATATTCTTGTAGTTAGGAAGTTTAAGTATAAGCAAGGATGCTCGCACAACATATTTTTCTACAACCTTCTATATTGGCTTACCTACCGGAGCAACGTATAAAGTAAATTCATCAACTGAATCAAGATTTAAAAACTTATCAAACAATACTTGATCATAAGCTCCTATTGCACAAGTTCCAAGACCAAGCGACTCGCAAGCAAGATAAAGATTTTGACATAAATGTCCGCTATCTTGAAGCATTATCTTTTTACTCTCTAACATATAACGCCATTCACACTTATATGGGATAACTGACCAAATAAAAGTTACCGCAGAATGACCAACAAAGTCCTGTCCTAAAGCAGCTTGTTTAACCTTTTCTTGACGGTTTTCTGTATCAAAAAGATATACTAACTTATGATCAAGTGGCTGATAACGATAAACGCCTTCTTTAAGATCCTCAACATAATTAACGACCAAATACGTCTCAAATGAATGTCTCGAGCCACCGGATGGAACTGTCCTTTTAGTCATTTTACCTTCAAACATTACTTCTGTGACTCCTTGAGTTGCCCATAATAAATATGATAATGCCTTAAGACTGATATTTGATTCACTATATTTTCTACGACTGATTCTATTCTTTATACAATAAAAAATATCCTTGTTGACTATAATACTATCATCAACTTCCGGAAGAGAAATAACTTTTTGATTAGGGTCAACATTTTTTTGTATGGGAGGTATCGGAACTCCTGCCATTTGGTCAGTATGGATTGCTGTTTTCCAACCGGCTTTCATCATCTCTCTAAATTCTAAGGTCTGTTTTTTGGCAATCTCAGTATTTTTTAACATCTCTTGCAGTGTCTCAGGAACTGTGAGTAAAACTTTATGATACTGCTCAGCATTTTCAATAAATTGTTCTTGTGATATTAAAATAGCCTTCTTAATTTGATCATCTAACCAAATTGGCTTTAAGTAATTTTTAAAAAAGACTATTAGTTCATCATTATTGTTTTCCTTTAGGTATTTTAAAGTTTGAAAAAACTTGTCCGCGTTTTCTTTAGAACTACTAAAAATCTCTGTCAAAAAAATACCTGCCTCCTGTGCTGACAACCCTTTAATCGCATTAATTAATTTTTTCATCTATCCTCCATTAATAATATTCTCATCTCTAAGTAGGAAATATATATTTAAGTAATTGTCAATAATAATTTTAAATTTTTTTTATTAAAACAGATAAATTAGGGATGCTCGTACAACAAAACAACCGAACTTGACTTGCAATAAAGCTGTAAATGGAACCGGGAAGGCTCGTCCCGGCAGTTAATTAAATTCATAGCTCCATTTTTTAAAATGGGGATTTAGATGAGATAATAAATTCATTCCCTTGGTAGCGACTTAAGTCGCTTCCGGGGAAAGATATTAAGAGATAATCATTAATCCGTCGGGTTAAAACCCGAGGCTAAGAATTTAGATTATTTTTCTGCAAGCAAGAATGCTCGCAGAACAATACAGCCGGACTTGACTTGCAATGAGCATAGCGAATGTGAGTTGAGAAAGGCGTAAACTTTGTCAATGCGATGAGCCTGCGAAGAAGCAATCTATTATTCTTTTTTCTCATGCGAAGACGCGAAGTCGCGAAGATTTTTTTAACGCAGATTAAGCAGATTTCACGGATTTTTTATGATTAGGTTTAAGGTTTAACATAAAGCATCGTAGATGCGACCCTTTAATAGCCCGGTGCGTCAGCGCCGGGTATATGATAACATCACAACCTTTTAGCTCCGTAGGAGCGACACATTACAAACATTTGCTCCTACGGAGCTGATATTTTTATAAGAAACGCATACCCATAGTTCACACTATGGGCTATTAAAGGCTGACACCTACGGTGTTGAAGCGTGGCAGTCTCTCTTTGTCTTCAAGTCCCTTCTCGCCTACTCGATCTGGAAGATCAACGTACATCGAGCTTCCGGCTCGATTATAATATTCTCGACCAAGATGGTCAAGCTACGATATTCGCGATTAGAAACTCAAATCCAAAGATTTATGATCTATTTCATAATCAAAAACTTAATCAACATCTTATCAAAATTAAACTTTCCTTTTTTTTAGATAAAGAGTCCTTGACCTACCAAGGACTCTTACTATTATAAGCTTCAATTAAACGAAGAAATATATTTAATTATGGATTCTACTTCAGGATGCTTTTTTATTTTCATAAAAGGGAGCAAGCAAGACCTGATATAAATCTTTACAGTACCATTATTGACTTTAATCAATATATGTATACCAAAATCAAATATATTCTTTCTAAATCTTACAATTATTTCTTGTTCTTTTTTATAAAGTACTTTATACTTATTACAACCTTTTATTCTCTCAAACAAGTTTTCAAAACTTATATCTTTTTTGATATCAATATCACTTTGTTTGATTTTTAACAAATACTTACCATTATTTAAGTAAGTTACTACGTAAAAAATCACTCCCGAGAAAACTGATACTATCGTGTGTTGTAAAACAGATCCCATAATTCTCTCCTTACCATGTGGGAGGTATATGTAGAATATAGTATTCATAATCAACAGAAGCACATATTCCTACAATAATTCCAACTAGAGGAGCACCGGGGCCAAGAAAAGCAAAACCTGCCGATCCTATCATCATTCCGGTTGCATCCATAAATGCACTACCTACACTCATTTTAAAAGTAATATTTGGATAATCTGTTTCATTGAGTTTTTTTCTCGCAAAAAATACTTCTTTTGCTAGTTGCAATGACAAATCATCATTAATACTTATATTTAAGAAAAAATCTTCAATCATTTTAGGTTTATACTCAGAAAAATAACACTCATTTAAAAGATTTTTTAAAGTATTATCATAATTTACATTATCTTTTATCATTAACAAATTAAATGAAACATACTCTTTATCATCAACTATAGTAAATCTATCAAATATCTTACCTATATTGCTTTCAATATCTAAATACGCTTTATCAAATTCCCAAGAAAGCGATGGATAATATTCTTTTAACATTTCTTTAATATCATAAATTTGATTAAAATAATCATCTTTTAGCATTAAAACATTACTATTTAAAGAATCAATTATTACAGATTCAAAGGTTGAAAAAGAATCATCAAAATAGTTAAGCATATAGTCTTTAAAAACCAAATTATGCATTTCCCCATAATCTACACTATTATCTATCATTATTACATTATCTGAAGATATTTCACTTAGTTTGTTTGAACAACTTGTACACAATACTAATACAAAAACTATCTGTATTAAGTATAGATTTATTTTTTTCATGGTTTACTCCAATATGTATTTTATTTACTTCTTATTTTTCTTTTCCGCAAGTTAAACGGAAACGAAACTTGGAGTTGCTAAGCGAATTTATTATGACATCCAATGTTGATGTTTTTATTATAAAAGGCATATCCGTATAGTATAGTATAGTATAGTATAGTATAATATAATATAGAGAGACAGGGCATAGTTTATTTACATATATTTTGATTCCGGGATTTAATGACTTATCAAGAAAAGAATACATAGACTTAAATGATTTATTATAAAATATTAAGAAGAGATTCTTCACTTCGCTCAGAACGACATTGTTGATTTTATTAAAAACAATCATCATCTAATCCTCACTTTTTGTATCTACAAGCAAGGATGCTTGTAGAACTTTTGTTATGCTAACATCCCTGTTTGCACCTTCCCTACAAGCAAGGATGCTTGTAGACTTTTGTTGCACGAACATCCCTGTTTGCATCTTGCCTACAAGCAAGGATGCTTGTAGAACAATTAGCACTTCATATCTATATATTTTTCATCTTTATAAATGTTATAAAACAAATTTTACATTTCTTTTAAAAACTGTCAAGGAATTTATTTGAATTTTTTTTATGTCTAAAAATCTCTCAAATGTCCAACTATATATTATATAATCGGTCATATTTCTACCTGCAAGCAAGGATGCTCGCAGAACAAACAGCCGGACTTGACTTGCAATGAGCATAGCGAATGTGAGTTAAGAACGGCGATATGGCTTTGTGTTCTCAAGTCCCTTCTCGCCTACTCGACCAAGATGGTCAAGCTACGATATTTGCGATTAGAGAACCAATCCATTAAAATCATTAATCATTCTCAAACGCAGTTTGAAGTTCATAAAAGCATCGTAGATGCGACCCTTTAATAGCCCTATTCGTGAGCACCGGGAATAAAATATACCCAAACCTCTTTAGCTCCGTAGGAGCGACACATTACAAATATTAAATTAATCTCTCATACTTTTAATAACATTAACAAAAAAAGTAAAATATAGTTTATCTCTTGATTCATATATTCTTGTAGATTTTACAACAAAAGCCTTGACTTATAAGTATTTCAATAAAATTATGGTTAAAATACATAATTTTATATAAGGAGGAATTTTGATTAAATTAAACATACCAAATCAAAAAATAAATGAAGCTCGTCAAGCGGCTAAAAAGATTACTACCGATCTTAAATGGTTACTCAACGAATATAGTTCTGTAACTATCGAAAGAACTATTCTTCGCTTATTAGGTATTGATGGGGCAACTGCCGATGGGACTCCATACCCTAACGTAATCGTTGACTATCTTAAGGATAATCATCTGATTGATAAAGGTGCAGCTTACCATATTTGTAATGCGATGGCGAAAACACATAAATCTGCCCAGGAAGTAGCAGAAATGATTATTTCCGGGAAACTCAACTTAACAGACTTAGAACCTCAAGCAAATGAAAAAGTATTTCAAATTATTCAAGCTGAAACTCAAAAAATGCTTAATCATATTAAAAAACAAAAAGAATTTAGAGAAAAACAATATGAGAAATTTGGTCCAAGAAAAAAACCTTCTCTTTATGTAATCGTTGCAACAGGAAATATTTATGATGACGTGAAACAAGCCAAAGCTGCCGCTATGCAAGGGGCAGACATTATAGCAGTAATCCGTTCAACAGCACAATCTCTTCTTGATTATGTGCCTTATGGTGCAACGACTGAAGGCTTCGGCGGGACATTTGCAACTCAAGAAAACTTTAGGATAATGAGACAAGGCCTCGATGAAGTAGGAGAAGAACTCGGTAGATATATATGCCTTACTAATTATGCTTCAGGTTTATGTATGCCTGAAATTGCAGCTATGGGTGCAATTGAAAGATTAGATGTAATGCTTAATGACGCTATGTACGGTATCCTTTTTAGAGATATCAATCCAAAACGAACACTTTTAGATCAATACTTTTCTCGAATGATTAATGCTTATGCAGGCATCGAAATCCAAACCGGAGAAGATAATTATTTGACAACCTCAGATGCTATCGAAAAAGCTTATACTGTTACAGCATCACAATTGATTAATGAACAATTCGCAATAATGTCAGGTATTAAACACAACAAAATGGGAATCGGTCATGCCTATGAAATTGACCCTGATATGGAAAATGCTTTCCTATATGAATTAGCTCACGCCCTACTCACTAAAGAACTATTCCCGGATTCACCAACAAAATATATGCCACCAACTAAACACGTAACCGGTAATATTTTTAAAACATATATTATTAACGCTATGTTTAATTTTGTTTCTCAACTTACAGGTCAAGGTGTACAACTACTCGGAATGCTAACCGAGGCAGTTCATACTCCACACTTACAAGACAGAGCTCTCGCTATTGAAAACGCAGAATATATATTTAAAACAATGAAAGATTTAAATCAAGAAATATCCATCCCTGAAGACGGATTTATTAATAAAAGAGCTAACGAAGTTCTAAGTCAAGCCTCAGAATTTCTTTCTAAAGTTGCCGAACAAGGTCTTTTCAAAGCAATGGCTGAAGGAAAATTTGCTGACATTAAAAGAGCCGAAGATAAAGGTAAAGGCTTAAATGGAGTATTTAAAAAATCAGATACCTATATCAATCCATTTATGGATCAAATGAAGATTGAATTAGGTTTAGTATAAAGGAGTTATTATGTCATTTAAAATAGACCCTACTCGTATTAAACCATACGGAGATACCCTCAATGACGGTAGAATGCAATTATCATTTGCTTTGCCGGTATCCTGTGATGAGGCAGGAAAAGAAGCTGCTAAAATTTTATTAAAAACAATGGGCTTTGAAAATATTGAAATATGCTTTCTAAAAGACTTACACGAAGGATTTACACAGTTTGTTGCTTACGCTAACACCCTTGTTACTATTGACACAACAAAGATTCACGTCAAAGTTGTTGATACAGAAGTAATGAATATGGATGAAACTGACGAATTTATTGAAAAAAATATCGGAAGATCTCTAACAGTAGTAGGTGCTTGCATAGAATCTGATGCACATACTGTCGGTATTGATGCAATTATGAATATGAAAGGATATAATCATAGATTTGGCATTGAACGCTACAAATACTTCAACGCATACAATATGGGAGCTCAAGTCCCGTCTGAAGAACTGCTTAAAAAAGCCAAAGAAGTAAACGCTGATGCAATCCTTGTTTCTCAAATAGTTACCCAAAAAGACATTCATATTAAAAACCTTACTCGTTTAATTGAAATTGCAGAATCTGAAGGAGTAAGAGACAAAATGTTATTTATTTGCGGAGGACCCCGTATCAGTCACGAATTAGCCATTGAACTCGGCTACGATGCCGGATTTGGCTCAGGAAGCTACTCAACAAATGTTGCGTCTTTCATTGCTATAGAAATGGAAAAAAGATTAAATAATAAATAAATTTTTGTGAGCTTTAGGAGGCTTTAATGTTGAAAAGTATGAGCATTCTCTTATCAAAAAATCCTGACAAATTACTTGCTCTATATGATTTAAATGACGATGAAGAAACTAAAAATAAAATTATAGATAAACTAAAACAACTTAAAGCTATCCCTGAACTCACAGAAATTGCCAAACTGGACAACCAAAACCGAGTTTCATTAATTATTTATTTATTGAAAAACAACTTACTTGATGAAAATACTGCCGAGAATATCTTTTCTTGGCTCAATGTGTCAAAGATCCATTCTGAAATCCTCAATCATATAAAAATTCGCTTTAATAAAAAACAAATTATCTATCTTTTACACAGTAAAATAATCAACCCAAATGCAAAAAAAAATCTGGAATATATCTATACCCTAATAGAAAAAAATGACAAGAATCAAGTAACAAGCGACGAACGATACTTACGCCTAAAAATGGTATATGATGATGCTGATTTAGGGAAAAATGACTCAAATTACGACACTAATAATTTCTCCGAAGAGATAAATCTTCAACAAATAGTCATTAAATACCTTAAAGATATAAAAAACAAAGACGATGACGAAAAAATTATATACATTTCAGAAACCATAAAAGAAATTAATGCCAAACATATTATAGATAAAAATTTATTCTTTTTATTCGTCAATCTTGCCAATTTAACTCTTAGACAAATCATAAAACTCTTTAAGTATTGCAAAAACTCACATTTTTATTTCCCGGATATATTTAATACTTTAACAGAATTTAAGACAATTGCTTATGAACCATTACATAATCTTTTCTCATCAACGGTAATTACTAAATGGATAGAGGATTATTTCGAAGCAAGTTACTATTATGATCTATTATTTTTAAAAATCAATTACAAAGAATTTAATCAAATAGGACAATTTTTTAAAAATTCTGAATTAACAAAATATGCTAAATCTGTCAATATCGAAGAAAAATTTAAAATAGACTCCGGAGAATTTGAACTCTCCTCTAAAATGCTTACAAAAAAATTTAATTTATCTCTATTCGATTTGATAACTGATAAAGAAATATTAAACAGCCTTAATCAATGTTGTAAAAATATTCACAAAAACATACTTGCAAACCTTAATAATAACCTATATGAAATAAACAAATTATGCAAAGCATTAGTGGTAGTTGGAGGAGATGACAATTTATTGTTTCTTAACAGCTTATTAAATAAAAAACCGGTCGATGATATTGAAAAAAAACTAAAAGAAATCGAACTAAAATTTTTAAATAAGAAAAAACATACAACAGATTCTAACGAGCTTAAATCCCTAATTGAAGAAGAAATAAAACAAAAAGAAAACTTAATCCCTTCTGAAACATATCATTATTTGCTACAAACTATTGTAGAATATATTGCTATGATGTCAAATTTCAATGAAGAGAAAAAAGAATTTCTCAAAAACAATCTCAATTTTAATAACATTGAGGCAGAATCATCAAATAATCATTCTTTAGATACCTTAAGCCTATTTATAAAAAATTCTTCCCAAGAAGGGAAAATAATTGCTTGTGAACTTATTAGAAAATTAGAACTAGCTAACTATATCCCTTATTTACAAAAATTCATTAAAGAAGCAGATATCAGATTAACCCTCTATTCGGCAATAGCATTAAAAACATTTGACAATGAACAAGCAAATCAAATAATTACAAGACTATCGGAATTAAATAAAATCGGTATAAAAAAACAACTCGCTTCTTTGATTCACATATTTAAAAAGGATTTAGAAGATGAGCTTATTATATCCTTAGCTTGTGACACAAATCCTTCTATCTCTGAAGAAGCTCTAATAAGCATATCAAAATTGCCTAAATATTTATCCTTATATTTCTACGAAAAGATTATCATAGATATCCCTCCAAAAAACAAATCTATATTGGCAAAACACCTAGGTGATACTGAAAACATAAGAGCTATTCCATTATTAATAGAAATCCTAAACAACGGTGATTTTTTTGATTATAAAAATGTAATTCAAGCACTAATTAATATCAACGATCCCATCTGTTTGAATTTACTGCAAAATATGGATTTACAAAAAAACTTCACCTTAGAATTAGAAAAATGCCGAGGATTAATAATTTTAGGTGATTACAACGGCTGGCAAGAATTACGTAAGTTTTTTAATATTAATCAAGGTAATATCCAATTTCTTGCTAAACTTTATTTTATAGAATTAGCTAATTATGAACAAATTGATATTCTTAGAGAGCTTACTCTTGACACTAATAACAAAATCTCAACCTTAGCTATTGCAAAGATTATGTATTTTGCTGAAATAGAAGGAATTTCACTCATTAATGAAGTCTTAAACAATAATAACTATGAAAAAATTTATTTCGTGTCTCAGTTATTAACTCTTCTGCCTTTTACTCAAATTACAAACGAACTTAAAAAATTAGCGACTAAGAATCATTTGCAATGCAGAACTATTCATTCCATAATTTATGCTAAAAACGGAAACCTGAACTTACTTAAAACAATAGAAAAAGAAATATTAAGCTTCGATGACAATCAAATTATGGATGTTTTAGATGTTATTAATGATTATCCAATTAAGGAAGCATTTCCTATCCTAAAAAAAATGACTTTACTACAAAATACTCAAATTAATCATAAAATACTTACTCTCTTAAAACCGGAAAATGAACAACAAATAACTAACGAAAATACAATCAATAATTTCATCATAGAACTTTGGAATAAAAGTGATTTACCCAACAAAAAAATCATTATAAATTTTATATGTGAGATAAAAAAATATTGTTTTTATGAATTCTTAAAAAAGGAATTTGATAATAGTCTTAATCAATTACAAGTTCATATAGCCCGGGCACTAATTATGTATGGGGATGAGGATTATTGGTCATTTCTTGAGCAAATGACTATGTCTCAAGAAAATGACGTCAAGATGGAGGCTATTGAAGCAATTTCTTTCATAGATGAGAAAAAAGCATATACCATAATTGGGAAATTACTTTCTACCCCTTCAGAATCATTAGTGATTGACATAATAAAAATTCTTTCTAATGCTCATTCACGAGAAATAATCACATTACTTAAAAAATTCATTGATTCAGGTTCATCAAAAGTTAAAATTGCAGTAGCAAAGACTTTAGGCTCTTTCCCTTATACCGAAAGTAAAAGTATTTTAGAAAAACTTAAATACGAAAGAGATGAATACCTCAGTTTAGCCTGCGAAATTGCACTTGAAAAAATTGAAAAAAATAGTGACTTCACAAAAATACCTTTTTATAAACTAATTAATAGGATATTAAGCAATAACAACTTATCAATAAATGAAAACTTTATTACACACAATCATTCATTATTAAAAACACAATACTTCGGTTTCAAAATTATGCCTCTTACAGATTTTAAAGGCAAGCTTATTCTTGATGTAAAACATTTCAATCAAAGAAAACAGAAAATAGAAGAAAAATTAGAAAAACAAATACTTGGAAATTCTGATGTTAATAGCATTCTAACACACAAAAAAAATGCTCAAGATAAAATTAACAATATAGCTCTTAAAGAAGAATTAATCGTATCCATACTCAATCTAAAACCGGAAGCTCCTAACAAAGAAGAAGCTCAGATATTATTTGATATCATCAAATCTGAAGACGAATTATTTATTAAGTCATTCATTTTATCAACTGCTAATTCAAAAGAAATTACATTTCTTCTTTTTTATGATAAAATCTTAAATCTCAAAACTAATTGCAAATATTTAGATTTAATCCTATATGCTATTATTACCAAAATTAATGAAAAGTCTATGAAATCATCTCAAACGTTAAAATTAATTTCTAAGTTTTTAGGAAATGACAAAGTAAAATATTATTTCATCTATCTAATCAATTACTTTTCAGTACATTTAAACTTACTTACCAAAGAAAAATGTGATGAACTTATACAAGAAATCAATCAATATGATATAGAAAAAAGTATTAAACAATCTTGTATTGAACTTATATCCACTCTCTCATCAAAAATTAAGGAATAAAAATGTCAACAATAGATAAATTAGAACAAATTGTAGAAAAACTTAGAGACCCTATAGATGGTTGCCCATGGGATAGAAAACAAACTTCAGCATCTTTAATCCCTAACTTTATCGAAGAAGTTTACGAAGCGGTAGAAGCTATTGAAAATAACGATTACCCACATCTTTGTGAAGAATTAGGCGATATTTTATTACACATAATGCTTCAAGTTAAAATTGCTGAAGAAGCTAAACATTTTACTTTAGAAGAAGTCATTAAAGAAATTAACAAAAAACTAATCCGAAGACATCCTCACGTATTTGACAAAGAATTTAAAAGCAAGTCTATTCAATCAGAACAGGTAAAAATAAACTGGGAAAAAATCAAATTAGAAGAAAAAAAACATTCTCGTAAATCTGTATTAGAAGGTGTCCCTAAAAACTTACCCGCCTTAATTCAAGCTCAGAGGATTCAAGAAAAGGCTGCCTCCACAGGTTTTGACTGGAAAACAAAAACAAACAATCTTGTTGATATTTCTACTCCAATATTTGATAAAATATACGAAGAAATTGATGAGTTAAGAACTGAAATTGCACAGAACAATCAAAACAACATTGAAGAAGAACTCGGAGATTTATTATTTTCTATTGTTAATTTATCCAGAAAATTAAAAATAGATGCTGAAAGTTCTCTCAGAAAAAGCACAGAAAAATTTAAAAAAAGATTTAATAAAGTTGAACAAATATGTCAAAATAAAAATATAAATATATCTGATTCAGATATGGATACTTTAGATGATATTTGGGAAACTATTAAAAAAGATTGAATCTAACAAGAAACCAATTCTTACATTTTACTTTTCAATAGGAACTGCATTAATAATAATTCTTTTTATTACTTATGTACAAGGATTTCAGAAAAGAGCTTCTATAGAAGCAAAGATAGTGCCTAATCTAATTTCTCAATTTATGTATTTATCAGGACATAATGATTTCGAGCCCTTACTTATACAATATATTTTAGAAGAGATTATCGCTAAAGTAGATTATCCGATTATAATTACTAATGAAAAGCAAATCCCTATTTTCTGGAAAAATATCGGCATAGATGAAACTTCACAATGGCATACTCTTCCACCTCAACAGAGGGCAATTGCCTTAAGAAAATTAAACGGTATGAAAGAGAAAAATTATAAAATAATTTTAACTCATACTAATAATTCAGATACTTTTACTGATAACAAGATTATTGGTTATACTTTTTATGAAGACTCAAAAATTATTAAAAGATTAAAAGTCTTACCTTATATCGAATTGTTTTTTATTGTTATTTTCATTTTAATAGGTTTATATGGTTTATCTCTCGCTAAAAAAAATGAAAAAAAGATGCTTTGGGTCGGTTTAGCCAAAGAAACAGCTCATCAATTTGGAACCCCAATTTCTTCATTACAAGGATGGATTGACTTTTTGAAAATCAAAATTGAAAATATTATTAATCCTTCAAACCAAACAGAAAAAAGCCAATCTACCAATATTGAATTTATCTTTAACCTACAAGAAATCCTTGAAGATATGTCCTCAGACATTGCCTTACTTAATAAAGTTGCTTCCAGATTTGGTAAAGTAGGCTCAACTGTAAATCTAAAACCCAATAATATAGATAATGTAATTAATCAATCTATAGAATATTTCAAAAAGAGGCTCCCTCATTTTAATAATTACGTAAACATACATTATATTTGCAAAGACAAAGATACATTTCTAAATATAGATATTGAGTTAATGCAATGGGCTATAGAAAATATTTTAAAAAATTGTATTGATTCTATGCAAAACAAATCCGGCGATATCATAATAACCTCATTTAAATTCGAAAGAAAATATTGTATATTAATCAAAGACGAAGGTATTGGTATCAATAAATCTATGTATAATAAAATATTTGAACCGGGTATCACCACCAAAACTCGAGGTTGGGGCTTAGGATTAAGTCTTACAAAAAGAATCATTGAAGAATTTCATTATGGTAAAATCAAAGTTCTTGAAAGCACTCTTAATGAAGGAACTACCTTTGAAATATTACTTCCATTATTAGAAAAAGACTATTCATTAAACAAAAACACAATACAAAAAAATTAAGGAATCGTTATGAATAAAAAAAAATATGCATTATCACGTTCTGAAATGTACGATTGTGACCGTAGGACTATGCAAGATTTCGGACTTTCTTCTCAAGTATTAATGGAAAATGCTGCCAGAAGTTGTGCCGATATCATAAATAATATAATTATTGATAATCAAGCAAAATCCAAAGAATTTCAAACTCTAATCATTTGTGGAGATGGAAATAATGGAGGAGATGGTTTTGTTATAGCTCGTTGGCTTAATCAATATAATTGGCAAGTAAAAATTCTCTTTACTGGGAATACAGATAAAATGTCTCAAGAGACAAATATCAATTACAATTTATGCAGAAAATTAGACATACCAATCAGCACAGAAACAAATAGTGAAATATTTAATAACAACTTTTATTTAATCATTGATGCTGTATATGGTATCGGATTCAAAGGACAATTACCCGAAACGATTAAATCAATTTTTAAAATAATTAATGAGATTGATTGTCTGAAAATTTCTATAGATATTGCATCGGGCTTAAATGCTGACACCGGAGAAATTGATCAAGACACCTTTAAAGCAGATTACACTTTGACAATGGCACAAGCTAAATTAGGTCATTATCTTGATAAAGGAGCTGAGATTTCAGGAAAGATTTTTGTCGTTGACATAGGTATTCCAAGAATTATCTACGATAAGGTTTCTCCCAAAATACAACTATTTAATGAATGTGATATACTTTTACCCAAAAGGTTCAAGCACAGTCACAAAGGTAATTATGGACGGCTTGGCATTATAGCAGGCAGTCCCTCATTAACAGGAGCAGCAATATTATCTGCAAAGACAGCTTTACATTGTGGTGCCGGATTAATTACACTATATCATCATCCGAATTTGGAAACCATTATGGAATGTTCATTGATAGAAATAATGACAAAAGCTATTCATCAAAATGATCAAAATACTTTAGATGAAATTCTCACTAAAGACACTCTACTCATCGGACCGGGACTTGGTAAATCTGAATGGGCTTATAATATAATAAGACATATTCTATTAAACTATACTCGCACTTTAGTTATCGACGCAGATGCCCTCAATTTAATTTCTGAAAACCCTGATTTATTTGAAATCTTAAAAGAAAAATCTAATCAACAAAATCAAAATATCGTCATTACTCCTCATCTGACAGAATTTTCTCGACTACTTCAACATAATATAAATAATAAATATACAGTACAATACATAAATAATCATCCTATTGATGCCATTAATGAATTTTTAACCCAAATTAATGTAACGATTCTACTTAAAAACCATTATTGTTTATGCTCTAATAAAACTACTAATTATCTAATTTCAGGGGGAAATGACGGACTTTCAACAGGTGGTACCGGTGATGTTCTTGCCGGAATGATTGCTTCTTTTATTGTCCAAAATATTCAATCAAAACTTAATCCGGCAAATAAACTCTCTAATGACATATTGTTATCTGAACCGGATATCAATAATATCATTATAAGAACTGTATCTACTTCAGTAAAATATCTTTACCAAACTACAGAACATTTAAATAAATTTTACTTGACACCGGCAATCACGCCAAGTTTATTGATAAAAAATCTTTTCAACATAAGGAGTTAAATAATGAACAAATCAATTGCATTTATCATAGGTATATGCCTAATTATTTCTGCAAATATTATGGGTTCTTATTTTTTTAATGCCAGAAAAAGCGTAAATACTATTAAAGTAGTTGGTTATGCTTCAAATGAGTATGACTCAGATATCCTAAAATGGCAAATTAGCCTCTCTACAACTGCCGATATCAAAAATTTAGCTAACGGTTATGCAACCTTAAACAAAGACATTCAAAGTGTAAAAGACTTCCTTGCATCAAAAAACCTTAATACCAATGACATCCAAATTAATTCTGCGTACAGCTACCCAAATTATAACAGAGACGGAGAAATTACTAACTATACCTTTGAACAAAGCATAGCTTATACTTCAAACGATTCCACTAACTTTAAATTAATTGAAGAGATTGCCTATAACTTTACCGAATTAGCGAAAAAAGGCATCAATATTAGAAATTCTAACGTTGAATACTTTATCTCGGCATTACCTGAATTAAAAAAAGAAATCATCTCTGAAGCTACTAAAGATGCAAGAGAAAGAGCATTACAGGTTGCTAATACAACAAAAACTAAATTAGGTAAATTAATCAACGGTAGAGTTGGAGTCTTTCAAATTACTGCCCCTCTCTCTACAGAAGTTCAATCTTACGGCATTTACAATACAAGTACAAGAAGAAAACAAATTTCAGTGACAATGACCGGTGTATTTGAATTAAAATAAGTTTATGCATTCTGATGACTACTGGATGGAATTTGCCTTAAATGAGGCACAACAGGCTTATCTTGAAGACGAAATACCGGTTGGTGCGGTATTAGTCAAAGATGACACTCTTATCCTAAAAAACCATAATCGTACAAGACAAAACAATAATCCTTTGGCTCATGCAGAATCACTTATCCTCCAAGAAATCCAAAAAACAGAAAAATTTCTTACAGATTATACGCTATATGTTACTTTGGAACCTTGCATTATGTGTAGCGGAACTATTATCTTAAGCAAACTTAAAAAACTTGTTTTTGGGACTTATGACCCAAAAGCAGGAGCTGTTGGTTCTATCTATAATGTATTATTAGATAAACATTTTAATCATCATCCGGAAATCATCTCAGGTATCAAAAAAAATGAATGTAGTCAAATCTTAAAAGACTTTTTTAAATCTAAACGTAAAAACAAGAAATCCTCAAACACTGAGTAATTAATTTCTATATAAAAATTCTATGCTTATTAATTATTTTTTTTATTTAAAATCAGAAACCTACAGGGGACCTACAGGAAATTTACAAGAGACCTCCAAGATGGTTTTTTTTCTTCCTGTAGGTCTCCTGTAGCTATGGTGTAAAAATGTAGTAAAATTAGTGTAAAAATATCTAAACTTTATGTAAAAATATTTAGGATAAACTCAGCATCTTTAAAATTTGCAATATTAAAATATCTGAGTATTCTAAAAAGAGGTGGGTGCAGACTGGCATCTGCTCCCTGGTGTTTATGAGAGGAGTATGTTTGAGGGCTTTTTTATTTTTTCAATCTGGCTTGGGCCTTTGTAGTTACATAGTATAAGGTAGGAATAACAAAGAGAGTAAGTATTGTTGACATTACTAATCCACCTATACTTACGACACCCATAGATTGACGGAATTCTTTACCTGCTGATCCGATACCAATAGCCATAGGTAACATACCGAGCATAATAGCAAGATTTGACATCAAGATAGGTTTTAATTTAATAGGACAAGCTTCTATCAAGGCGTCATGTACAGAACGTCCTTGTTTTCTTAATAGATTAGCATAATCCAAAATCAAGATAGCATTATTTACCACGATACCAACCAACATAATAATTGACATCATTGAAATAATATTCATAGTCAAACCTGTTAAATATTGAATAAAGAACACACCAATAAGAGCTAATGGGACAGTTGATAATATCATAAATGGTTGAATAAAACTTTCCAAAATCGCTGCCAACAACATATAAGTTAATAAGATAGCGAGGATAGCGGCTTTAAGCATTTCTTGCATAGAATCTTTCATTATTTCAGTACTACCACCCCATTGTAATTTATATCCTTCCGGTAATTCAATGTCAGCAATTCTTCTATCGATTTCATCTGTAACAACACCAAGAGGAATACCTGCTGCAGGAGCACCGGTTATTTTGATAGTTTTAGCTTTATCTCTATGGATAATTTTATTTACGCCTTCGGTGAAATTAACATTAGCAAGTTGAGATAACTGATACTTACCTGTAGAAGTCGTGATGGTTAAATTTTTAAGTTTTTCAGGAGAGTTATATGATTCTTCAGGCATAGTAACTTTAATATCATATTCATTACCTGCTTCTTTATATTGAGTGCTAACCATACCTTCAATAGCAGTTCTGACAGCTAAAGCAAGTTCAGTAACAGTATTTCCGGTCATTGCAAGTTTATCTCTTTTAGGTTCGATAGTAATTTCAGGTTTTCCGGAACGAGTACTTGAGTCTAAGTTAATTAAACCCGGGACATCTTTAATTTTTTTATTAATCTGTTGAGAGATATCTAATAATTTTTCATCTTCATAACCAATAAGGTATAAGCTGACAGGGTCATCACCACTTGAACCTACAGAAGATTGAACATTAACAGATATTTTAGCATTAGGAATATTTGATAATTCTTTTATTAACATATCAGCTACTTGTTGAGTAGTTTTTTCTCTTAAATCTGCATCAACTAATTTAATACTTGTAGAAGCCATATTGAGACTTTTATCAATTTGGCTAAGAGTACCTAAGTTTGTCAGGATATATTTAATTTCCGGATGAACAGAGATAATATTTTCTATATTTTCAAGTATCTCACTTGTTTCTTCAAGATTATAGCCAATTGGTAATTCAGTTTTAATAGTAATATTTCCTTCATCAAGAGTAGGTATAAATTCAAATCCGACTTTAGTAGCAACAAATAAACTAAAAATAAATAATGCTACTGCAAACACTATAGTCATAGTACTATTAGTTTTTCTTTTCATAATAAAAATAAGTATTTTTTTATAAGCATTTTCTAATCTATGTAACATAGCTTCAATTCTTTTTGAGATTATATTTGGTCTGGCTCTTTCCGGCAAAATTAAAGAAGCTAACATAGGGGTTAAGGTAAAAGCTATTATGAGAGAGAAAATTGTAGCAAAGGTTACTGTAAGGGCAAATTCTTTAAAGAATTGACCTACTATACCACCCATAGAACCAATAGGTAAGAACACCACAATATTAGTCATTGCAGAGGCAAAAACTGCTATTGCGATTTCTGAGGTACCTATACCGGCAGACTCTTTTTTACCATGACCTAATTCTTTATGCCTAAAAATATTCTCAAGAACGACAACCGAATTTGTTACCAGCACCCCGACAGACGTTGACAGACCTAACAAACTCATCATATTCATTGTAAATCCTGCCATTTGCATAAACACAAAGGTAGCTATAATAGATATAGGCATTGTCAAAGCAACTATCAATGTTGATCTCAAATCATGTAAGAAGAATAAGAGTACTAAACCTGTGAATATAATACCAAGAATAATATTATTTAATGTATCATCTACTGAACTTGCAATAAATATAGAATCATCAACAACTATTGTTAATTCCATGCCTTCCGGTAATTCTTTATTAATACCGGCGAGTTGTTCTTTTAAACTTTCTGCAATATCAACCGGATTACCATCGGCACTTTTTACTAAGTTTATACTGATAACATTATCTTGTTTAAGATTATTATGTAAATCAAAAAAGGTAGTTCTTTGTCTAATTTCCGCACCGGCATCAATAATATCTGCAATATGGGATAATTTTTTAACGCCATAAGCTGTAGGAATATCCAAATTTTTTAAACTTTCAATATCTTTAATTTCACCTTTAACTTTAACGGACAATTCTTGATTTGAGAGTTTAAAGTTACCTGAAGGCAAATCTACATTATGTAAAGCTAATATTTGGCTTAATTGACTTAAAGAAATGTCGTTTGAAAAAGTTGTTCTTTCGTTTAAAACTACTTGAATTTCTCTCTCTTGTCCACCACTAATTTCTACTTGAGCGACACCTTCGATTTGAGACAATCTGTCCTTTAAACTTTTATCGGCATATTCATATAATTCAAGAGGAGATTGAACTCCGCTTAATACCATTCTTACCACAGGTTGTGCTGTAATATCGAATTTATCTATGATAGGTTTATCCGCATCTGTAGGTAAATCATTTAAAATCACATCTACTTTATCTTTAACCTCTTGATTAGCAAGGTCAATATCTTTTTCTAATTCAAAACTAATCAACACTAACGAAAGATTATCCATAGAATAAGACTCTATATAGTCAATATTACTAATCGTAGAGACTGCATCCTCAATTTTTTTGGTTATTTGAGTTTCAATTTCCTGAGGACCTGCACCTGCATAAACTGTTTGAATTGTAACAAAGGGAAGTTCGACATCGGGCATAAGGTTTAATGGCATAGCAACATAAGCTAATATACCGAATACCACGAAAACCAAAATTAGCATCGTAATTGTTACAGGTCTATTGATTGAAAAATTTGATAAAAACATTTATCCTTCCTTACTGTATTGAAAGTTTAACATTATCATTTACAAATTGCAAGCCACCAACTATTAAAACATCACCGGCATTTAATCCGGAAACAACTTCATAATCTAATTCTGATACGTTACCAATTTGAATGTCTCTTCTTTTTGCCTTAGAATTTTCTGCAACATACACGAATGTCTTACCTGTTTCGTCTTTTTGAACTATATTTCTTGGAATAACTACAGCTTCATTATTACGGTATATTTCTACTAAAACTGTTCCGGTTACACCACTTTTAACTGATAAATCTGCGTTGTCTAAAACAACATCAGCAGCAAAGGCATTATAATCTTTATTTATTGATAAAGCTAATTCTGTAATTTTACCTGTTTTAGTAAATCCATTCCAGATAAATTTAATATTATCACCTTTTTTTACAGAATTAATATCAGTTTCTGATATCCAGATTTTAGAGTATAACTGTTCTAATTGAGAGACTGTAAAAAGGAAATCTCCGGCATTAACAGCTTGCATTTTACGGGCATTAATATCTGTAATAATTCCCTCAAATGGAGCTCTTACATGTATCATTTGTTGAACTGTATCCCAATTAGCTTGTGCTACTTTAAATTGAGTTTCAGCACTATCAAGATCTTGTTGAGAAATACCACCGGTTTCATACAAGCTTTGCATTCTTTCCCATGTCTGATTTGCTAACTGAAATGAAGCCTTTGCTTGATGATAACTTACTTGTATATTGTTTTCAGGAAAATCAATTATAACTTGATCTTTTTGAACTTTCTGACCAATGTTTACATTAACACTCATAACTTTATCAGAAACTTTAGCATACACAGGAGTTTCTTTAATTCCACTTACTGTTGCATTATAATCTAATGATTTAACAAATTCCTTTAATTGTATTGTTTCAACTTTAACAGGGACCCCTTGAATTTTGTAAATCTCCTCCATACTTGATGGACCGTCTTCTGTTTTCTTTGTGCATCCTAAAGTAAAGATGCTTAAAATAATTAGTGATATTGCTGTCTTTTTTAATAATTTTAATCTCATTTTTCCTCTCCAATTAAATTATATAAATTATTTCCAATAGATTTATTTAAAGCATAATAGTTTTTTAAAACCTGTATATCTGCTTGAGCTAAAGCGATTTTAGCAGAATTAAGTTGTATTTGAGCATCAAAAACTTCTAATTGAATTCCGGTTTGATTTTGGAATCTTGATTCTGCAATCTCAAAAGCTCTTTCAGCTAAAATTAAATTCTTTTTTTGAGTTTCTAAATTCTTCATACTATGTTGATATGATTGCCATATTTGTCTAATTTCTAAATTAATTAAGTCCTGTGTATTAATAGCATCGTACTCAGATTTTCTTAATTCGTGCTTTGCCCTTAATGTTTTTGATGTATTACTAAAACCAGTAAATAATGGCATTTGAAATCCTAGTCCGACTGACGCCATAGTACCAAAATCATCCTTATCTACAGAAAATGAATCAGATGAATTATACTTAGATACATCAGCTGTCAACGCTATATTTGGCAAATAATTACCCTTTTCAGCTTTATATTGAACTTGATATATCTCTTTCATCACTTCTGTTAAATATAACTCAATTCTTTGTTTATTAGCAAGATTTAACGCATTATCTATAGAAATATTAAATGCTTTATTATAAGTTATGTCATCAGATAAAATAAGTTCTTCTTCTGAATTATAGCCTATAACTCGTCTAAGATTTTCTTCAGCCAGATTTTTTTGATTTTCACTTTCTAAAACTTGTGGATACAATCTTGATACTTCAAGTTCTGCCCTTAATCTGTCATATTCAGAAACTAAACCCTGATTAAATGAATTTTGTACTCTTTCTAAATGTAATTCTGCAGTCTCTAAGGCCTGAACCTGTATATCATTAACTTTACGGGCAAGATACAAATTATAATATGCATCAATAACATCGATAACTAATTGTTGTTCAGCTAATTGATACTTTTTAGATTGTAAGGTTTTTATCTTGTCTAATACCCTTATACCATTAATTAACTTACCACCGGAAAATAATATCTGTTGCATCTGAATTTGACCAACTAAAGATGCTTCTTCTGATTCATCTTCAGGTATCATTGCACCATATATCATATTTAATCCATCAGCTAAAGCAGTATCATTTGCATCTGCTGTTGCATCTAAGTCATCAACAAATGACTTGGAAGGTGGAATAGCTGAATCAGGTAACCAGTTTTTCTTTAAACTATAACTTGCATTAAGATTAATCTGTGGTAAAAGTTGCCCTTTAATCTCCTTGTAATTGTAATCTGCTATGCTCACATCTTCTTTAGACATCTTAAGCTCTTTGTTATTTTCTCGTGCCATATTGATTGCAGATTCAAGTGAAACTTCTGACCACAAATAAGTTAACGAAATTATTAAGATAATTGCTAAAAGTGTTTTTTTCACTCTTATTCCTCCTTTTTTATTATACCATTAATTATAATGTCTGCAAATAAATCTAAGTCTCTTTTTGTTTGTTCAATCCAATCTATTGTTTGCGAAATCTTAACGTTTTCTCCTGATAATGTCAACCATCTAAAAATAACTTCAGAAACCTTATTAATTTTATTTTCTATATTTTTACGTAATCGACCGTTATCTTTTGCATCAGAAAAAATTTTCAAAAGCCTTTCTTTAAACTTAAGCTGACTCTGTTCTTTAAACTCATTAATCTTTTTTAAAAATACAGGGGATTCCTCACCGAAAGCTACAAGTAATATTGATTTATGTGATTGTAAATACTCAAATGGCTTAATAAAATAAATCTTTAGCTTTTGTTCTAATGATTCTTCTGAATCAATTAATTTATCAATAATTATACGGATATCAGTACTTATCTGATTTAAGATAGCCAAATAAATATCTTCTTTTGAATTAAAATAATAATAGATAGTACCTTTACCTATCATTGCTTCTCTGGCAATGTCTTCCATTGAGGTCTTTTGATAACCATATTTTTCAAAGACCTTTTTTGCCGCTTGCAGTATCATATCTACTTTTTCGTTTTTCATCCTTTTCCTTTCAATAATTTCTTCTATATAACTAAAGTTCGTTTCTGACGTTTCAAATTATTTACAATCTGACCATAATTAAATTTTAGTCGAAAAGAAAGTATAGAAAAAGGCGATAGATACCTATCGCCTTCTAATCTCTTTTATTGTAATATTGTATTTAACATAGCTCTAACATCTGTTTTATTCATATGAAGTAATGGGAAACCAACTGTATAAGCATTACCGGCACCTACAGCTTTTCTGATAACTACAGGTTTTCCGTGATATAAATTTCTTTCAGCATCATCTGCAGGACTAAAGAAGTCTCTGTCGTTTTGTTTGACAGGCTTGCATCTGAAAGTATAAAGTACTTCATCCGCAGTGTGATTATCAAAGAAGGTAACAGAAGCTAAACCATTTCTTTTTTCATCTTCGGTTAAATCAGTGATATTAATAACTCCGCCTTCTCCATCAGGAACCTGAGCTCTATCTTGACTTAACCAAGTTCTGATAAAGGAATCAGGATTATAATCATCAGCAGTTTCATCAGTATAATTTAAAGCAGGGTCAATAGAAGGATAAGTTTCATTTCCATCAGCACCAATAAAATAGAATTTTAAAGTACGTAAACTGATATTTGCATCAATTAAAGATTTAACTTCTTCTCTAACCGTAGGGAAACCAAATTGATTAATTAATAAATTATCTCCATTATCCAATAAATCATTTTCATGATGTTCTTTTAATCTATAATTTCCAACTAGAATTACATTACCTGAGTTTCTTAAATATAATCTAATTCCGTCTGTATCCTTTTCTAAATTAGCTTTTTGGTTATATACATCAGTTGCATAAATAACTTGTTTATAATTTTGTAAGAAAGCGACAGGGAATAAATGGAAACCATTCCTAATATCAAATTCCGAGAAGTCAGATAATAAAGTTCTAAAACTTGCTCTATGTATATAATGATAATCTTTATTCATATCAGCAAAAACATTATCATAAAATTCTTGAACAATACCATCATTATCTGTAGTATTATTATTGATATATAGAGTACCTTGTCTTTCCTCAACAGGTTTTGGAGGTATTAGTTTAAATCTGAAAACAGCAGGAGTAGGATCAAGAACATTTTGTAAATCTTCAGCAATCACTTTGATTTCATGGAAATCGTTAGGATCATTAGGATCATTAGGTGTTAAACCATTAAATGAAATCTTTTGAGCAATCTGATGATTTGCAGGAACTTTAAGATATTCTCCATATTTAACATTATTTTCAGGTGTTTGTTCAGACATAAGTGGTCCAAACTCATAAGGAGCACCATCTAACTGAATATAAAAATTATTAATTTCTGTGAAATAATTTTTATCTGCACTTGTAGAATCTCTAACAATACCCACAATTTTACTATTTGGGTTGTTTCCGGTATATTCACCTTTATAACCCCAACGGAACCAGAATCTTGTACTCTCATCCCCAATAACTGTCCACTGAAAATCAATAACTTCATTATTATCATCAAAAATCGGAACTGCAGTAAAATTAGTTGCCATTCTCATACCTTCAGTAGAATTTTGATTAGGATGAACGTCAATATTATTTGTGTCTTGTTGAAGGATAAAGTGATGTTCACCTAAGACATAAGTATGGGTAGGATAAAACAATGTTTGAGGTGCATATTGATCACTTACATAAAATTTATGTGTTACAATATCTGATGTAACTCCGGCTAAATCAAAAACTTTTACTTGTAACATATGCATTGTAGGCACATTATGATATTCAGTAGAATCTGCAGGAATCATATCAATACCATTATTATCTTTTAAATAATTACTAACTATAAAAGGATCGGTTTTACCGGTTATCACAATTTCATTAATTTTATCTTGACCACGAGTTGATTTCCAATCAGATTCATATTCAACGATAGTAGTATCTACTCTATTTACTCTTAAAACTCTATATTCATAATACCATGCTTGATTAGGAAACATCCAGTTCTCATTATCTTTCATAAAGAAATTAACCTTAATACCTAAGCCAACAGGGTTTTCAGGCTCATCTTTAAATTCTCCGCGAGTGGTTGTAACTGTAAAGCTAGGTTTGATTGATGTTGTATAGAAAAATTTAGATGATACATCACTAATATCCCCGCGATTATCAATAGCTATTACTTCAAATCTTGTAGGAACAGGTGCTAAATTTCCTGTATTATTTCCTTGACTTCCATCATTAGCAGGGAAATTTATTTTTGTAAAAACTTTTTCAGTCCAGATAGTTTTTGAAGCTTCATCACTTTCTAACGGAACTCCTTCATCGGCACCTTTTTTATAATGTAATATCCATCCTTTTGGATCAACACCGATAGTTCCATCATAATTTTTTGCTTTAGCAAAGGCGCTTAGATACTCTTGATTAAAAGTACCTTCAGTATCAACAACATTATGTCCGGGAGTTGGAATTGAATTACCATTTTCATCAAGAACACGATAAGCATATCCAATAATATTTCCATCTTGGTCTTCAGCAGACCAATAAATAGTCTGTTGATAAGGAACTGTTAGTGTGTCTTGTTCAACATCTGTTCCGGTATATGAAGTAATTCTTACTGTGGGAGGGATATTAAGAGATTCATCACCATGATACCCACACGCCGAAATTACTAACATCAAGGATGCAACAAACAATAAAACACATATTTTACTTGTGTTTTTAAGTAGCATAAAAGCCTCCTATATTAATTTTCATTTCTATCTATTCTTCTTTAAAGCATATTTTGTAAAATTAAAGGAATTAGTCAACAATTTTTTCATTTTTTTTTCATTTTAGCCGAATTACATATATTTTTAAATAAAATTGAGGTTGTAACCGAACCTATACCACCGGGTACCGGAGTGATAGCAAAGCATTTATTAAAGCATAATTCATAGTTTACATCGCCGGTGTAAGTAGTTTTATTATCTACGGTTAAGATTTCATTCATACCGGCATCGAGAATGATGACATTGTTCTTTATCATTTCCGGTTTAATGAGATTAGCTATTCCGACAGCAGTAATCAAAACATCCGCTTGTTTGGTAAAAACGCTTAATTCAGGAGTTTGAGAGTGACAGATTGTTACAGTTGCTGAACGATTTTTTGCTTTATAAAGCAATAAATTTGCAATAGGTTTTCCAACAACATTACTTCTGCCAACGACTACTATATGTTTTTTATTTGGATTAATATTATAAAAATCCATTGTTTCCAAAATTGCTTGAGCGGTGCAAGGTAAGAAGCATTCCTTTTCTTGTAACATAAGTCCGGTATTAAGAGGATGAAATCCATCAACATCTTTATCAGGAGAAATTAATGATTCAATTTTTGCCGGATTTATATTTTTAGGTAAGGGTTTTTGTACCATAATACCATGAACATCATTATCATTATTTAATGCGATAATTTTATTACAAAGTTCATCTTCAGATATTTGATTATACTTTTCAATAGTTACTTGAATATTTAATTTTTTACCTTGTTTTTTAATATTGCCAACATAATATTCTGATGCAGGATCTTCGCCTATTAGAAAAACATATAAATGTGGACTTAATTGATTTTCTTCAATAAGTTGTAAACAATATTTTTTATTAAGGTCAGCAACAGGTTTACCTTTTAAAATTATGGGTTCAGTCATAATTTCTCCCTTATTCTTTTGATATAGACAGCTTTACCTGTATTGTCGTCAAGTTCGATTAAGACAGCGTTTATTTGAATGCCGGAATCAGCAGTAATATGTCTTACGGGCAATCCTGTCTTTATTTTTTCGATAGCTATTTCTTTTCTAATGCCGATGACAGAATCGTGAGAACCGCACATTCCTACATCAGTAATATAGGCTGTACCATTGGGTAAAATTTCTTCATCAGCAGTTTGAATATGAGTATGAGTTCCTAATATCGCAGAAACTTTACCGTCAAAATAGTGAGCTAATGTTCTTTTTTCAGCAGTAGATTCAGCATGAAAATCAATCAAGACACATTTGGGTTTATCAGGCAAATTATCTAATAATCTTTCTAAAGCAAAAAACGGTGAATCAACAGCAGTCATAAAAGCTTGTCCGCATAAAGAAACAAGCATAAATCGGGTTGAATTAATATTTTTAATAATATATTCATTCCCGGGTGATGCTTTTGGGTAGTTAAGAGGTTTCGCAATACGAGTATCATTAGTTATAAATTCAAGCCCTTCTTTTCTATCCCAAAGGTGATTCCCGGAACTAAACAGATCAACACCGGCAGCAAATAATTCTTGGGCTGATTTCTCTGTTATGCCTCTGCCGTCGGCTGCATTTTCACAATTAGCAATACACAAGTCATAATCAATATTTCTTTTAACGGATGAAAGGAAAGTCCCGACAGCTTTTCTGCCGGGTTTTCCAAATATATCTCCAAAAAACAGTATTTTCATTATTTAGCTACGGCAACCTGTCTTGTTTCTCTAATAACGGTCACTTTAATTTGACCGGGGTATTGAACTTGTTGTTCAATTTGTTTAGCTATATCAGTAGCGATAAAAACTGTATTTTCATCATCAATGTTAGTAGGGTCAACGATAATTCTTAACTCTCTACCGGCTTGAATAGCATAAGATTTATTAACACCTTCTATTGAATTAGCAATTTCTTCTAATTTTTCAAGTCTTTGCATATAGGTTTCGAGCATTTCTCTTCTTGCACCCGGTCTTGCTCCGGAAATTGCATCGGCAGCTTGAACAAGTACAGCATAAACACTTTCAGCTTCTACTTCTTCGTGATGGGCTTCAATAGCATTAACTATGAGTTTGCTTTCTCCGTTTTTACGGGCAAAGTTTGCACCTAAAGAAGCGTGAGAGCCTTCAAATTCGTGGTCTATTGCTTTACCTAAATCATGTAAGAAACCACAACGTCGTGCGATATCTTGATCAAGTCCAAGTTCAACAGCCATAATACCGCAAATCCAAGCAGCTTCAATACTATGATTAAGAACATTTTGACCGTAACTTGTGCGATAGTTAAGTCGTCCAATAAGCTTTATTAAATTTGGTGAAATATTGTGAATATTTGTTTCAAGACAAGCTTTTTCACCAATAGAAACAAGAGTAGTTTCCATTTCTTTACGAGTTTTTTCGACAAGTTCTTCTATTCTTCCCGGATGAATTCTTCCGTCAGAAATCAATCTTTCAAGAGATAGTTTTGCGATTTCTCTTCTTACGGGATCAAAGCAACTAAGTACAACAGCTTCCGGTGTATCATCGATTATTAAATCCACTCCTGAAGCTTTTTCAAAAGCACGTATATTTCTTCCTTCGCGTCCGATGATTCTACCTTTCATTTCGTCAGAAGGGAGAGAAACAACAGAAACTGTTGATTCTGAGATATGGTCAACGGCAAGTCTTTGTACAGCAGTAGCAATAATTTCTGCTGCTTTTTTATTTGCGTCAAGTTTCAGTTGTTCAAGTTCTTGTCTAATTTCGTGAGCACAAACATTTCTTGCTTCATTAGAAAGTTCTTGTTTTAAGATATTAAGAGCTTGTTCTCTTGATAGTCCGCTTATCTCCATTAATTTTCTTTTTTGTTCTTCGACAAGTTTTGCTATTTCAGAATTCTTTTCATTATATTCTGTTTCTAATTTTTTGACTGATTTCTCATATTCAACTAAACTTTGTTCTTTTTTATCAAGGACATCTAATCTTTTTTCAAAATTAGTAACTCTTTCATTGAATTTCTTTTCAAGATTTCTTAATTCATTTTGGCGTTCTTTGATTTCATTTTGACGTTCTTTGATTTCATTTTCATAAGTTCTTTGAGTTTTAAACCATTCTTCTTTACCGTCTAAAATAGCTTTTTTCTTAAGTGCTTCAGCTTCTTTTTGGGCTGAATCAGTTATATTTTGAGCAATTTCTTTAGCGTTATTAACTTCTCTTAGGCTGGTATTTTTCTTTGAAAGGTAGATAAAGTAGGCGATACCAAGGCCTATAATAATTCCGATTATTGATGTTAATGTATATACCATATAGGTTTATCCTCCATTTATTTAACCTGCCGGTACCGTGTAAGAATTGCCCTGAACCTTTTTTACAAGGTGGGCATCTACCTTAATGTTGGCACATTCCTGAATAAACAGTTTATGTGTCATTAAGGGGTCGATTCCCTTTAGGACTTTGGTTCCATCACAATTTCTTAACACGAAGACCGCAGGCAAGTTTACTCTATTTTTTCTATAAAATTTTGTAAAATATTATTTATATTTTCTTTTTCAGTTTGCATTTTGTTATTTTCTTTTTTAAGTGCTGAATTTTCTTCAAGTATTTTCAATCCGGCTAAGATAAGCAAAAGAGATTGGTTAGTAACGTTTGGGTATCTTGTTATTAGGTCATTAATTCTTTTATTAAGATCGTTAGCTAATCTAACTAATTCATCCGAATTCTCACCTACAAGACTTAAGGTTGTCCCAAAAATTACAACATCAACGGATTGAAGATTTGACATAACGATTAATTAGTCTATATCACATTGAGATAAAAGAATATCTATCTTAGATGCTGCGACTTTAGTTATGCTATCAAGTTCTTCATTAAGATTTTTAGCTTTGTTTAATTCCTCAGTTTTAGTTTCAAGTTCTTCTTGAAGTTGAATAATTTTTTGTTCAAGATGATTTTTTTCATTAAGGATTTGATTTTTATCATCTTCGAGTTCGATATTACTAGTAAGAGTTTTTTCATATTCTTCTTTAAGATTAGAATATTTTTCTTTTAAAGCAGTAAAATTATCAATTAATTTTTGTATTTTTTCTTGTAGAGTAATATGAGTAGTTTGTTCTTGTTTTTGTTCATTAAGTTCAATATTACTTATGGTTTCCATACTTACCTCATTTCAATTTTATATTTTTCATATAATTTATTTATTACATTATCCATAATACTTTTTATTTGTTCATCAGTCAAGGTTTTTGTTAAAGAAAAAATCGAGAGGCTTATTGAAAGGCTTCTGAAACCTTCTTTTATTTGTTTCCCGGTAAATTCATCAAAACCGGTCACGTTATGAATAAGTTTGGGGTTAACGGCTATTACAGTATCAGCTATATCTTTATAAAGGAACTCATTTGAAATCATAAAGGATAAATCTCTATATACTATTGGAAATTTCTGCACTTCTTGATATTGAGTATATTCAAAATCAGCGTTAGCAAATATTTCGTTAAGGTCTAAATCAAAAAGATATACATCCTTATCTATATCAAATTTTTGCAAAATCTTTTTATCTAACTTACCAAAATTCCCTAAGATATTACTTTTATATTTAATGTCAAATCCTGTCTCAGGTAAATAGTAAGGTTCTGAACTCTTAACTATTTCTGTTTTATATATTTTATGATAATTCAAAATACTTAAAATAATGCCTTTAATATCAAAATAATTTACCGGTAAAGCTTTCTCTTTCCAGAAAACCGGACTGAATTTGCCTGTTACAACTCCTGTAAGTCTCCATATTTCAGTAGATAGTTTCTGATTTTTTCTAGTAAATACTTTATTAAGCTCAAAAAGTTTTACATCTTCTGTCCCATTATTGATATTTTGCAAGATATTTTTTAAAAGTCCGGGTATTAATGTAGAACGTAAGATAGAAAAACTTGCTCCTTGAGGGTTGATGATATTGACTGTATTTCTTCTATAATCATCTTCAGCTAAATTTAAAATATCCAAATAACTCGGATCAGTAAAGCTTAGATTAAGTGCTTCATAGAAACCTTTATTTACTAAGATATTTTTAATACTTCTTTTAGCATAAAAGGTATTTTTATTCATTATTTCATCAGCCGGTTTATTTATTTCAACTTTATCAAAACCGTGTAATCTGATAATCTCTTCAATCAAGTCAATTTCTCTAACAAGATCAATTCTATAATGAGGAACTTCAAAAAGAAGAGTTTCTTTTTCTGTACCAATAAAATTAAGTCCAAGATTTTTAAGGTATGAAATTACAGTATTATTATCTAAATCGAGAGACAACAGTTTTTTAATACGAGTAGGTCTAAGTTTAATAACTCTGATTTCTTCTTTAACCGGATAAATATCAATAGCTGTATTAACCGATTCAGCATCAGCTAACTCAATAATAAGTTTTGTGGCTTTTGCTGCAATCTCTTCGCAAGTCTTCGGAGACATACCACGTTCAAATCTATATGAAGAATCCGTAAATATCTTAAGGTTATGACTTGTTCTTCTCGTTATAGTAGGGTTAAAACAAGCTGCTTCAAGGATAATATTTTTTGTACTGTCAGTAATGTGAGAATTTTCTCCACCGATTACTCCGGCTAAAGCAATAGCTTTTTGTTTATCGGCAATCATTAATTCTTCACCGGTCAAGGTATAGGTTTGATGATCTAAAGCAGGAAATTTTTCACCTTTAACAGATTTCCTGATAATAATTTGATTTCCATTAACTTTATCTGCATCAAAAGCGTGTAAAGGATGACCGTATTCATACATTACATAATTAGTAATATCTACAATATTATTAATAGGTTTTATATCTGCTGCTACAAGTTTTTGTACAAGCCAATCAGGTGAAGGTTTTACCTTGACGTTATTTATTTTTACAGCCATATAACGCAGGCAAAAATCCGGTTCTTGATTAATTACTTTTAAGTTATTAAGTTCTTCTACAGTCTTAAGAGGTTTAACTTCTTCAAGGTTAATTTTTATACCGAGTTGAGCTGAAAGGTCTCTGGCTACTCCGAGCATACCGAGTAAATCAGGACGATTAGGTGTAATCTCAACCTCATAAACAGTATCAGCATTATTAAGATATTGAGATAAAGTTAAACCAATAGGTGCATTATCGGGTAAAACCATTATACCGCTATGATTATCAGAAATACCCAATTCTTTTTCAGAACAAATCATTCCATAAGATTCAACACCTCTTAATTTTGCTTTTTTTATCTTAAATTCAGGAAATTCTGTACCTATCGGAGCAAAGGCTATTTTTTGTCCTTGAGCACAATTTGGTGCTCCACAAACTACTTGATGAACTTCTTTGCCGTCGTTTACTTGACAGATTGAAAGTTTATCAGCTTGAGGGTGAGCACTTTTGTCAATAATCTCTGCTACTACAATATTTTCTAAAAGAATATTAGTTTTGTTAATAGCTTCAACTTCTATTCCTGAAAAGGTTAATTTATCGGTTAACTCTTCCGGTGAAAGGCTAAGATTTAAATATTCTTTAAGCCATAAGTAACTGATATTCATTATGAAACTCCTATATGCCTTTCGATTTATCTATTTATGTTATAATCTGAAAAATTATTAAATTGTCTTAAAAAACGTAAATCATTTTCAAATAAAAATCTTATATCAGGGATGCAAAATTTTTGCATAGTAATCCTATCTATTCCGCATCCAAAAGCAAACCCTGTATATTTTTCACTATCTATACCGATTGCATCAAATACATTAGGATCAACCATTCCTGCACCTGCAATCTCTATCCAGCCACTATTTTTACAAGTACTACAACCTTTACCACCACAATTAAAACAACTTACATCCATTTCAGCACTTGGCTCAGTAAATGGAAAGAAATGAGGTCTGAATCTTGTTTTACAAGAAGTCCCAAACATTCTTACAGCAAAATGATTTAAAGTCTCTTTTAAATCTTTAAAACTAATATTTTCATCAACAACTAATGCTTCAAGCTGATGAAATACAGGAGAATGAGTTTGGTCAAACTTATCATTGCGATAACATCTGCCCGGTGAAATAATCTTTAAAGGTGGTTTATAATTTTCCATTACTCTAATTTGAACTGTTGAGGTTTGAGTTCTTAACAAAACATCCTTTTCAATAAAGAATGTATCTGCAAGATTTCTTGCCGGATGATCTTTAGGTGTATTTAAAGCATCAAAATTATGAAATTCGTCTTCTACATCAAAGCCTTCGGCTACTTGAAAACCCATACTTATCATTACATCTTCGATTTGATGTTGTATTATACTGATAGGATGTAGAGAACCAATCTCAGAAGGTCGAGCCGGCATTGTATAGTCAAAAGAGGCTGCTTTCACAGATTGTTCATATAATTTAGAATTAATTCTTTCTTCAGTTGCTTTTATTATGCTTTCAATTTTAGTTTTTACATCGTTAATTTGTTTACCGAAAGCAGGTCTTTCTTCAGGGCTAAGAGAGCCCAAACGTTTCATAAATTGATTTATAACACTTTTTTTCCCGACAAAACGAGACTTTAAGTTGTTTAAATCAAAAAATGTTTGAGCTCTTTTTAAATCTTCTTCTGCCTGCTTAAGTATGGCATGAAGTTCTTCTTTCACTTAATTTTTTTCCTTTGCTGTTTTTGCTTGCTGACAGATAGCAGTAAAAGCTGCTGAATCATGCCAAGCAAGATGAGCTAATACTTTTCTATTGATTTGCATATTAGAAAGGTTTAAACCATTTATTAAGTTTGAATATGATATTCCATTTGCTCTTGCTGCAGCATTAATACGAGTAATCCAAAGACGACGGAATTGACGTTTCTTTTGTTTACGATCACGATAAGCGTAAGTCCAGCCTTTTTCCACCGCTTGACGTGCTGTACGATATAATTTACTTCTTGCTCCGACATATCCTCTGGCTGCTTTTAAATATTTTTTATGTCTTTTATGAGATGCGACATTATTCGTTGCTCTAGGCATAGTATTCTCCTTCTATTGTCTTAATAATTAAAATACGAGCATCTTACGTACTCTTGCGTAATCACAATCTGCTACTAATGTCGCAGAAGCTAATCTTTTCTTTCTTTTTCTGTTTTTCTTTGTTAAGATATGAGCTGCACCGGCATGATGTCTTTTAATCTTTCCGGAACCTGTCAATTTAAAACGTTTTGCTGCAGCTGTATGAGTCTTTATTTTCGGCATTTTTCCTCCTTGAATGCTGGATAGCATTCTTATTTTATTCGTTTGTATCTATTTCTTCTATTTCTTCTGTACCGGTATCTTCTGCATTATCTGTCTGATTTCCTAATATTTTTTCTATTTCTTTTTTAGGTGACATTATCATAGAAATATAATTTTTCTCACTTGTTGGCTTAGAATCAACCTCTGCAATATATGATAATTCATCCTCTATTCGCTTTAAAACATCATAACCTAAATCCTTATGAGCTATCTGACGACCACGAAATTTAACCGTAAACTTAACCTTATTATGTTGCTTTAAAAACCTTATTGCATTATTTTTTTTGAAGTTATAGTCATGCTCATCCGTATTTGGACCAAATTTCACTTCTTTAAGCTGAACAATATGTTGTTTTTTCTTTGCTTCACGACTCTTACGTTCTTTCTGATAATAGTATTTACTAAAATCAAGGATTCTACAAACCGGTGGCTCTGCGTTTGGCGATACCTCTACCAAATCTAATTCTGCTTCTTCGGCAATCCTCAACGCTTGTTGAAGACTTACTACACCAATTTGTTGACTATTCTGATCAATAAGACGAACTTCATCTACCGTTATCTCTTTATTAATTCTTTCTTTTGGGACAACTGCCTTCGTCTTGGCCTTTCCTTTACGTATGCGTATTATAGCAAACCTCCTATATTTGTTTGTTTCAAAAAATATGCGGGTATTCCAATAGAAATACCCGCTGATTTTATAATTAAGAATCTCTTCTTATTCATCCAATAACCTGTCCTTTTAACCTGACAATGTCCTCAGCGGGAATCGCAAGGTAGAAGCTTTACTTCATTTTCTTTTATAGCTTTTTTACAATAATTTCTAAAGATAGATATTAGTCAAGTATTATTTTAAATATTTATTCGTCTTTTCACTTTTCTTTGGATTAAGGTACGATTTAATACTCTACAAGAATGAAAAACAATAATAATATTTATACTATTCTTCAAACTTCCGAATAATAAGAAAGACAGTGCAAACAAAAATACTCTCACAATAACATTAATCAACAGCTTTCATTATTGCTCTACAATCCTTCCATATTTCAACAAATCCAAAAGGGACCTCCAAGATGCTTTTTTCCATCTTGGAGGTCCCTTGTATTTTTGTATATCCAAACTGACTCTCTAGTCAAGTCAGTCTATGGACTTGATTCTCTAATCGCAAAGCGAGAAGGCACTTGAGGACAATATGTTCTACAAGCATCCTTGCTTGTAGGAAAAACAAGTGCAAGCAAAGATGCTCGCACAACAATTAAATTTTAGTTACAAAATAATTTATCAACACCGTAGGTGTCAGCAAAAAATATAAAATCATAGCCACATACTTTAGTATGTGGGAAATTATTGAACAACATAACATTACTCTTCCAATCGGAAATTTTTCTAAGAAAAATTTCCGATTGGAAGGGTAGCTTATCGTAAAAAACCATTATTCCCCGTACTGAAGTACGGGGCTACGATTTTAGTATCAGAAAGCCTCTATTTTGCGAGGAACACCGATTATTTTCTTAAATTAATGACATTGAGCTTGACCATCCTGGTCGAGTAAGCGAGAAGGCACTTGAGGACAATATGTTCTACAAACATCCTTGCTTGTAGTAAAAAAAAGGTGCAAGCAGGGATGCTCGCACAACAGTAGTTCTCACACAGCAACTCACGTTACAATGTTTATGTGTCATAAATCATACAATCATAGTTCGTTATAAGCCAAATCCGACAAGAAAAAACTTCTATAAAAAAGAATATTTATAAAATTTGTAAAATACATCTTGACCTTTGAATAAAATTCAATTATAATATAGTCTTATAGAGTGAGAAGTTTAATCATTTTATCTAAAAATTATTAAAGTTTTAATAACTTAAACCGATAATAAAAAACGATAGAGTGTAAACCTTGGGTTATCCTATTTATATTACATTAAATCAATGTAATGTAGATAATTAACACCATAATAGAAATGATAAACAATTTAATGGAGGTATTTATGAACAAAAAAACTCTTATGTTCATAGGGTTATTAATCATAATTTGTAGTAGTCTTTTTGCACAGACTACTATTACGCTTACAGATCCAACTGTTACTGATATTGGGACAACATTAACAGTAGTACCTACACTCACATGGACTCATGTAGATGGAGCTCTTGCAAATATCAATCTCAATGGTAAATATGTTGTTCAGATTAGTAAAAATCCTAGTTTGAGCAGTCCAATTGAGATTGAAATATCCGGTAACCCGGCAGCTAAAACGGTTACTTTAAACCCTGCAAACGGGGTAAATCAGGTACTTAATTATGACACAACATATTATTGGAGAGTCAGACAATACAACGCTCAGGACGAAGAGTTAGACAACCCTTCTGCTGTGGGTTCATTTCGCACACCAAAGATGTCTGTAATACCTTATTTTGCATGGGTTCATTTTGCAGATGCAGGTGATTACACTTTAGTTATTTCAAAGAATGATGATTATTCAGATCCTGTATATACATATACCGGTGCAAATAATTATAATAACGTTCCTGTAGCTGATGCTCTTGAATATAATACTCAATATTATTACAAAATCACCAGAGCTACCGGTGATGACGAAGTAACAGATCAGTTCACTACTAAACCATTAAACATAATAAGCGAAACTTGGAATACAACTCAATACAGTTCTGTTGAAATTACAGATACAATTGAATACACTGCTGTTACAGATGAATTTGAGGATTTATCAGCCGGAGGTAATTCAAACGTTACATTTACTGCTTTATCTTCAATATCAGATCCGACAAGAACTCCTTTCGCTATGGCATTTTCCACACCGGTTGCTAATAAATCTGCAATCACAAGAGAGTTCACTTTTATAGCTGCCGGACCTGCAGTAGCTCCAACAACATCAGAAATCAAAATCACCTCAAACGAAACAGTTACTATGCAGTTTCAATATGGTAACGAATTTGTTATAAATACAGATGTAGCAAATCCTGATGTAACTGCGATCAATGTTTATTCTACTGCAAATTACACAACTACTGAGATATTAGACGATCCTTATTATACAGATGTTGACAATCTCTACATTAAGTTTACAGCTGGAGATGCTATAGTAGGTGCATCCAAAAAAATCACTATCAAAAATATGGATAACGGTGCTACCTTATCACCTAAATATGCTTATGCAACAGCAGCAGACGAATACAGACTTCATCTTACAAAAGCAGAAATTAATACATTTTACGGTCCTGAAGGAATCGATATAAACCGTCCAATTCGTATAAGTATCTATCCTACTGAACAAGCAACGATGAATAAAGACTTTATTTGGACCGGCATTAGTAATCCAATTATCAATTCAGACACTGCAACATTTGATGCAGGAGATTATACATTAGACCAAACCATCATTATATCAAATCTCAATCAATCAGAATGGGTAAGAATTATATCAGATCTTGATCCGGTAGGATTATTATACCATCCGCAAAGAAACGGAATCAATCTTGGTGTAGCCACTGACCCAACTACAAATACAATTGAAGCAGGTAATGGTGGAACTGTTACTGCAACATTATTTGACGGAACCCCAATTGCCGGTGCAACTGCAAATATTAATGCTCAAGTTTATACATCTTATTATATGGTAACACCTGCAAACTTTACAACTAATGCAGACATCTATCCTTATTTTTCATGGACATCAGCATTCACTCAGGAAAGAGGTGAAGCTGATATGAGTTATTACCAGGTTTCAATATCTACTACACCTAATTTCACTGCTCCTACAACAGTTGAATATACAACCACTAACACATACTTATACCCTGAACTTGATTTACAATTTGGCAGCTCTTACTTCTGGAAAGTAGAAGCTGTTCCCGGTGGTGCAAATAGTGTCCCTGTAAATATTACAGATAATGATGCATGGGTATTTACTACTACACCTCAAGCAAACTATCAAGTAGTCGGAACTATTTCAGACAACAGAACATTCATCACAGCAAATAGTCCTTATAAATTTGTCAACAACCCCGCTATCGCTGCAGGTAAAACACTTACTTTAGAACAAGGTGTTGAAATACAATTTAATGCAAATTCAAAACTTGCTATCCTCGGAAATATTGTCGCTAATGGAGCAGCTAATCCAAATGAAATCACTTTTACTACTACGGACGATTCATGGCAAGGTCTTGAGTTTGCCGGTTCAAACAGAGATCCTCTTGTAGTCAACGAAGCAAATGAGTATGTCTCAGGTTCTTTACTTGATTATGTTATAATAGAAAAAGCAACTGAGCCTATTTCATACGCCGAAGGTGCTGATTTTGATGTTTATATTGACAATTCACACTTTAAAGATAATACAACAGGTATTGACATCAGTGACGGATCTTACATATTAGATACCACTATTGATGGTTTTGTTGATGCCGGCTCATCGTCAGCTTTTGGCATCAAAGGTGGATATTATTTTGATACTATAGTAATAGACGGTGACAGAGCAGCAGAGGATAATTTCATCGGCTCAGGTATCATCACCACTAACAAAGATGCTATCATCAAAGGTTCAACTATCCGGAATATAAGCGGAAATGCTATAGTAATAGACAGTGAAGCAACAGACGGAGCTCCGTTAATTCATAACAATATTATTACCGGCACAGGTGTAGATACAGAAAGTATCGCTATCAAGGCTATTCAAGGTGCTACTGTTACTGAAAATAAAATAGGTAATACAGTGCCCGATGATGTTGCTAAAAGAAACACCGGTTTCGCTATCATCAATGGTGCATATATCGCCGGAAATGAGATAGAACAAAACGGTAACGGTGCTATCCTCGCAGATGAGGGTGCTACAGTAATTAACAATACCATCACTGACAACCCGGGTTATGCAATCAAAAACGGTTTAGTAATTGACAATAATACAATAACAAATACAACAGGCGAAACATTTGCTTCATTCAGGATTACTAATGCTATTGAAGCAGATGAATTAGCTAACGTTTCAAATAATATAATTAATGACATCAATGGTTATTCAATCAAAAACGGTCAAACTATCTTTAATAATCAGATTGTATTTGATGCTGCTTTTGTTCCTGTTATTATAGGTACAGATTCTACTCACTATGCTATTACTGCCACAGACAGTGTCAACGCAAGAATTGAAAACAATACTATTACCAATCCTATCGGATATGCTATCCTAAATGGAACTACAATCACAAACAATAATATTGTCGGTAATGCTACGCTAACTAAAACCGGTGCCTTTGGTATCAACGCTGAAGTTGGTGCTACTGTCTCTAATAATATTATAAACGGAATGAAAGGTACTTCAATTGAAAATGGTAACCTTATCCATAACAATCAAATCACTAATGGTTTTGCAGGTATTAAAGCAGATTCTCTTGCTATGATTACAAATAATTCTTTAACAAAAAATTTATCCAATACAAGAACCGGCTTTGCTATCTATGGTGGTAAAAACATTAATTTCAATACAATAGATGGATTTTACACTCCTGAACCTCCTACAAGAAATAGTTTTTCAAGTAAAAATACTCGTTCTCGTGAAGAAGCAAGTCCTGTTTATGATTTAATATATTCTCCTTACTTAGAAGAATTTAAAAATAATACTATTGAATCAAGTACTGCAAATGGTGGTTCAATCTTAAACGCTGTGAAAGCAGAATCAGAATCTACTCCTTTAGCTTTCACGGACAATGTTTTTACTGACAATAAATACAGTATTAGTCAAATCAGATTAAGCAGTAAAAATATGAGCATCCTGGACAATGAAATCACAAATGACTTTGATGATACTAATGCCACAACAATTGCCAACACAGGCGGTTTACTGTCTATCGATAATATTGAAGATGGTCAAGGTACTGCTCTCTATATTAATTTACAGGATGCTAATGCCGAAATGAAAAGAAATCTTATTTCCGGGCATAAAGGTGCTGTCAAAGGTGCGGCTCTCTATATTGAAGCATTAGACAGAGATTACAAGATTATTATTGAAGATGAAAACATCTTAACAGATAACCACGCTATCGGAACTAACTCCAAAGGTGCTGCTGTTTATCATAAAACAGGAACTGTTATTCTCGGTACTAAAACTGAATCTACACCGCAAATTCTCGGAAACACAATTACTAATAATTCAGTAACTACCGGTGACCCTGCAGGTTCTGCTATCCATACTGTCAATAGTCTTATAACTCCATATATCGGCAAAATGTCCATCTATAGAAATATTATTGCCGGTAATGCCGGAAACTGGGCTATATACGGAGCTCCCGATAAAATCCAATACAATAATATTTATGATAATACAATTGATGGATTATCAGAAGAATGGCCTGCTAATCCGGGTAGAAACTTCTATTATACTCACTCTTCAGTTCATCCTTATGTAACATATAACTTCTGGGGAAACCGTTCTGACCAAGGTCAAATTGACCCTTCTATCTTTGATGACGAAGATGATACCAATACAGGTATGGTAACATATCAACCTATACTTTCCGGACCTTCAGAAGATACTCCGGGTATTGTTGATAATATCAATACAATAAAAATCGTTCTCGATATTGCAGATATTGATGATAATGGTATCCTTAATCTTCCTACTGACTCAGAAATCCTTTCTGTTGTTTTTGCTGAAGATAATAATGATTATTCAAAAGACTTCACAGAAGTAAAAATAACTAATCAAGCTACCGGATTCTTTATTCAACCTCTTTTACAAGAAACAGATATTGATTCTGAAAAATATTATGCAGGATTTACTCTAACAACAGACGGAACATATAATCCTGAAGAAAATAAATTACCTGTTACAGGTGGTGATATCATCAGAATTTCATCTGTAAAAGATCCTACTAAAGTTATTACCCTTATGGCAGCTCTACAAGGTGCTACATCTATCAAACCTTATATCACTGAATATGACTTTGGTCCAATAGAAGGCGGTACAACTGTAACAAAAAAATTCACATTTACTAATGGCGGTAATGTTGATTTAGCTTTAGCTACACCTGGTATAAATATAACAACCGGTACTCGCTATAGTTTGGTTGCTGGTTCATATCCGGCAGATGCATCAGTAATTCCTGCAGGAGCATCCTTTGATGTGGTTGTTCAATATGCCCCTGATGGAGCAGATTTAGGTACCGGAGGTAATAATAGTGATGCTTTGACTATAACATTTGATGCTGCCCATGGAGTTGTTCATAATAGAACAATAACATTGTTAGGTGAATCTATCACTGCTTGGACAGACAATTATGATATTGAACCTTGGGGTACACCTGATCCACTTACAAATCAGATGACTATCGTAGCAAATGTCACAATTGATGGAACTGATACTTCAATAGGTGATATCTTAGGTGCCTTTGTAGTCAAAGGTATGAAAGAAGAACTCAGAGGTAAAGCACCTATAGTTAATAACTTCGGACTTGCTACTATTGTTGTACAGACAGATATTAACGATGAAGATATTTACTTTAAAGTATGGGATACAACTAATCATTTATTATATGAATGTCCGGACACTGTTATTTTATCATCAATAGTTGGAGGTAGCATAAGAGCTCCTCATAATGTTACAGCTATGTCAACCGTTAATCTTTCAGGAAATATATCTAATAGTACACCAACTGCTGTTACAGGAGTTACTCTCACCAATATTCACAGTACTGGAGAAATTAACCCTGCTACCAATAAACCATTTGCTTATACGACCGACAACAATGGTAATTACTTTATGCAAGTTTGGGAAAACACAAAGATTATCCTCTCTCCTGAAAAAGAAGGATGGACATTTGTGACAGATACTGCAGATCCAGCAGGTACAAGAATTGATCCAAATGATGTAACTTTTACATACACAGTAAATTCTGCTGTAGAAACATACACTGCCGGAACTGTTTACTATAATGCAGATTATCTAACTGCAGGTAATCAGGGTGCAATTGATGCAATTGATCCTTTAGTTACACCTCTAGATGCAAATCATAATGACCTTGACTTTGTTGGTACTATTGCAACCTATATAGTTGCCGGAACTCTTTATCTTGACACTGCTAAAACTATACCTCTTGCAAATACAGAGATAACAATAGTTTTAGATGAAGGTGCTCCATTTACAATAATCACAGATACTGCAGGTAATTTCTTCTTCTTAGTTGACTCAGGAACTGAAGTTACATCTATTACAGTTTCTCAAGCCCAACTTACAGCAGCAGGCTTTGGTGATGCACAGTTAACAGCATCTCCATTAAATTTCCTTGAAAACGCTCCTGTTACTATCACAGAAGATAAAACAGATATAGAATTGGCTGACGATAGCAATTTCGAAAGAAAACAAATCATTACTCTTAATCCCGGCTGGAACTTAGTATCATTTAATGTTTACTTTGATACAAACAATACTCCTGCCTTCGTTTTCTCTGATGCAAATCAAGGAGGAACTAATTATGTAACCCAAGTAAGAACAGCTGATTTGGTTTATGATTCAACATCTCCAAATACAAGTTCATTACAAGCTATTCATCCGGGAATGGCATACTATGTCTGGAATGCTCATAATGCAGTTGTGACATTAACTGTTGAAGGTAATGTCGCAGAAATTGCAGAAATTGACTTGCTTCAAAACAACTGGAATCTTATAGGTTATACTCCTCCAAAACCGGGACAAACAAGGACAATGTTAGAAAATGATTCAGAAATTATACAGGTAAATACACTTACTGAAGCATATTTCTATACTGACAACCCAGTGGGATCTTCAACCCTTAAATTTATGAATCCTGGACAAGGTTACTGGATGAAAACAGCTGATGTGGCTACTCCTAAACTTAATTATAGTTTCCCTGATTATAATAATATTATCAAAAGCTTTGAATTTAGAACACTTACTAATAACTCATGGGCATATGGCACTATAGATAATGACTACTCAGGTTATCCTATGGCTGTTGGTCCGGTTGCATCAAATGCTTTAGTTGTTGGTGAAACTTATAAAGTTATATCAATAACAGGAGATGACTATACAACTGTCGGAGCCGCTGTAAACAATGTTGGTGTTATTTTCACTGCAACAGGCACAGACGCAGGTGGTACAGGTTCTGTAAGGCTTATTAATGGTCCTAAAACCATTAATGTTGCATTGTCAAATGGACAAGTTTTAACAAATATGATCGCAACAATAGAAGAAAACACTGTCTTTACGCCTGCTATTAGAAGAATATTAACAACAGCAGAATATACTACTTTAATAACTGATTTTCTTGCAGAAGGTTGGGATAACTTATTAGAAGATATAAGAACAGCAACAGATTTTGTACCAGGAACAACTCAAATTACTTATGATCCGGCTAGTCCTCACTACATTATCTATTCAAGTCAGAATTTAGATGCTACTCAGGATGGAAATGGTGTTTTTACCAACAGAAAACACGCTCAAATCGTAGTTTATCAGGTTAATGTAACAGTAGATGGTGCTAATACAATAAGAGATCTTAACGCTATATCTATACATGTTGGTGATGCTACTTATACTGGAACCATTAAAGAATTTTCAGGCATAAAAACAGGTACAAATGAGTTTACTATTGCAATTCCTCATGATGTTACTTCAGCGAACTTAGCTCATGCAGATACAAGAATCAGATATTCCATTAATGGTGGTGGATTGTATTTAGCAGAAGTTAATACTGCTCCTTTACAAGAATCTGGTACATTATCTTATGCGAATCTAACTCCAACAGTTTGGGTTGGACAAGTAGATACACCTGAAGATAATAAAACAGAATGGACTGTGAATGTAATACAGTTACCTTCAGGCTTTACCTTCCGTTCAGCACCTGAAGCTCCAGTGTTTGCTCAAGCAAGTAAGAAGGTTATCAATACTGAAAAGTCAAGAGACCCGGAAGATCCATTTGGTGTTGTCAGATACAAGACTAATAATCATTATGTACTGGGTAGAATCTCTAATAATGGAGCTCCTATAAGTTCTGATTATATAATTGCAACTTATGTAGGAGATGAACTTAGAGGCAAACAACAAGTCATCAATTACAACGGTAATACTTATATCCCAATCCTGATTAACACAACAATTTCTAATGAACCTGTTACCTTTAAAATATGGAAAGAAGGAGAACCTGTCAGAACTTTCAACAATGAATTCACAACTATTCCGGGTGGAACTACCGGTACAATCCAAAATCCATATCAATTAAATATTGCCTTTACAGATAATAATGATATAGTAACACCTCAATACATCAACGAATTACACCCTGCATATCCAAATCCATTTAACCCTACTACTACTATTAAATTCAGCTTAAAAGATAATCAAAAAGCATCTGTAGAAGTTTATAACATCAAGGGACAAAAGGTTGCAACTCTTGTTGACGATATGCTCGAAAAAGGACATCATAAAATTATATGGAATAGTACAAACGCACAAGGCAAACAAATCGGATCAGGTATCTACTTCATACGAATGAAAACTAACAATTATAATAAGGTACAAAAAGTTGTACTAATTAAATAACTTTTGGACTTGAGTCTCTAATCGCCGAAACGTAGCTCGACCATCCTGGTCGAGTAGGCGAGAAGGGACTTGAGAACAGAGACCAAAATATAGGGAGTTCCTCATTGAGAGCTCCCTATTTCTGTTAACTTTAACAAATTTTTAATCACAGAGAACACAGAGGCTGTCTCAAAATGTAAAAATGTTCTACAAGCTTCCAGCTTGTAGCAAAAAGAGTGCAAGCAGGGATGCTCGCACAACAATCAAATTTTTATTAAGAGATTGCTTCCTCGCAGGATCAAATTTTCTACAAGCTTCCAGCTTGTAGCAAAAAAGAGTGCAAGCAGGGATGCTCGCACAACATTTCAGTCATCCTCGACTCACACACTGCAAGTCAAGTTTGACTATAAATACCAGAATAACCAGTTTTTAAAAAAAGCGAAAATCAAAGCTAATTACAAAAATATAATTCATTTGACATAAAAACATTATTTTTTTTCAATGTCATCAAAATATCATAATAAATAATATGGAGGCTTGTAATGTCAGAAAAGCTTACTTATGGAAATGTTAGTTCAGCCAAATCAATTGAACTTGAAGAAAGTTATGGAGCTCATAATTATCATCCGCTACCTGTAGTTATTGCTAAGGGAGAGGGTCCACTTGTATGGGATCCTGAAGGAAATCAATATTATGATTTTCTTTCAGCATACTCAGCTATCAATCAAGGACATTGTCATCCAAGAATAATTAATGCCCTTATTGAACAAGCAAAAACTTGCACGCTTACATCAAGAGCATTTTTTAACAATAGGCTTGGAGAATTTGAAAAATTTGTAACCGAATTCTTCGGTTTTGAAATGGTATTACCAATGAATTCCGGAGCAGAAGCTGTAGAAACTGCAATGAAATTAAGTCGTAAATGGGGTTATGAAAAAAAAGGTATCCCTACAGACGAAGCAATTTTATTATTTGCTGAAAATAATTTTCACGGACGTACAATTTCTATCGTAACAGCATCAACTGATCCTGACTGCAAAAAAGGATTTGGTCCTTACACTCCCGGAATCGAAGTTATCCCCTACAATAATACAAAAGCACTTGAAAATTTCTTAAAAGAAAAAGGTGACAAAGTTGCAGCATTTATTGTTGAGCCTATTCAAGGTGAAGCAGGTGTATTTGTACCGGACGAAGGTTACTTAAAAGAATGTTTTAACATCTGTAAAAAACACAATGTTCTTTTTGTTGCTGACGAAGTTCAATCAGGTATCGCTCGTACCGGTCGTTTATTGGCTTGTGATTGGGAAGATGTACATCCTGATATATTAATTCTTGGCAAAGCACTTTCAGGAGGCGTTTATCCTGTATCTGCTGTTTTATCAAGTAAAGAAATTATGCTTTGCATCAAACCCGGTGAACACGGCTCAACATACGGAGGAAATCCTATTGCTTGTGCTGTAGCAACAGCTGCTCTCGAAGTTGTAAGAGATGAAAAACTTTCAGAAAAAGCTGATGAACTTGGTTCTTTCTTTAGAGAAGAACTAAATAAAATCAAACATCCAATGTTAGAACTTGTTCGCGGAAAAGGTCTTTTGAATGCAATCATTATCAAACCCAAAGACGGAAAAGAAGCTTGGGATGTCTGCGTAATGCTCAAAGAAAAAGGACTTCTTTGCAAACCTACACATAAGCATATTATCAGACTTGCTCCTCCAATAGTTATTACTAAAGAACAATTGGAAGATTGTATTGAAATCATTAAAAGCGTTTTTGCTGAATTATAATCATTATATGTAGGGAGAACAAATAGTTCTCCCTTTTTATGATTTTGAAATTAAATGAGACTGTGGAGAAAAAATATTAACCCTTACAGGTAGAAAAGTAAAAAAAACCTATAAGGGTTTATTGTTAATCATTTTTATATTGAGGTTGTTCGAGAGTGTCAATCCATATTGCTCCGTTAACGATTTCAGCCGCATCATAGCCAAAATTGGTGTTTGGATTGCAATAAAACTCAAGATCATTCTTGACTATACATACCTCTAAATCAATCCCTTGTATAAGCTGAGATTCAGTAATTGTAAGCAAAGGATCTATAAATGAAACTATACCAAAAGGGAGGCTATTAATAACATCAGGGGGCTTCACGAGTACGTTTTGTTGGTATGTCAAAATACATTCGTGTGGTTTATAGTGATACCAAACAATAATATCAAGTTTGACCTTTAAAAACAAAGACACGTTGCAAATGCCCGGATATGTATATCCGTAAAAAAGATGAGGGTTTACACTCAGATTAACTGCTTCATCATCAGTAAGAAACCTAAACATTCCGGCTTCATAAAATCCATTCATTTCACGACTTAAAACACCATTCATATAGCCGGTTGTTCCATATTGTTCTGCACCTGTCAGTCTTGCCTTTGCCTGCTCCGGTAAATTAATAAGTTGATTACCAGCCATCTCACCATTGATAGATCTGTGTTTTAAGGGTCGGTTTTTGGTAATCGATCCTAAAAGGATACCGGCTTCGAGCGAATTAGAGACAAGAGAATTTGCTGTCGGATTACCCCACACCCCGTCACCTCGTAAAAACAGTGTATTATTTGGCGTACCGGCACCAAGTCTTTGTGGTGCAATTAATCCTGTTGTTATTTCGGAAGCATTGTGATTATGTTGTGTTGGAGTTCTTGCATCGCTTAGTCTTGAGTCATTTCCCTCACAAAAACTACCGGGTGACGACCCAAAACTACCGGCTTTAACCTTCCCTCCATCTGCCGTTATCAGGGGTTTATTGGCAAGTGTTCCAATTTTGCCGTCATTAGTTAGATCTACGTGAGAGTGAGAAGATACTGCATTGTCGGTCCAGTCTGTTCCGTTACTTGTTTTGATAAGAAATTGACCTGTCGCACCTCCGGAAGGAAGGTGCAAATTATTATCTGTTTTATGTGTTGATAGGTCGGTAACAGTATTATTTAATGTAGCTTTATCTGCACTACTCATAAAACCATTTGCCGAAGTAGTGGCAATTGCATGAGCATGGATAGATTCCGCCGCTCTCTGCCATATTCCCATTTTTCGACCATAAAGACTATCGTCAAGTGGAGCTTCCGGAATACCGCCACCAATCTCACCATCTGAAGGTATTATCTTCCATGTCATTTTTCTATCCCTTCCAGATGTAAAGTGTACCATTACAACTAATTATTTGTCCCGGTTGACCTGTTGCCGGCAAGCTTGTTTTATTTGCTACCCTCACGTCTTCTGTAGTTAGGGTAATGTTTTCACTTAGTGGTCTTCCGTTTATTTGTAGCGTGTTTGACACCTTGCTTGCCAAGTCGGTCGTAAGCTCGGATATCGCTGTCGTAAGCCCGGGTATCTTTGAATTTGGAAGTTCCGGAATATCTGTAGCTTCTAATGAATTTTTCAAAGCCAATGAACCAAGCCCTTCAACTTTTGAATTTGGGATGTTTTGAGCTACTTTAGAGTTAGCATCCAAGGTTGCCACTCCGTTAGCAGTACCGAGCATTTCCCCGTCGGTCATAGGTATCCATGCTCCTTCTGACATTATGCCTCCTCTTCGGGTTGTTCGTTGATTAATTCATTTAAGATGGTAATAGCACCTTCTTGTTTAATTAGTAGGGTTTTGTGTTGTTCGATTAGTTCTTTTGTTTTTTGATGAGCCATAATGATTTCTTCTTTTTTGGTTTGCAATTTCTGTTTTTGATTCATTTTTATTCTCCTTTGTATTTATATAGTTTACCATTTTTGACAAACAATTGTCCCGGTTTTGCATCCTGTGGAAACTCTTCGCCTTCTAAAACAAGATTATTATTTAAGATGCCAAGGTCTTCTTTTTTTTTAACAGTTGACCAGGTAAAGCCGGCTGCCTTATCGGTGCTTATCTGTTGTATTGTTTTTTCACGAACTACATCCAGTAAAGTATTCGCACGAATACTTTTGTGTCTTACGAGATTCAATAGTGTTTTTGACATATCCTAATCCTTATGATGATGTTGTCTGTCTTAATTCATAAGCTAATTTTTCGAGCAATATATTGCTATGTTGCAATACATTAGCCTGAGCTTGCATAACATCAGAGTCTTGTGCTATTGCATCTAATATTCTTTCAACAGTTAACTCATTAGTTAGTATTTCATCCAACCTATTTAATGTATTTATTATAAATGGAGGTCCGGTATATGGCAAAATGTTTGCGGAAGCGGTTGCCTCGTTTGTCGTTGTATTTCCAATAGGGTTTGTTGCCCTCACTGTGATATTTAGGGTTGACTCTGTATCTCCTTTGTTAAATGTGAGGATCGGGCTGTTTTGTGAAACGGTAAAGCCTAAAGCATTGGCAGACGAACTTACCCAAAACGTCCAACGCAATATCGGTGCTGAAGAGTCAAGAGATGCCACAACGGTAACCATAGCAGAATTTGATGAGCTTCCATTGATGGAAATAGTAGGTGTTTTGTTTGTAATTATTTCATTTAAATTCAAAAACTCCGACTTATCAAGCTTGTTTTCTTGTAGGTTTTCGACGTTTGTAGTTATTTCATCGACGACTGTAGCTATTTCATCGAGGGTTGTAGTTAGTGCGTAATCATTATGACTATGCACAGCATCGGCTTTACCGTTGAGGGCTGTAAGGCTTGCCTTGGTATCATTAAGTTGTTTAATCAAACTATCAATAGTGTCTAAATTATTGTTAAGGTTACCGGCTACATTAGCCTGATTGGGATCCGGTTTATACAGATTGTAATTAGTAGTTGATGATGACATTTATTCTCCTTTTTTATCACGAATTACCATAAAAAGCTCCATATTTAGACCCGTATCCCTGACCCGTATCCGGATCTGTTGGATCTGTTGGATCTGTTGGGTCTGTTGGGTCTGTTGGGTCATAGTTATCGAAATCAATTGGTTGATAAGTCTTATATAGAGACACAAACCTTATCTTAACCTCTTCGCTTCCAAATCTTTGCCAATCGCTCATTTTTGGTAAATTTTCTACCTCTACGGGAAACTGTTTTATTACTCCATTACACTCAAATTCAAGATAAAAACTCCCGAAACTGTTCAATAAATCACTCAGCTCAGAATATTCAGATGAAGAAAGCAGTACCGTTATATCTATAATATCTTCATGATAAGGTTTTTTGCGAATATAGGTAGTAACGTCAAACGGTGACCTCTCATTTATTTGATATTTTAATTGGGGTGAATAATTTACCACACCCAAATATTCTTTAAACGCAACAACCCCATCTATTACTGTTATTAACTTAATCATAATACCCTTATCCCTTTAATTTTACATATTTCGGAATTTAAAAAACGCTGCAACTCTACAACTCTATAAGTTCTTCCGTTTATTTCAACAGTATCAAATATATTAATTTCTGTATCGGCTATAATTTCAAATTCAGCATACACACTGCTTTTAATATATTCGATATAATAATCAACCAAAATACGCTTAAGAAGAGTTGTATCACCAATCAATTTATTAAGTCCGTCAAATTCGGGAATTGTCTTATTTCCCTTGTTTAACTTAAAAGAAATACACTTATTGGTTACGTTTCCGTGTGATATGCCACCCGAAAAATAGTTGTTAGCAATTTCAAGATCTCCGTTCTCGTTTGATAAAATTGACACATTGAATAACACGCAAAATATCTTGATTGCGTCTAATGCTGTCGCATCTTGATTTAATGATATTGTAACCGGTATTACGTTGCCGCTATAATGGATGAGCTTGGACAGAATCACAGCCGGAAACTCTCCATTCTCCACAGAATAATTCCCTATTGAGCTTCCGCTCCAGGGCTGTAATTCTGCCATATCTGTTTCTATATATTCATCCAACACAGCCACTGCTTCGCTGTAGGTAGATGTTGTTTGTGAACGGCTATAATCTTCTACAATTTCACAAATTTTATTACAAAATCTTCTCCTGATTACCCTGGACTTAGCAGTATAAATTGAAGGTATATCAGTATTTATTGGAGAAAAAAACATAAGCTCATAGACACAATAATCATAAATAATTTCATTCCCGGAAATTTTAAATCCCTTTATTTCAAAATGTGTTTCAGTATTTCCATTGTCGGCACCGGGATTATTTGGTGGTGGGTTTATCATATATGCAATATTGAGATCAATGTCTTCAATCAAAGACAAGGGCTGATAGTTTCCTATAAAACTAAATCCTATACCTGTTTTGTTAAAAATATATTCAGACAATATATTGCTTACGTCTGATAGCGATACATTCATAATATTGGAAACATAGTCTTTAAGTTGCAAATTACCAAACTCGTTAATTAACTGTAGGTTTGAATAGGCAATTATATCTAATTTACTATCGGGGTAAGAGAGGCTTATCCCGTCATTCTTTATATATCCGGTATATAGCAAGTTGGCATCATTATACAGTTTAACTTTTGCATAACCCGTGGTCTCACAATCTATAAGATTTTCAATTAACCATTCATCTGCTATTAATGAAATATTAAGCCGAAGCGGTTCCATAAGAAAATGATTAGTAATTGATAGTTTTTGTGTGGATAACTTAACGTTCAACAACCCACCGTTTTGATCAATCTGATGTTGGTTATCATTGAGTTCTATTATTAGTTTATACATAGATCCCGCCACGTTCCAAAGCACCCTTCATATTAGATTCATTGATTAACACATTATCAGCCTGTCTTATGACTTCATTTGCACTAAGCTCCACATTGACACTCATATCTTTCTCTTGTAAATCTCGTCGTAAAAGCTTCACCTCCGATATTAGCTCTAAAATCTGTAAACCTCCGGTAATCTGACCACCTGTAGCATAAGCTACTTGCGGAACGGTTGGCACACTTACCTTAGGGAAGGTAAGCCCTGCTAAGGCACGCCGTACCGCATCAATAGGTGCGTTATTGATAAAAGAAAACAAGCCTGCTCCAAGCTCCGCAACACGACTCTTCCGAGTGATATACTCACCCCCCTCCGCCTCAATTATTATACCCCCTCGAGCATGAGAATTTCCGGTTAAAAAACCACCTGTCTCTGCTTTGGGTGGGTTATATTTTTGTGCAGATATTTTCTTAACGTTTGCCATACCTGCCACGATTGCGGCAGTTGCCGCTGCTGTTGCTAATCCCGGTCCCACAATAGGGATAGTGGCCATTGCCTTAAACGCAGCGTTAGCACCTGCAAAAGTATCTATTGTAGCTTGTACTATGGACAATGCCTTGCGTATTTTAAAACTTTTTTCGGACTCACCGGTCACTGCCTTGGTAAGATTAGCAAATATACCCGATAAGCCGGTTGCTACTTGCTGATTAATAGATAGTTGGTGTTGGAGTTCTTGCTCGGTTATCTTAGACTTAGCCTCTTCTTTGACTCGGTGTATTTCCTCTTCACTAACCCCATTGGCAATTAACATATCATGATGAGTGGCAAAATAATCATCAACAGCTTGCCTTTGTTTATCAAAATTATCATTTTCATTTGCATATGTTTCCATAGTTCGCTTAACATAGGCATCTTTAATAGCTTGCTGATAATCTTTATACTTCTCATAATCTTCGTCATATAATTCACTAAGTCTTGTCATTAGATTCTCATAAATTACAATCTCTTTTTCAGCTGTGGTACGAGACAATGAGGCTATTTGTGATGCAAAACTGCCCTTTTCCTGAATTAATCGCATATTTGACGCTTTTGTTATCTGATCAAGTTCAGCCTTGATTTGTTTATATTCTTCAGATTCTTCTTTGTAAACAGTTTTCACCTTTTCAAGATATTCGCTAAATCGGTTTGTCATATCCTTAACATCAACAGCCCTAAGCACGCTCAGATTTGCATAATGTTGAACCATAGCATTTTTTTCTTCATTTAAGTTCTGTACAGACAGGGCATCCCCTGTCTCTACGTCCTCATCCTGACCTGACCCTTCCTTGATTTGCTTGAGTTCATTTTGATAATCCTGTTCTGCCTGTAACAACTCCTCATAAGCTTTTTGTTTAGTCTTTACATCTTCTTCTGTTAATAAATCAAGTGACTCATAGTGAGTTCTTGCATTATCCAGGTCTTCTTTTAATAAATCAATCTTTGCAAGCGTATTACGCCTGTCTTGTTCTATTTTCCAGTTATTATATTCTTCTGTTAACCGTTCTTGCTCATCGATATTAGCTTGGTATTCTTTATTATAATTTATTAAGTTGTCTCTTTTTCTTTGAAGGGAATCCAGTTCAGCTTGTGCTTGTCTTTTAAGATTCTCATTTACAGCCGAATTACCCGACACTTGTATCTGTTCAATCCTTAACAGCTGTTTTTCAATCTCTTGATCTATTTTAGTTATCTCAGCCAGGTTGTTAGCTATCTCGGTTTTTAAGTCTTTTATGGAGCTTTCTTGGATTAGTTTCTTCTGATGCTCCAATTCATCGTTGCTTTTCTTTGTTTTCTCTGCTAACTCTTCCTGTTTATCTCCCGCAGTGGCAACACTTAAAGCATAAACACCCAGACCAACAGCAGCCGCTGACGCAAGCAAAATCCAATTACCCGTTAACGCTGCACCCACCGCTTTGGCTGCATTTAGGGCAATCTGCTTTGTAGTCAAAAACGCAACTGCAACGGCTAATGATCCAAGAACCGGTATTAAAACATTAACCAATCCGGGATACTCGTTTAAAAACGCAACCACCTCTGTAAATGCCTTAATTAGAGGAGTTAATGCTTGATTAATCATATCTCCTATTTTTTCACGCAAGTCGCCAACAAGGTTCCTGTATTGCTCTAAAGCTCCGGCACCTGTTTCTGTCTCGGCTTGAGATAACTTAAAACCATTTGCCATTGCTTCTTGCAACAAAGCCATCTTCTCGGTGTCATCTTTAGCACTTCTTAAGGCGGGGATATATCTCTGTAACTGTGAAAACTCACCCTCGTACGCTAAGGCTATTCCTTTCATAGCAGTCTCTCGAGATAGTCCGGCTGAAGCAAAAGCTGTTGCCAACCCTATCGAACCATGCAAGGCCTCTTCCATTTTTTCAGTCGTTATGCCCATATTTGTTGCCATTGAAAGAAGTTGCATACTCTCTTCATCACCCACAGTTGTCAAGTTTTGGGTCTCACCGGCCAACTTCATTACCATATTAATATTAGATGCAGTAGCAACACCCTTGACTTGCATTGCATTTATCAATGACTGTTCTGACTTCTCTTGTAGATGGGATGCACTTATATACCCACCGAGAACAGACTGAACCTTGTTATATGCCATTGATACTGTATTTAAAGCAAGACCTAATTGACCTAGTTGAGATAGCAAACTTTGGTTATTTCCGGTAAAATTAGTTTCTTTATTTTCCGGTACTTGGTCTATTGCTTCCTGAGAATCCTCAGAAGCCTCTAAAACTCCGGAGGCATCACCACTTATGGCAACATCACCGCCGGACAGACCGTCTATTGCTCCACCTGCATCTAAGACCTCTTGTTTTAAAGATGAAGCATCTGCGTCAATATTGAGTGGTTTACCTAAAAAATCTCGTATCTTGTTTAGCTCTTTGTTTAGATAATCAAAAGCCTGCATTACTTGGTTTGTCTTAATTTCTAAAGAAAAACTTAATTTATTACTTGACATAATTAAATCCTACATTATTTTATTATTAGAGGTGAATATATGGTATGGATTGAAATTTTTAACGCTTTGTTGCCGGTTATAGGAATTGCTTTGATTGTTCTTATTGCAAATAAATGGGGAAAACCTGTTGATTGGATTAAAATGGATAAAAAACGATTGGAAAAAATTAAGAAGACGGGAAAATCCGACTATTGGTATGACCTGTTCGGTAATTAAAGAATCTACAAATATTGTTATTTTTATCATCTTTTCCTAATCCTTATTCTCTTCCCAATATTTTGACAGCAAATATACTGCCTCATCAAGTTCAATCTCATCATCCCATAATCCTAATCTCTTCAGACTGTAAACATAGTCTAAGAAGACATTCCCTTTGGTACTACCATGTTTTGAAGTTTTGTTTGTAGGGATTCCGGCAAGTATCCTTTGATACCTGTAAAAAAATTTGATACAAGTTTTTGCACCTCCTCAGGCTCCATTTCCCCAAAATCAACTTCAGTATTTCTGGTAATAATTTCTAAAAACTCAACTGCTTTTCCACCCTCTAAGAGTTCACCCAATACATCATTCAAGCTTTTGTCACCGGCTACGCCACCACCGTCAATTACTCCACTTAACCCAACTTCTCCCAATAATCTTTTGACCTTAGCCAATGTATTTATATTAGTATATATTTTCATTTTTTCATCTCCTTTAGAAATTGCTTTAAAAACTCTGTACTTGCCTTGATAAAGCGTTCTTTATAATGATTCTCGGTATCTGCCAAAATGTCTTCTACTGTGATGAGGTATTGTCTGTAATTGTTACAGTGTTGCTTATAAAACTTGTTTGTAGCACTTTCTCCTATGTACTCAATCATTCTGTTTCTGACATAGGCAGATCCGGAATCAAATTCATTTTTGATACACTCCCAGTGTTGTATATCTACGGTATAATTCTCTAATATATGAGAAACGATAGAAATAAACCTTTCAGCCTTTTCACAGGCAGCGTTTTTCCAGTTTTTAGAGGTATATTGCGAGATATAATGATTTTTAATTTGGTTCATTTTTTGGATAAACTCACTGTTTTGTTTGTTTATTTCAAAGTAGTTGATGATTTTTTCATTATTTTTATTGATTTTAGCCAGATATACCTTACCTATGATGGTGATGATAGTAAGCATTACCGGTGTTATTACGCTGATTGCTATTTCTGTCATTTTATCTCCCTTAATTTTGATATTTACGGTAGAGACGTAAAATTTTGCGTCTCTACCCCTTCCTCATCATCTCAGCCAGCTCTTTAGCCCTGTTTCCGACCTGTGTAGCCCACTTTGAGTTAAGCATTTCTTTGGATGCACTCTCATAATCTTTAGCTCTTAAAAAGGCTAAGGTCTTACGAAACTGTAAAAGCCCGAAAATACCGAGATTAAAGCACATATTCACCAGGACAAGCCTTCTGGTGTCGTTGAGTGTGACATATATATCGCTAAGATGTGTTTGCAATTGATTGATACATTCTTTTAGGTCATTATCCAGCATATACATTGCCTCTGCCTTGCTTATTCCTCTTGCATCAAGGTTTCTGCCTACTCCGATGGTCAAAGCACCGCTTGTGCATTTATATGGGTTCAGGACAAGTCCTTCGTGCTTAATCAACTGATTTTTACACATTAGCATAAAGACTTCGCTCATTGATTAGACCCCTGCAGGAATTTCATTGTAAACCATAAATCCTGTTGATGTCGGTCCCTGATACTCTGTGCTGATTGTTGCATTAAATGCACTCTCTGCCTCATAAGCCCAGTCACAAACCCAGCGTTTACCGTTGAATATCATTACCGAGTCACCTGTTTTGCTTTCAAGGACGATAGTCCTGTTTTTCTTGCCCAATTCTTCTTCAAGCCATTTTTTGCGTGACTGTGTAAGTCCCACCAGGTTAAGCTCAATAGTGTTGTCCCTTTTGGCTTCCAATGTATAGTTAAGAGTCTTAAACTTTGTAACTTTACTGCCTAACTTAAAAGGCTTATCTGCAAGATCAGAGAGCTTAGTAAAATTGGTACTTAATTCTGTGTTTTTAGCTGTTTGGGTAGCAAAGGCTGTGTCTGCTTCTGCTTTTGTGTAACCACCCTCCCGTGCATATCAAGGCAGGTTGGACTTGTACGGTCATCAATATAGGCCACTATCTGAACCTTTTCCACTCCTTCTGCCTGATATTGCCTGAGATTATCACGTGTTACTGCACGAAAATAAGCCGTGTTTGACTCAAACCGAAATTGATCGAAAGGCGGGAGCTTTGCCATCGGGTTAGGTTCCCAATTTTCCATTATTTTGACAAATTCTGCTCGCACAGTCTCATTTAATTTCAAAATCTCATCGATTCGTACAGACAGGGCATGCACTGTCTTTACATTACTCTTTTTGATGCGTTGGGGCTGTAGAGACGCGATTAATCGCGTCTCTACAAATGCCTTATACAATCTTTTCAATTCCTTTTCACTAAAAGGCTCTACTGCATTTTGTCGATATAACCGCTTTATTAATAAGGGATTCATCTTCACTCCTGTCTATGTCTTTGCGAGGAGCTTGCGACGAAGCAATCTCAAAGAGGTTGTCTTTGCGAGGAGCTTGCGACGAAGCAATCTCAAAGAGGTTGTCTTTGCGAGGAGCTTGCGACGAAGCAATCTCAATGTGTCCCTCTGATAAAACTTCAGTTTGAACCTGTGATAAATCTTGAATGTGTCCATCTGCTAATTTTTCGATTTGTCCCTCTGATAAATTCTCAAGGTGTCCCTCTGATAAAATCTGTAAAAAAAGAGTCTTGGTTTTCCCTTTGTGACCGTTTTCTATAAACTCATATTTTTTTGACCATACGCCCTTTTAGCTCGTCTTTTAATCGTTTTAGTACTCACTCCCAGATATTCACTTGCTTCTTGCACTGTCATCCACATACGACCCTCGCAATAGCGTCAATCTTCTCTTCGGATATCTTATCCCAGGATTCTGTCTCTAAAAATGAAATTATCCGCTGACTGACGCCACAAAGCTCCGCCAGGTCATGTTGTCTTATACGGGTTTTTGCTCGGAAAACCCTGGCTTTCTCCGCTATTTCCATTTTTTTCAACTTTTCCATTGACAAATCCTTTATTTTTTCTATTATAGAAACAATAATATTGAATATCAATATTCTGTCAAGATATTTTTATTGAAAATCTATAATAAGGAGTTGTATGGTAGAAAATCGGCTTAAATCAATAAGAGAAAATCTTAATCTTAATCAATCTCAATTTGCTGAAAGTCTTGGACTTAAGCAAGGTTCTTATTCTGCAATCGAAAACAATAAGGCTAACTTGACCGATACAGTAATTTTATTACTTAAATATAGATTTTCAATAAATGATGATTGGCTTCTCACAGGCAAAGGAGAGATGTTTTTAGGTCAGACTCCGCAGACATCAGAGTTTCAGGCTAATAATAATGAATTAGAAAAGCAACAAAAGAGGCTTCAGGACTTACAAAAGCAGGTAGATTTATTAAAAAAAAATATACAGGAGATTGATATTGAGTATGACCAGGAAAAGAAACGCAGTAGCGACCTTATTCATGAAAATCAAAAACTCAATCGTGAACTTTTAACCCTTATGCGAGACCTCATAGATTGCAAAAATCTTGTCATTAAATTACAACAAAAATGACTCCACAGTCTCATTTAATTTCAAAATCATAAGCTTTTTTTAAAACAAAATGTCAAAATATCAAAAACTATTTGATAAATTATTTAATCAATATGGTAAGCAAGATTGGTGGCCTGCAGATAATTATGATGAAATTATCATAGGAGCAATTTTAACCCAAAATACTGCATGGACTAATGTTGAAAAAGCAATTAGAAATCTCAAAACAGCCAATAAATGCGATTTGAAATCATTATCAAATACTACAGAAAACACAATTGCAGGATTAATAAAACCCTCGGGATATTTCAATGTCAAAGCAAAAAGATTAAAAACAACAGCCAAAAGCTTAGTTAATTATAATTACCAAGAATATGATATTGATGAAAATCGTAATTATTTACTGAATATAAAGGGTATCGGACCGGAAACAGCTGATAGTATATTATTATATGCAATGGAATTACCGGTTTTTGTAGTTGATTCATATACAATAAGGCTTTTAAAAAGAATTGGTATTCAATTAAAAGATTACAAATATCACACGATTCAATCTGATATAATGAAAAAACTTTCAAGAGATGTAAATCTTTTTAATGAATATCATGCCTTAATTGTCAATCATTGCAAATTTGTATGCAAAGCAAAACCTGATTGCATAAATTGTTTTTTAAATGAGTACTGTGATCAGATTGAGATATAAATGAAATTGCTTATTCAAAGAGTAATAAATGCTGAAGTTAAAGTAGATAATAAAACTATTAGCGAAATTAATCAAGGCTTATTAGTTTTCTTGGGAATTCATAATGATGACATAGAAACAAACATCGACTTCTTGATAAAAAAACTTACTAATCTAAGAATATTTGAAGATGAAAAAGGAAAAATGAATCTTTCGATACAAGACATTAAAGGAAGTATATTATTAATATCTCAATTTACATTACATGCTAATTGTAAAAGAGGTAATCGGCCCGACTTTACCCAAGCAGCAAATCCTGAAAAAGCAAAACAACTTTATGATTTATTCATTCAAAAATTAAAACATACTAATATTAAAGTAAAATCAGGTATTTTCGGTGCAGATATGAAAGTTTCTCTCATAAATGACGGACCTGTGACAATAATATTAGAAATATAAACAATAACTTAACAAAAAATTAACTTGCCAAAAAAGTCAATATGATATATTTTGCATTAAAAATAGATTTCATATATTAGGAGGAAAAATGTTAAAAAAAATAATTTTCTTAGCCCTTGCAGTTTTATTTACTTCGCTTGTGGCTCAAACACCATTTGCTGTCTTTGATTTTAATGACGAGACCACAAATCCAACATCAGGCACCGGGTCTATTGAATTAATTGGTGGCACCACATCATCTTACGCCGCAGGTGCAACAGGAAACCCTGACAGAGCTCTGAATACAACAAGTTATCCTGAAGCTGAATCATCTCCGGAAACTGCCGGCATCCAAGTTAATGTTTCTACAACGGGTCTCTCAAATATTCAAATCAATTGGGATCATAAACATAGTAATACTGCAGCTAATCGTATTAGATTACAATTTACTGTTAATGGCTCAAACTGGATAAACTTTGAAGCTACTGAACAAAATGCTTCAAACACTACCGGTGGAGAAGCAATAGGATTTGATAATGGCCTTTTTATCACAACCAACGATGGTTGGTATGTAAGAACTGCTGACTTTACAGGAATTGAAGGAATCGACGATAATCCGAACTTTGCAATCCGTTTTGTAACTGCTTTTTCTTCAGGTTCTTCAAGCTATCAGCCTTCAAATCCTTCAGGTACATACGGTACCGGCGGAACTGTTAGATTTGACAACCTAACTTTTTTACATCAAGATGCAAATACTGTTGTTGCACCAACAGCTGAACCTGCCGGAGGAACTTATAATGAACTAATCTATGTAGAACTTACTTGTTCAACTCCACAATCTTTTATATTCTACACCACTGATGAAACAGAACCTTCATCAACTAATGGCGAACTCTATACAGAACCTATACCTATCAACTCTACAACAATCCTAAAATTCAGAGCAGAAAAAGAAGGAATGAATCCTTCAACAGTTGTAACAGAAACTTATGTTTTCCCTGTATCAGTTTCTTCTATTGATGAGCTTAGAGCATTAACACCCGGTACAGGCTCACTTATAACAATCACATCAGAAGTGATAATAACATTTACTCAATCATTTAGAGGACAAAAATATATCCAAGATGAAACAGGTGCTATTTTAATAGATGATTATAATAGTGTAATTGATACTGAATACAATGTTGGAGATGGTATTACCGGACTTTCAGGCACTATTTCAGAATATGGAAATATGTTACAATTTATGCCGGAAAGTGATCCTGGTGCTCCAACCTCTACAGGTAATACGATCACACCAACTATAATAACTACTGCTCAATTTTTAAATAATTTTGATGACTTTGAAAGTCAACTTGTAACAATTCAAGATATCAATTTCACAACTACAGGCACTTTTGCAAATGGTATTACTTACGAAATCACAGATGGAACAAATTTAGTTAATCTTAGAACTACTTTTTACGACGTTGATTATATTGGTCAACCAATACCTGAAAATTCTGTTGATATGACAGGAATCCTTAATGCTCGTTCTGACGGCAATTATATCACTCCACGATTTATGGCAGATTTTGCAGATATGATTGATCCTCCTACTGCCAATCCGACCGGAGGTGTTTATTCTGAGCCTATTAATGTTGAACTTACTTGCACAACAGAAGATGCAGATATTTACTATACATTAGATGGCTCAAATCCTGACGCTACAAATGGAACTCTATATTCTACACCTATAACAATCAATACTACAACTACTTTAAAATTCAGAGCAGAAAAAGATGGAATGGATCCATCTGTTGTAATTACTGAAATATATGCTTTCCCGGTTACAGTAAATAATCTCGCTGAACTCAGACAACAACCTGTTAACAGTGTTGTTACGATTAATTCTGAAATATTTATTAGTTTTGTTCAAACATATAGAAATCAAAAATATGTTCAAGACGAAACAGCCGGTTTATTAATCGATGATGATGAAGGGATATTAAGCTACGATTTTAATATCGGCGATGGAATCACAGGCTTAACAGGAACATTATCTGAATTTAACAATATGTTAGAATTAATTCCATTATCAGATACAGGAGAACCTTCATCAACCAACAATACTATCTCTCCTACAACAATTACTCCCACTCAATTCTTAAATAATTTTGAAGATTTTGAATGTCAATTAGTATTGATAGAAAATGTTAGTTTCGAAACAGCCGGAGTATTTGAAAATGGAGAAATCTATGAATTATCCACCGGTAGTGATCCTATTGAATTTAGAACTACCTTCTATAATGTTGAATATATTGGTTATCTTATACCTACTGAAACAATTGATGTAATTGGCATTTTAAACTCCAGAGATACCGGTAACTATATAACATCAAGACAATTTTCAGACTTAGGAATGACTGATAATACTGATATAGTTGCCCCTCAAACTACCTATCATCAACTTAAAGGCAATTACCCAAATCCATTTAACCCAAACACTACTATCGCTTTTGAACTCAAACATCCGACAAAAGTTGATATTAGCATTTATAATGTTAAAGGACAAAAGATAGTAACATTAGTAAATGATTACTTCAATCAAGGCAATCATACTATTAATTGGAACGGCAAAGACAGCAACAATAAAGATATGACAACCGGTATCTATTTTTATAGAATGGCTACTCCTGAAACATTGCAAGTAAAAAAAGCTATCTTAATGAAATAGATTAATTTAAATATTAAGAGGGTATTAAATCAATACCCTCTTTTTTGTAGCTTGAGTCAGACTTGACTTGCAATGAGTGAAGCGAGTATGAGTCGAGGATGACGTTGCCTTGTCTTTACGATGAGCCTGCGAAGAAGCAATCTCTTTGCCCTCAATTCCCTTCTCACTTCGTGATTAGAGAATCAAGTCCAAAGCCGGACTTGACTTGCAATGAGCGAAACGAATGTGAGTCGAGAACAGCTCGTCCGGTCCTGTCATTCTGAACTTGCGAAGAATCTCATCTTATTGATTTGTAGTTTCGTAAAATATTTAATAACTTTCACTTAAGGTTTTGAGTGCAAGCAGGGATGCTCGCACAACATTAATTTTGGGACAGGCTCTTAAATATTAGGACACAGGAATTTACCCAATTTTTTGTATTAAATTGCATTCTCGCTTGTTTAACAAAGATTTTCAAGCTACAATATTCGTGATTAGCGACTCTATTCCGAAAAATAAAATTTCTTTTATAATATTTTTTTATCCTATGTCTAAAAAACGAAGATATGTCCAACTATAATTAATAGAAGATGATAGAAATTAAAATTAATTTTTATCACAACCCGACTCGAGTCCAGGGCAGATCGTTAACCATTTAATAACAAGGAGAAAAAATGAAAGTAACATTCTTTAGAAACATCAAAACGTTGTCAGGTAAATGTAATCTTGGTCAAATGGTTTTTGGAGCATTCAAGAATGCAACAATATGTATTGCCAGAAATTATGTCTATCCAAAATTAACTGAACAGAATGAAATTCAGGCAGAAAAAATGCGTGCAGCAGTAAATGTATGGTCTATATTATCTGAAAATTTTGTTAAGGATTTAACTGATTATGCACATTTATATAATTTTCAACATCATGAACCTGATAAACTAAATCTATCGGCCTATAACATCTTTTTAAAAGTAGTCCTTGGTCTTCAAACTCCGATTGCAAGTAAAGAACAACTTTCCTCTACATTAGGAGACTCTGTAAATGATTGGATAAGTGCTTCACATCTACCTTCTGTTGCTACAAACAAGTCCTTTAATAACGTAATGTAATATTCAAAGCAAAAAGCCTCTCTGTAAATGCAGAGAGGTCTTTTTTTACTATAATATTAAATCATTTCTCTATATAAAGGAAATTTAGCAGTAAGTTTTCTAACTTCAGCCTTAACTTCAGCAAGTTTATCTTCATTCTCAGTATTTTCAAAAACAGTTTTAATCAATTTAGCAATGATCTTCATTTGTTCTTCTTTCATACCTCTTGTAGTAACAGCAGGAGTTCCGATTCTAACACCTGAAGCTACAAATGGAGAACGAGTATCAAATGGAACCGTGTTTTTGTTAACAGTAATGCCTGCTTTGTCCAGAGATTCTTCCATTTTTTTACCTGAAGGTCCGCCTTCTTCTTCAGTACCAAGATTGACAAGAACAAGGTGATTATCGGTACCTCCGGAAACAAGCTTAAAGCCTTCATTTTTTAGAGCATTAGCAAGAGCAGCAGCATTTTTAACAACTTGCTTTTGATAATTTTTAAAATCATCTGAAAGAGCTTCTTTAAAAGCAACAGCTTTAGCAGCAATTATATGCATAAGTGGTCCGCCTTGAATGCCGGGAAATACCTTTGCATCAACATCTTTAGCATATTTTTCTTTACATAAGATAAGCCCTGAACGAGGTCCTCTTAAGGTTTTATGTGTTGTTGTAGTAACAATATCAGCATAAGGGACCGGATTAGGATGAAGTCCGGCAGCAACAAGTCCTGCAATGTGAGCCATATCTACCATTAATTTAGCTCCAACTTCGTCAGCAATTTCTCTGAATTGTGCAAAATCAATAGTTCTAGGGTATGCAGAAGCACCTGTAAGAATCAAAGCCGGTTTATGTTCGTGAGCAAGTTTTCTAATAATATCATAATCAAATTGTTCAGTTTCTTGACTAACTCCATAATGAACTATTTTATAAAATTGTCCGGAAAAGCTTAAAGGATGTCCGTGAGTTAAATGACCACCATGAGCAAGTTCAAGGCTCAAGACAGTATCACCGGGGTTGACAAGTGAAAAATAAGCAGCCATATTGGCTTGTGAGCCTGAATGTGGTTGAACGTTTGCGTGTTCAGCACCAAAGATTTCTTTTGCTCTTTCAATAGCAAGTTTTTCAGCAACATCAACGTATTCACATCCACCATAATAACGACCGTAAAGCTTGTAATTTGCTAAACCGGTTTTTTTACTCCAGCGATAAGGATAACCTTCAGCATATTTATTTGTCAAGACAGAACCTGCAGCTTCCATAACAGCTTTGCTGACATAATTTTCAGAAGCTATTAATTCAAGATTTTCTTCTTGACGAACTAATTCTTCATGCATAGCAGCATAAAGTTCGGGATCAAAGTTTTTAATGTTTTCCATTTTCCACCTCGTTATTTTTTTTCATATTGAGTTATTTTATCAATTCTTTTTTGGTGTCTCTCTTCATTAGAGAAAGGCTCGTTAAGAAATGTTTTTACAATAGATAAAGCTTTATTTACTTCAGTATATCTACCTGCAAGGACAAGGATATTTGCGTTATTATGTTGTCTTGTTAGTTTAGCAAATTCTTCGGTATGACAAAGTCCGGCACGAATACCTTTTACTTTATTTGCAATAATGCTCATACCAATACCGGTTCCACAGATTAAGATACCAAAATCACTATTACCATAAGCAATATCTTCAGCAGCAGCTAATCCTGTATCTGAATAATCAACAGAATTTTCATCATAAGCACCAAAATCATTTACTTGATAAGATGCCTTTTCCAAATACTCTTTAACGGCAGATTTTAATTTAAATCCGGCATGATCAGATGCAATACTAATTTTCATAATAATTCTCTCTATTTGTTATCTTCAGCCATTAAGCAACTTAAGGCTATACAATAAAATTTTGATTTTTTACTTTCACTTCTTGACATTACGACAACAGGTTTTGTAGTGCCTTGAATTAATCCGGCAAGTTCTCCTTTAGCAAAAAGCATTAAGCCTTTATAAAAAATATTACAAGCTTCAAGTGAAGGACATATTAAAATATCTGCTTCTCCACTAAGCGTTGTTTCAACACCTTTTATTTCAGAAGCTTTAGGGTCACAAGCTAAAAATAAATCAACAGGTCCATCAACAATACAAGCGGGTAATTGTCTTCTTTCTACCATCTTACAAATCAAGGCATCATCAGTGGAACTTTGAAAAGTAGGATTAACCTTTTCAGCAGCAGATAACAAAGCAACCTTAGGCATTTCAATTCCAAATTGATTAGCCATTTTAACAGCATACTTTAACATAGCAGCTTTTTGTTCCAGATTTGGATATGGCAAGACTGCAGTGTCAGTAACAAATAGAAGTTTATTGTAAGAAGGTACTTCAATAGCACAAACATAAGACATAACTGTCTTTGGTGGTAATAAGCCTTTTTCTTTATCAAGAACAGCTTTTAAAAATTTATCCGTATTGACCAACCCTTTCATTAAAACATCTGCCTTATTTGTCTTAACAGCCTCAACAGCTAACTTGGTTGCAATCACAGGGTCTTTTTCATCAATAATATCAAAACGTGTATAATCAATATTAAGATCTTCACAACATTTAATTATTTTATCTTTATTACCATACATTAAGGTCTTAGCAAAGCCGGAATTAATGGCTTCATTTATTGCTTCAAGAGTATTTTCATCTTCTGCGACAGCAATAGCAATAGTTTTTGCCTTGAGTTTTTTAACCTTTTCTACCATCTCGTCAAGTCTTTTGATTGGCATAAGACACCTCTATTTGTTTGTTGTTATTGCTGCTAAGGCTATAGAATATAATTTTGTTTTAGAACTATCTCCACGAGAAGATAAGACTGCGGGCACTTTTGCACCAACAACAAGAGCAGCTAATTCAGATTTTAAAAATTTAGTACAAGTTTTATAAAATACATTTCCGGATTCAATATTAGGGAAAAGTAAAATATCTGCATTACCTGCAACATCACTTTTAAAACCTTTAATTTTTACAGCAACTTCATCAATTGCTAAATCAAGTCCCATTGGTCCGCTGATCAAACTTTGTTTAAATACACCTTTTTTTGATCTTTCAACAAGTTCAAAAGCATCAGTAGAAGAAACAATCTTTTTACTAACTTTTTCAGATGCTGAAATTAAAGCAACTTTTGGATTTTCGTTTCCAAGTTTGTGAGCTGTATCAATTAAAAAATTCAAAATCTTTTCTTTTTGATCAACATCCGGAATAGGAATAACTGCCACATCACCAACGATTAAAACCTTATTATAACCGGTAGGTTCTACTACGGTAACGTGAGTAAGCAAAGCACCCTTTTCCATAATGCCACGTTCTTTATTCAAAATACAACGCATATAATCATCTGAAGTAATAGTGCCTTTCATAATTAGATGAGCTTTACCTTGATTTATCATATCACAACAAGTAAGTCCTGCCTCAACAGGATCAGATTGATCAATTATTTCAAATTTATTACTATCAATATTTAATCTATTACATATCGCAATAATTTTATCTTTTTCACCTGTAAGTGTTGCCTCTACAATTCCATTGTCAACTGCTTCATTAACTGCCTCAATAGTATGATTATCATTAACATATACAACTACTAATCTTTTTTTGGGTTTTTCTTTTGCTAATAAAATAATATCAGAAATATTTTTTAGTTTCATCGTTTCTCCTTTAAATACTTTTATTATCTAATATTGTAAACTTTTAATATTTTATCACTTTGTCAAGCAAAACTTTAAATTATTTATTTAATATGCCTAACAGAAATAAATGTAAATTTAAAGCTTTTGTTTCTTTAGATTTGGATTTAAAACTTAAAAAATATTTTCTTCAAAATATTCCAAACTGTCTTTTTGTGGTAAGATTTCAAGATTTTCTTGTTCTGTTAAATCAAGAGGGTCAGGGCCAATACTAATGACAAAATTAACAGTTTTACCTATAATAATATCTGCTCCGGGATATGGTTCTGTGCTAATTACATGCCCTGCCGGGATTTCATTAGAATAGTGTTGAGTGACTTCTCCAATTTTTAGTTCATAACTGGTGAGTAAAACCTCAACGTCATCAAAATAAAATCCTATTAAATTAGGCATATTAACTTTTTTAGGTCCTTTACTTATAACTGTTTGAATGGTTCTATTTTTAAAGATAGTTCTTTGAGGTGATGGTGTTTGTGAAATAATATATCCTTTGGGGTATGTACTATATTCTTCGTCAATAATATCCATTTCTAAGGACAAAGTTTTACAATAATTTCTTGCCTGTTGAAATTCAGCACCAATCAACTTTGGCACTTTAACTGTATCTCTTCCGGCAACTATTTTACCCATTAAATAATTTGAAAATATAACAGCTATAGTTATAAAAATTATAAAGATAATTGAAGCAACAATAAAGGCTGTAATATGTTTAAGCATAATTCTTCAGGATATCCTGTTCTCCTTAATCTAACTTTTTCATTAATTTAGCTGCGAAAGCTCCATCCATATGATGTATGTTTGGGATTGTTTTTAAATATCCTGATTCTGTATATTCTTTTGGAATTAATGTTTCTGCAGGGATTAGTTTAAAATTTGGATTTGAATTTAAAAATTTTTCTATTTGAGCTTCATTTTCTAAAGGATTAATCGTACAGGTACTATATACAAGAAATCCACCGGGTTTAACAAATTGAGCTCCGGTTAATAAGGCTTTTTCTTGAAGCTTAATTAATTCCGGTATATTTTGCTTTTCTTGCCATCTTAATTCGGCTTTTTTTTGAAAAACACCCCAACCTGAACAAGGCACATCAAGTAATACTCCGTCATACATAGGAGCAACCGGACCAAACTTAAAGGCATCTTCTGTGATTAATTTCACATTATTTGCTTGAATTCTTGTCAATGTTTGCTTCATCTCTTTAATTTTATGAGGTATTTTATCAACAGCAATTATTTCTCCTGTGTTTTGCATTAACTCAGCAATATATGAAGCTTTACCTCCCCTACCGGCAAACAAATCTAAAATACTATTATCAAATTGAGGATTTAATAACTCAATAACTAATGCTGCAGAAATATCTTGAATAGTAAAATATCCCTCATCATAAGATACATCATTTAAAATTGCCTTTGCATCGTCACTAATTAACATATTTTTTGATGCGGGCGTTTGAGATACCTTAATACTTTTTTTCTCAAAATATTTAATCAACTTCTCTTTTTGTGTTGCGAGAGTATTTACTCGAAGATATAATTTTGGAGATTCATTGTAATACATTGCCAGATATTCAACTTGTTCTTCATCCCATCTGGAAAGCCATTGTTTTATAATTTCAAGAGGAAATGAATGTTCTATAGATATTCTCTCAGCTGTATCTTCAGGTAATTTATATTGTGGATTTCTAAGATAAGCTCTGAGAACAGCATTAACAAAACCGGCAACTTGATCATTAAGTTTTTTATTAGCGAGTTCAACAGTTTCATTGACAGCTGCATGTTCGGGAATACTCTTACAAAAAATAATCTGATATAAGGCTAAATAAATTAATACTTTTATTTTGATATCTGTATTTTTAAATTTACTTTTGTCAGTGTATTGGTATGCTATATGTTCAAGAAGTAATTGCATTTTAATTACACCTTTAACAAGATGATACAGAAGCTCCGGATTTTCATTTGCTTTATGTAATTTTTTTGCAGATTGAGCAAGTAACTTATCAGAAAACATATTGTTTTTTAAAACTTTAACTATGATATCCCATGCTTCCTGTCTAATATTCATTATTCATTCCTTTTCATATAGATATATTTTATGCAAGCTTTAACTATGTCTTGAGTTTTATCAGTATCTTTAAAAATTAACTCTTGAGTTGCCTTTCTTATTTCAAAAGATTTAAAACCAAGTGCTAATAATGCAGTATCAACTTCTTGCCATTTATCAGAAGAAATTATAGTATTATTATGAGAAATATCTTTACTTGGTGTAATTTCAGAAATTTTATCTTTTAACTCAATAATTAATCTTTGAGCAGATTTTTTCCCTAAACCGGGTGCTTTAGAAATTAATGAATCATTATTACTCATAACTGCTGATACTAAATCATTTACAGACAAGTTGCTTAAAATTGATAACGCAATCTTGGGCCCTATACGACTTACATTAATTAATAACTTAAAAGTATCCTTTTCTGCTTGAGTAAAAAAACCAAATAATCTTGTTCCTTCATCATTATGATAAGTATGTATTAACAATTTTATCTTTTCATTTTTATCAGGTAATAAATCAAATGTAGAAAGTGGAATTTTAACTTCAAAACCAATACCCCCACAATCAATTACAACCCTGTCGGCTGTTTTTTCTGATAATATGCCATATAAATAATTATACATTATAACCTACTTTCAGTTTTTAAAAGGTTAAATTTTTCTTTATTAAATAAACACATCGCTATGGCTAAAGCATCAGCAGCGTCTTCTTTTGGGGCTTGCTTTAGGTTTAAAATAGATTGAATTACATACTCTATCTGTTTTTTACTTGCACTACCTTTTCCTGTTACTGATTGTTTGATTTCTCTCGGGGAATAGTTATATGTTAAAATATTATTCATTTTAAGTAATAACAAAATCACTCCTCTTACATTTCCTAAGGTAAAAGCAGAATGCAAATTTTTACCAAAAAAAATCTCTTCAACTGCAGCTACATCAGGTTTATATTCATCAATGAGTTTTGAAAGATGATTATATAACTCTAATAACCTGTCCTGAAGAGACTTTTTTTCATCTAACTTAATAATGCCACAACCTGCAGCAATTATTTTATATTTATCTATGTGTAAAATCCCATAACCACATTTTCTACTTCCGGGATCTATACCCAATAGAATCATTCAACATTTATCCTATCAAGAACTTCATCTGAGATTTCAAAATTCGCATATACTTTCTGAGCATCATCTAAATCTTCTAATCTATCAATGAGCTTTAAAAGTTTTTCTGCAACTTCATCGGCATTAATAGTAGTTTTTGGTATCATAGTTAATTCTGCTTTAACAATTATAAATCCTTGTTCTTCCATACCTGTTAGAACCTTATAAAAATCGGCAACTGCAGTATAAACCATAAAAACATCATCTTCTTTCTGAACATCTTCTGCACCGATCTCTAATGCCTGCATCATAAAATCATCTTCATCAAGACCCTCAGCCTTAACTTCAAGTTCACCTTTTTGTTCAAAATTCCAAGCAACAGAACCACTCTCTGCCATATTTCCGCCGTATTTAGAAAAAGTATGCCTAATTTCAGCTACAGTTCGGTTTTTATTATCGGTTGTACAATCTACTAAGATTGCAACCCCTCCATGTCCATAACCTTCATAAGTTATTTCTTCGTATGCTGCTCCTTCAATTTCGCCGGTTCCTCTTTTAATAGCTTTTTCAATATTATCTTTGGGCATATTAGCATTTTTAGCTGCTTGAATAGCTGTTCTTAAACGAGGGTTAGAAGATAAATCTCCACCACCATCTCTCGCTGCGAGGATAATTTCTTTAACGATTCTAGTGAAAACTTTCCCTCTTTTAGCATCAGCAGCACCTTTTTTATGCTTTATTGAGCTCCACTTATTATGACCTGACATTTTGCCTCCAGTATCTAATAGTTTATTTTTTAATATTTATTTCTCATAATGCCAAAAAAAATCAAATATGTATTTTTAGCAATATTTTTTTTCTTTTTTTTTATTTTCACTCAAAACTATGCTGTTACTATTTTGGAATAAGTTATGCTTGATATAGTAAATACTGTAAGATTTTGATTTAAATTAATAGACGGAGGAATTATGAAGAAGTTTTTAGTTGTATCATTTATGCTTATAATATTAAGTGTAACTTGTGTTTTAATGGCTACCAAAGTCAATGATAGTGTTCTTTCTTTAAGAGTGTCACCCGAAGAATTTATTAGAACTACCACTATTTATGTAGATTCTCAAGAAAATATTGACGCTACTTTAGTTGTTATGGATAAAAACGATGTTATCGTTAAAGTTATATACCAAGGACAATTAAAAAACGGCGAAACCCAATTTACATGGGACGGTACTGATTATAAAGGAAGTAGATTACCTGCAGAAAAATATCAAATAGAATTAACAACAGGTGCTAAATATACTTCCTTAAAAAAGATTATTATTCTCAAATAGTATTATTTAAACGGTTAATTTGATGAAACAAATTAACCGTTTACACTTTGTAACTTTTATTTACATGCTGTCATTGTTAGATTATGCCCAAAAAAAGCATAATCATTTTTGTAAATTAGCACAACAAATTCATCAAGAATATCCTTTATCAATAAATCAAATTAATTATTATTCAACAAATTATCATTCTATCCCTATTAAAGATATCCTAAACTTAATCAAGATTCAGCATAAACTTATCCATAAGTTTCCCTTTAGTTGTAAATGGTTGTTTACAGAAAAAAATGCTCAACAAGCTTCAGATTATCTTATTGCGTCATATCACGGCACTTTATTTAAAGATTATCAAATTATTGCTGATGTTTGTTGCGGAATAGGTTCTGATTTACTTTATTTAAGCAAAAAAGCAACAAAATGCTATGCTATTGATATTAATCAAGAAATATTAGATTATGCAAAATACAATATGAAAACATTTAACAAAGGCAATATAGAATTTCTTAATATTAGAGCTGAAGACTTTAATTTTTATAGTGACGCATTGTTTATTGACCCGGATAGACGAATCAATAATAAAAGATACATAAAGCCGGAAGATCTCTCACCTAACTTTTTTACAATTGAAAAATTGATATCAAAATATCATAATGTTGCTGTCAAGATGTCGCCGGCATTTGATTATGAATCTTCTCCTTATGATAAGTTTAGTTATGATTTTGTTTCTGTTAGAGGAGAATTAAAAGAATGTCTTTTAAAAAGCGGTTCTTTAGCTAATTGTAATAATATTAAAAAAGCTGTTTTACTCCCTCAAAGACTTATGTTTGAACAAAAAAATCATCCTGAAACAGATATCAAGCAAATAAAAGAATGGATCTTAGAACCGGATCCATCTATTATAAGAGCTCATTTAATTAATGATTTAGCTTATGAATTAAAAATGGATAGAATAGATCCTCACATTGCCCTATTAACGTCTAATAATGAACCTGATGAAATCTTTGGTAAAAAATATAAAGTAAACAATGTTTTTGATTATTCGTTAAAAAAACTTAATAATTATCTTAAAACTAAAAACATAGGAACTATTGATATAAAAACTAAAGGATTTTCAGAATCAGTGGAATCTTTTAGAAAAAAATTAAAATTAAAAGGCAACAATAAGTTACAGATTTTTATTGTAAGAGTTATAAATAAACATATTGTTATTGAAGTAGTCAATTAAGTTGACATAAAGATAGAAAGTTGTTGAATAAAATTAAACGTTGTCCAACAAGCTTATGGAAAGATATCTTTATTTTAGAACAAGCAAGGAAGCTCGTACAACATTAATATTCAACAACCTTAATAGGCCAAACACAGTTTAGCCTATTAAGATATTATATGAGTTAAAATAATTATCGTTTTACAATCCAAAATTCATTAAACTCATAAAACTCAGAAGTAATTTTTTCACCAAGATAACGAGCATATTTGCTAGAATATGAACCTGATAGTCTTAGTCTATAGGTAGTTTCATTATTAACAACAGCTTCTTCAATGTCGGTATAGTATGTTCCTCTTTTGTTAGAAGGAGTTAATAATTTTTTACGAAGTTTTTCAACTCTATTCTTGTCTTTTAAAGAGATTAATTGCACAGTAAAGTCTCCGTATTCAATTTCAGGTTCTTCACCTTTTAATTGTTTTTTATCAGAAGTTTTTACGGCAGAGTTACTTTCTTTTTTTGTTTTTTCTTGCGTAACTGAAGTAGTTTTAGTATCTTCAATTACATCATTTTGAGCATTATCCATACTTTCTTCAGGTGCATAATCTAAGGTATCCGCTACTTCATCCATAGTAGTAACCGAATATGCAGAGGTGAGTTCTTCATCAGTAGCTTGGTCTTTCTTTTTTGAACAAGCAACGATTAATAAAAGTGTTAGCCCTATAAGTAATAATTTTTTCATAATTTTTTTCCTTTACTATAGTTCGTATTTTTTTCGCCATTCAAGTTTTGGTTCTTTTTTCGAAGAGTTAAATACATATTTTTCAATCTTTTCTCTTAGAGAAGGATCGATATTTTTCTTAACAGGGTAAATAATAGAATTTAAAAGCCTATCGGTTAAAGCTCTTGTTGCAAGATATGTTGATTCTAATCCTCTTTGGCTTACTTTTTCTGCAGTATCGCCTGCTGTATGAATATGATATGTTGCTTCCCCTCCCCATCTCATAAGATTAACGGAAGGGATTTCTAAAACAGAAAAGGGGATACAATCGCTACTATATATATCTAATTTTTTATTGAAAAGTAATCCTTCTTCTTTGAAAATACCGTCAACATAGCCCACAATCTCATTTGTAGCTAAGGCAATAAATGAATCTACACCTAAATCATCTCCTGAAACATCGACATTAATCAACAAACCCATTCTCGATTTGAGTTCTTCTTTATGTTTTTCTGTGTATGCATAACTTCCGAGTAACCCCATTTCTTCTCCGGAAAAAAACATTATCCTTAAGTCTCGAAGTGGTGGATTTTTAGAATAATACTCTGCTATTTTTAATAAAATAACTGAACCTGCTCCATTGTCATTTGAGCCATGCGAAGTTGCTACACTGTCATAATGAGCACATAGGCAAGTTAAGGTTTGATCTTTACCTGTACCGGAAATATCGACAATTAAATTATATGCTTTTTTCTTCTTAACGTTTTGTTTGATTTCCATAGTAATTTCTTTACCGTGTAATCTTGATAATTCTTTGGCATCGTCATAAGAAACAAACATAAAAGGTATTGTTCCGTCTTCACAACTCTTCTGTCTTAAATTGTTTGCTGACAAGTCTTTGTAAGGTTGGCTGATGTAAATTACAGCAAGGACATTTTCCTCTTTTAATCTTTCAACTAAAGAAGCTGAGCGAGTAAAAGTTAAAATAATTTTATTAGCGAACATTCCCTTTTGGCAAAAAAGAAGCTCAGAATTTTCAACAAAACATAGTTCACCGGTAACCTTAGCTGTTTTAGTAAGACCTAAGGGTAAGCCTTTAAATTCTTTTTCTTCGGTAGTAATCGTAGCTGTTCCTGTATCAAAGGCATACATTTCGAACTCTTCTTCAAAAAACTCTAAACCCCAAGAAGATAAATGTCCTTTAAAGACAGTTCTTGCTTTTTTTTCTCCTGAACTACCTGCTAATCTTTCATAATCAATTTGTTTAAGTAATTGATATAAATCCATCATTTTCTCCTATTTTTTTAATTATTAATGACAATTTCTTTTAAGATTTTATTGATATAGATTTTTGCTTTGTTACTATCTTCCGGGGTGGCTTCATCAATATCGGAAAATAGGGCTTGTAATATTTGTTTTTGTTCGTAAGTCATATTTTCAATAAAATAATCCCTTATATCTTGTTCTTCAAATTTTAAAGCCATTGCTATATCATTAAGTGGTATTTGTTCGATAATTTGTTTAACGACTGTTTTAGGTTGTAACAGAATAGTGTTAAATGAATTCATTAAAGTCTCCTTATTTATAATTTATTATTTACAATTTCAATTATTTCGTTTGCAATATTATTTATAGGAACAATATAATCTACTGCACCTGTGTCAACAGCAGCTTTTGGCATACCGTAAACTACACAGGTTTCTTCATCTTGAGCAATATTAATTGAGCCTTTATTTTTCATTAATCTCATACCTTCGGCACCATCTTTACCCATTCCGGTAAGAATTACACCTATAGCATTTTCACCGGCATATTCAGAAACAGATTTAAATAAAACATCTACTGCGGGTCTTTGATGCCATACCTGAGGTCCTTTCTTTAATTTCACTATATATCTGGCTCCGATTCTACGTAATAATAAATGATAATCACCCGGAGCAATTAAACAAGAACCCGGCAAAACAGCGTCGCCGTCTTTAGCTTCTTTAACTTCAATTTTCGATAGAAGGTTTAACCTTTCTGCAAAAGCTGAAGTAAATCCGGGAGGCATATGTTGAACCACTACTAACCCCGGAATATTTAATGGTAAGTTGGTTATTATTTCTTTTAATGCTTCCGTACCTCCGGTAGATGCTCCTATAGCAATAATCTTATTTGTTGTTTTAATTTGAATTAATGGTGTTTGTTTTTTTTGATTTGAAGGCTCAATTTTTTTTATTATAGCAAAAGAGGCAGATTTAACAGCATCAATTAAATTTCTTTCAATTGACTCTATTGAATATGCTTCTGATGGTTTAGGTACAACACTTATAGCTCCTAATTCCAAAGCTTTCATTGATACTTTACAACCTTGTTTCGTTACAGAACTTACAATAACTATCGGTATAGGAAAATAATGCATTACTTTTTTAAGAAAGGTCATCCCGTCCATTCTTGGCATTTCAATATCCAAGGTCATTACATCAGGTTTTAGAGAAATCAGCTTATCTCTGGCAACATAGGGATCAGGTGCCGTTCCTACGACTTCCATATTTGGTTCATTATTAATTATGTTTGATAGTGTTTTTCTTACGACTGCACTGTCATCAACTATTAATACTCTTATATTTTTCATTTTATTATTCTTTAATTTTAAACATTAATTTTAATGGGTTTTCATTAAAAAACATTATTTTTGCCGGATAAGACTCTGTTTTTAATTCATTAATATTTTTTATGGCGTATGGTACAGGAACTTTATCAGATAAATTTTTCATATATAACCCGATAAAATTACCTGCAATAATATTTAAGGCTTCCTTAAGAGTATCAAATATATCTTCTTCAGAAATCTCTTCTGTGCCAAGGAAATTTTCTGTTAATAAGTATGCTATTTTTTCTGTAAATAATAAAATCATACTAAATTTATTATTCTCTAAACAAACTCCGTATTTAAAAACAAAGTTCTTTTGAATAGGTTCTGCTTCTTCAATTAAAAAAAACATTTTACATAGGACATCAGAAGTCAATTCCTTCAACTTCTCCATTATCTGATTCATCACATTCCTCCAATCCAAGTAAATTTATTAATAACTCACGAATTGATTCGGGTCTAAAGGGTTTATAGATTATATGTTTGATATTGTTAATTTTAAAATCTTCAGTGTTTTCAGTTCTTAATTCTGAAGTAATTACAATGATTGGGGTATTACCAAGTAAGTTATCATTTTTTAAATGTTTTATAAGTTCAAATCCATCCATAACGGGCATATTGATATCTGTAAAAACAAGATCGATCCAATTTTTATTCATTAAATCAAGGGCGTTTGCTCCATTTTCAGCTTCAATAAATTCTATATGTCCAATATTACACATAGTGATGGCTTTTTTTAATACTTTTCTCATTGAAGAAGAATCATCTACTATTAAAATATTATATGGCATTTTATCCTCATTCTATCTTTTTAAAGTCGTCCATAACGGATTTAATAATTTCAAAACAATCATTTAATATCTTTTCTAAGTCTTTAGTCTTAACTTGATAATACCCTAACAAATCGTCGTATCCTTTATAGGCAAGATTATCTTCTGAAGTAGTAAAACCAATCAAAATTGACATATAATCAGCTAATCTGACAATTCTTACGACAGGATTAGTATTGATTTTGATTTCGTGATGTTTCTTTGCTGCTTGAACAATAACATCAGGGAAACCCCATCTTTGTAAAATTGCTCCCCCAACTAAAGCATGAGAGTAGCCTAAGATTTTATTTTCAGCTTCGACGAAATCTGTTTTATTGTTTTTCACCATATAGACTATATCATTCCATAAATCACTTACCCAAGTACTTAAGACAATTTTACCAATATCATGTAATATACCGGCAGTAAAAAGTGAACTTTTATTAATTTCCGGTTCTAGATATGAAAGATGTTCTGCGATAACTCCTGTACTAATGGAATGTTGCCATAGTTCTCCTTGAAACATTTCATATCCGGGTAATTTTTTACTGAAATATTTGGCTGCAGTGGAGACAGTTAAAATAGTAAACATCTTGTCTCTTCCAAGATAATTTACTGCACCAAGTAAATCATTAATTTCTTTAGAATGAGCAAAATATGCAGAATTTGCTAATTTTAAAACATTAGCAGTAAGCCCCGGATCATATTTTATTACTTCGGCAATATCTTTATTATTAGTATCATATTGAAGCAATAATTTAAGTGCTTTTTGAGCAGTTTGATTAAAAACCGGAAGAAATTCGATTTGTTTAAGGATTGCTTGCATAGAGATCATAATTCATATTCCTCATAACTATTTGAGATTATTACCTTACCTGTTGCGGTATATAATCGGACTGTCCGGCTTTTATTACCACCAACATCTTCTTTATGTATAATCATATTATTACGCCATAGCATTTTTCTTACAGCTAAATAATTTCTTTCTCCTATATTAAAATAATTATTTCTATCCATTACATTGCTGCCACCGATTACTTTAGTAATTAAATGATTTCTTTTTGCACCTTTTTTAAAAAGTGATTTATATAAAGCCGGGACTCCGGTGTCAACATATTTAAATGGATTTATTTCAATTTCTTTTCTCTCTATAGATGATTCCGGGAGCATAATATGGATTAATCCTCCGATGTGAGTATGCGGATCATAAACAGCTAAAGCTACACAAGAACCGAGAGAGTAAGTAACTAATATATCATTTAAGTTATCACTTATTTTCATATCTGCGATACTGACAACAATTTGATTTTGCATAAAATTCCTTTAATCAGTTCTTTCTAAGTAAGGGTACCAGTCGGATTGTCTTATGTTTTTAGTTTTTAATGTTAAGCTTTGCCCGTTTTCTGAGTCATAAATAAATTTACGACCTAAACTACCGCCATAATCACAGGAAAGTATTTCTATATTAAAATAACTTAAAATAGTTTTAGCAATTTTTATATTTGCCTTTCCATAATCAAAACTAGTTTCAATATCTCCACCTCCAATAATTAATGCTTTCAAATCATTTATATTTGAACCTTTTGTTTTCATTGTTTTTATTAAGTGTTTAATTGCAATAGATCCGTATTTTGTTGAAACATCATTTTTTTGTATTGGATTTGGTAACAAATATAAACAACATCCTGAAAATTGTTTACAAGAATCCCAAAGACTGATGAAAACTCCTGAGCCGGTAACGCCATATACACTTGTTGTCTCATAACTGACCAATAAAAATCCGGGTTTTATTAAATATTTATGATCTGCAACTTTAAAATCCATTATTCCTTCTTATAAATTGCGGGCATAATATATTTAAAAGAATGAGATATTCCGTTTAAACTTTCGGAATGACCTATCATTAGGTATGAGCCTGTATTCATAGAATTATACATTTTATTGACAATAAGTTCTTTAACTTTTGTATCAAAATAAATCATAACATTACGACAAAAAATAACATCATATTTAGAAGACAATTTAAATGGTTCAATTAAATTTAGTTTTTCAAAAACAATATGTTGTTTGAGTTCATCTTTAATTTTGACATAACCTTTAGCACTATTTTTCCCTTCAAAAAAATATTTTTTAGTTATCATTGGTGAAACTTTCTCTAAGGAACTTAACGGATAAATACCTCTCTGAGCAATAGATAAGACCTTAGTAGAAATATCTGTTGCTAAGATTTCAAAGTTATGTTTATGACTTAATAATTCTTTTAATGTGATTGCTATTGAGTATGGTTCTTCTCCTGATGAACAGGCAGAACTCCATATATTAATCATTTTATCATTATTTTTTAAAAATTCAGGATACCAAATATTTTTAAGAAATTCAAAATGCTTTATTTCTCTGAAAAAATGAGTTACATTTGTTGAAATTAAATTTATAAATTCCATTAATTCTTTTTCTGAATTATCTTTTTTTATAAGTTCATAGTATGCTCTATATGAGGGAATTCCTCTTATGCGTAAGATTTTGTTTACTCTAGATTGTAAAAGTTGTTTTTTTCCAAAGTGTAGATTTATACCTGTTCTTTCGTAAACAAGCTTAGAAAATAAAGCAAAATCATTATCTGAAATTACATAATCCATATCTTACTCAATATCTAATTTACTAACATCTAAAATTAAACCTACTCTACCATCACCCATTATTGTTGCACCGGATACTCCTTCTAAATTTTTAAATTTCTCTCCAAGAGTTTTAACTACAACACTTTGTATGCCAATTAATTCATCGACAGCAACAGCAAATTGTTTTTCTCCGGTTTCTAATACAATCAACAGACTATTTTCTAAGCTTTCATCTTGTTTAGAAATCTTAAACTTTCTGTTTAAACGTATGATTGGGATTAGCTTATCTTCAATTTTTATAGTGTCGCCTTTACCCATAACGCTATTTAAATTATCTTTGGTTGGCTTAATTGAACGCTTAATATTTGCAATAGGTATCAAATATAATTCTGTTTCAATTTTCACCAACATTCCTTCGATAATAGCCAACGTTAAAGGTAAAATAATCCTAAAAGTTGAACCTTCATTTGGATTTGAATAAATTTCTACACTACCGCCTAAATGATTGATAGATTGCATTACTACATCCATACCTACACCTCGACCGGATACGTTAGATACTTTTTCCATTGTAGAAAATCCGGGTAGAAATACTAATTTAAATATCTCTGAATCAGATAAGACTTGTCCGGACAATATCAATTTTTTTTCAATTGCTTTTTGTTTTATTTTTTCTTTATTCAATCCTTTTCCGTCATCTTTAACATCTATTATGATAGAATTACCTTTATGATAGGCACTTAAGGTTATAGTACCCTTTTCCGGTTTATTGTTTTGTAATCTTTCCTCGGTAGTTTCAATTCCGTGGTCACAAGCATTTCTAATCATATGAACCAGAGGCTCGTTAATTGATTCTACCATATTTTTATCTATTTCGGTGTCTTCACCTAAGATATTTAGTTCGATCGCTTTATTCTGATGCTTTGAAAGATAGTCTCTAACAACTCTTTTCATTTTATTGAAAGTACTACCAATAGGTATCATCCTTAAAGACATTGATACTTTCTGTAAATCAGAGATAACTCTTTGCAATTGAGACATTTTCTTTATGAAATTATGATCAATGATTTTCATAATATATTTGTCTTGATGTAGTAGATTAAATGTAATTACTAATTCCCCTACCATATCAATTAATGAATCAAGTTTTTCAACCTTAACCCTGATACTATCTTCAGAATTTTTTATATTTATTTCTTGAGTTTCTTTGTTTTCCCGGGTTAAGGCTATATCTTCTACATTATTTTCAGAAAACATTTCTTGAGATGATGAAGATTCATTAGTTATATTTTTTAAATGCATTACTAATGTATTGATTTCTTCATCACCAGCATTTTCAATACGATTATCAATATCTAAACCGGAAATAATTTTCTTGATTAAATCTATAGCTTTAAAGATTAGTGTTGAAATATTATTATTTATTTTTATTTTACCGTTTCTTGCTTTATCTAAAATATTTTCAGCTTCATGAGATATATAATTAATCTTTTTTAAGCCCATAAAGCCACTTACACCTTTTAAAGTATGGAAGGGTCTGAAAATTTCATTGATTAAATTTAAATTATCGGGATATTTCTCTAATTCCAACATATGATTTTCCAATAAAACCACATATTCTCTTGCTTCATTTAAAAAATCTGAAAAGATATCATCATCTGCTTGCTCAAATTGAAATTCTTCTTTCTGTGTCTCTTGGATATTTATATTATTTATCTGAGTTTGAATATTTTCAGGTATATTTATAGTATCTGTTGAAGATTCTATTATTTTTTTAAAGTTTTCAAAATTAACTATTATTGTATTGTAAACATTATCAATATCATCAATTGGATCTATATCAATTAAAATAAGTTTCTCTATTAAATTTCCGATACTGTCTAATAACTTTGTTAAAGAAGCGTTATTATGTTGTTTAATTTCGGTTTTTAAAAAATCAACTTGAACTAATAAAGATGCCATATCTTGATTATTTTTTTCATCTAAATCTATAAGATTCATAGAAAAATATTCAATTACATCTTTAAATTTTTGACTATACATAAACATCCTCATCTAACATATTATTTATTCTTCACTATGATAATTTCTTTGTTGTTTAATGTCAATATTTTTTTTGTTTTTTGTTCAAGTTTTTAATATATGATTTGATAAAAAAGAATTTCTATATATATAAGTGGGACATATTAGAATTTTTCTGACTTAACTACAAATTACATCATTTTTTTATATAAGGCTATCAATAATTATGATATCCGAGCATCCTTGCTTGCACTTTGTTTTGTTGTGCGAGCATCCTTGCTTGCACGCTACACGTTGGAAACTTGTATAACCTTTTTTACATTTCGGAACAGTCTCGGAAGTGGATAAAGTGTTGATGGAGATAATCTTATCTCCACAAGTTGAAAAATCTGTCGTAAAATGCAGAAAAGTTCTATAAGCTTCCAGCTTGTAGTTTCATAACATATTGAATACCTATAAGGTTTTGAGTGCAAGCAAGGATGCTCGCACAACATTTATTTCGAGACTGCTTCTGAAATGTTTGGTATTATTCAACATCCTCATATATTATTACTAATTTTTAAAATTTGAAACAAAAAAATTACAAGTGACCTCCAGGATGCTTTAAAGCATCCTGGAGGTCACTTGTAGAATTGTAATAAGAATTTTATAAAAATACTTGACATCAAAGTATTGATAATTATTGATAAATTTAATAGTTAAATAAGAACAATAAATATGGAGGCATTATAATGCTTAAAAAAGACTCTAATTTCGTAATTTTCCATAAAATAATTAAGAATGGCCCAATCTTTATTAATTTTCGTTTTTTCAAAAAATTGTGTAATTTTTATCTACATTACAATAAAACTGATTATTATCATACAAAATATGGCTGGCCTTTATTTGATAAAAATAATTTTTTTGCCAATAATAAAGAATTGATTGAAACCCTTACTAATAAACTTTCTGATGAAAAAAGCAAAAAAATATATAAAGGAATGATAAAATTTCGACAAAGTAGAGATATAAAGGACTATCCTTTTCATATAATAAAAGAACATCAATACTTTCTTAAACAACTTAAATTTACCGAAGATGAAGTATATATTGATTGTGGTGCAAGTGGTGTAACTATTGATTTATTTATTAAAAAATGCCCTAAATACAAAGAAATAATAGCCTTTGAGCCGAATGAAAAACATTATAACAGGCTCTTAAAAAGATTTCAAAATAATCAAAAAATTAAAATACTCAAAGCAGGAGTTTATGATAAAGATTGCGAGATGCTATTATCAAATAAAAATAAACAAGTAGTTAGTAACGATTCAAACATAGACTCACAATCAATAAAACTAAAAGCAATCGATAATTTGAATTTAGATAAAGTAAGCTTTATTAAAATGGATGTGGAGGGCTCTGAGCTATCAGCATTAAAAGGAGCTGAAAAAACCATTTTAAGAGATAAACCAAAACTGGCAATAAGCATCTATCATAAATGTGAAGATATGGTAGAAATTTTTCAATATCTTAGCTCCTTAGTCCCGGATTATCATTTTTATGTCAGACAATATCATTTTGTGGGAGATACTATATTGTATGCTATTATTGATAATTAAATTACAAAATACCTTATAATTCTACTAATTATAATTTAATTAAAATTGCTAATTATGATACAATTAGACAATAACTTAAAAAAAAATAAAAAAAGGTTGACAAATTTTAAACATTAATATTTCATAGTATATTGGTGGAGAGAATATATAAAGAGGTGAAATTTGATAAAAAATTTTGCAAAAGAATTTGACAACATCAATAGTATGCTGACTGAAAAAATTAATAGTGTCTTATATGCATGGAAGAAAGAAATTGATTTAGATATTTCATCTTTATACATAATCAACAAATCGACAAATAACGAAATGGTGTGTATTTATGGGCAACAATCTTAAACATAATAGAAGCGATTTCTCTTTAGGTATTATCCTAATTGGGTTAGGATTGATTTTTTTAATTAAGCCTTTTTCCCTTTTCCCTTGGATTCTTTTAGTTATCTCATTAATTTATCTAAAGAATTTTTTCTTTAGTAGTAATAAACGTTCTAATTTGAGTGGTTTTATTTGGCTTGCAGGATTATTTTTAATCTTCTATTTTAATATTTTTTGGCCGGCAATACTAATACTAATCGGGATTCAAATACTAATCAATTCATTGTATAAAAACAATAATTTTTAAAATATTTTTTTCGTTAAACAATAAATTTTTAAAATTTAAGCTTAGTTGTATTTGTTTGTCTATTATATGATTATAAAATTATTTTAATTTTTCAAAAAAAAGCTTGCATAAAAATGACTATATTTTATTTAACAATTTAATATATGAATAAAAGGAGGATACAAATGAACACAAGACTTTTTCGTAATGTCATCTATCAACCACCGGATTTGAAGTCTTTTTGTTATCAAGTCCCTCCTCTGTTTTTTATAAAAAAATATTAATCGGAGGAACTAAATGAATAGAGATACTTACATATCAAATGAAGACTGGAAGAAAATTAAAGACTTTGCTGAAGACAAAGAAACACCTTTTTTAATCATCAACCTTGACATTGTAAAGAAAAAATACGAAGAACTAACCGCTAACTTTCCTTATGCAAAAATCCACTATGCTGTAAAAGCTAATCCGGCTACAGAAGTACTTACACTTTTAAGAGATTTAGGTTCAAATTTTGATGTTGCCTCTGTCTATGAACTTCGCAAGCTCCTTAGTTTAGGTGTTGAACCTCATAGGATTAGTTACGGTAACACAATAAAAAAAGCATCTGATGTCAGAGAACATTACGAAGCAGGAGTTAGACTTTTTGTAACCGATAGCGAAGCAGATTTAAGAAACATCGCAAAGGCTGCTCCCGGCTCAAAGGTCTTTGTAAGGATATTAACAGAAGGTGTTGAAACAGCTGATTGGCCTTTGTCAAGAAAATTTGGTTGTCAAGCAGATATGGCAGGAGATTTAATAATCTTAGCCAAAAAATTAGGCTTAGAGCCTTATGGTATTTCATTTCATGTAGGTTCTCAACAAAGAGATATTGCTACATGGGACGCAGCAATATCAAAAGCACGTTATTTATTTAGTTGGCTCAAAGAAGAAGAAAATATCAATCTTAAAATGATTAATATGGGTGGAGGATTTCCGGCTAATTACACTTCAAGAACTAACGAGATCTCTGTTTATGCTGAAGAAATCACAAGATACTTAATCGAAGATTTTGGAACTGACCATCCGGAAATAATTTTAGAACCCGGTCGATCCCTACTAGGAGATTCGGGTGTAATAGTTAGCGAAGTTGTTTTAATTTCAAGAAAATCACGTACAGCTCTAAACAGATGGATCTTTACTGACATAGGTAAATTTAATGGATTAATTGAAACTCTCGAAGAATCAATTAAGTTTCCTATTTTTACTGAACGCAAAGGTGAAACAGAAGAATGCATTATAGCCGGTCCAACTTGTGATTCTCAAGATATTATGTATGAAGATTTTAAATATGATTTACCTTTAAGTTTATCAATTGGGGACCGACTTTATTGGTTTTCAACCGGTGCATACACAACTTCATATAGTTCAATAGAATTTAACGGATTCCCCCCATTAAAGACTTATTATATAAAAGATATTGAATAGTAGCATTGTATGAACATTCTGCAACTTGAACGAGGCTTAAAAGCCGGACTTGACCTGCAACGAAGCGAAGCGAGTGTGAGTCGAGGGTGGCAAGGTTTTGTCACTGCAAGCGAAGCATAGCAGTCAATAGATTGCTTCTTTGCAGGCTCATCGCAACGACAGGTCGAGCGACATTACTCATTATTCATTAGCTTCTTGCCCTCAAGTCCCTTCTCACTGCGTGATTAGAGACTCAAGTCCGCTACCAATTATTTGTTCTAAAACACATAGCTAAGAATTAAAATATTGATGTTGTTTAAGTTTCCGGCTTGAATGAAATTTAACAGCCGTTCTCAACTCACACTCGCTTCGCTTCGTTGCAAGTCAAGTCCGGCTAAACTAAAACAACAAACTAGGATGCTTATTGAACAAATAAAAAAAACAGCGGGTCAAATCACCCGCTGTTTTTCAGTAATATTTTTATTTAATATCATCTAAATAAGTATTTAATTCTTCAGTACCTTTAAGAACGAATCGACCATTTTTAATAATATCAATTGTGTCACCGTTTGGTTTTACAGCTTGAATAACACCAATTTCTTCATAAGGTAAAGTAATATCCACATGGCAATTTGTATATGCTTTAGAAGGATCCTCTTTACGAATTAAAGTATGTTCATTATCTCTTGAAATTATTTCTTTACCATCAGGATTAAATACCGGAGTATCTTCTTCCCAACTATAACAAGTATCACCAATCGCAAAATGTGGTCCCATTTTTTCTATAATCAGGATAGGCAAAACATTCAAAATCTTATATTTTTTTGCAACAGCATAAGCCAGAGTATTTGTACCAATAGCAAACTCACCAAGCGGTAATGATTTATGAGGGAAGATTAAATTTTCTTCAATATACTTTTTATTATCTTCATCGTTATCATAATTTTTACAATTATATTCAGCAATTCTACCATCTTCAAATTTAATATCTAAATCTTTATAATACAGGCTATTCAAAAAAGTTTCAGATATATGTAAATTACCATTAGTACCGGTTAATTGAGGAGTATTGAAAACTTCACCTACAGGAATATTTACAGTAGCACCGCAATTATTAAAATTAGTTTGTTTTTCAGGATTATCTAAAGTAGGAAGCTTGACTGTCAAATTAGTTCTATTGCCATTTGTACCTTTCACTAAAACTCTATCTGCTTGATCTAAAGCATCAATTAAATATTGCTGTATCTTAAGCCAATGTTCATGATCAAGCATATTAATATCAATAGTTTTATCAAATATTTCTTCAAATTTTTCACCAATTTCCGGAGTAGGGAATCCTATAATACAAAAAGAAATTTCACTACGTTTATAATACTTATTAATCATCATTGACATATTTGCTCTAATTTCTTGATTTAATTTCATTTGTTGATCATTAAGTTTTAAACACTCTTTTTTATTTTCCGGAGCAAAAGGCTTATCTCCAAAAGGATCAAAATAAATATTACCGGAACATTCTTGAATTATTTCTTTATTATCTTCTATAGCTTTTTCAGTTTCAACTAATAAATTTTTCTTAAATTCATCATCCAAAAATAATGCACTATCAAATCTATGATCATAATTATACTGTTGATTATACTTACCCGGAATAATTACACTTATTAAAACCTTCAACCCATACTTGCTTTCTATCTCATTTACTAAACTCTTTGCAAGGCGTTCCATACCAACTCTAAAATATAATGCAACCGTCTTCTTTTTTGTAAAATCTTTATCACCTTCTTTAAAACCTAAAATATAAGCCTTAGCTGTCTGATGCATAACTCTATCTATCTTTTCTTGAGTGAGACTATTTAAAAATTTAGCAATCTTTATATCATTATCACTTATGTAACTTCCATAGTAAAACAAATATCTTAAATCACTTAAATCTACATCTTTTATCCATCTTGTATAAAAATCATTTTCAGAAGAAAATCTTTTATAATAACTATCACTTGAACTTTCATAAAGATGTGACAATTGATAATCATTCAATACTTTTAAAAGCACTTCATAATTCTCATTATTTTCTTGCCACGTTTTATAATAGTCATTAAAAAAGCTAAATACATAAGCCATTTTATAAATTATATGTTCACAAGCAAAAGCATTAACTGAATACACAATGGCAGATATTACAGAATTTAACTGTCCAAATTTTTCACCAAAAACTTGTACAGAATATTTAGGATTTAAATAGCTTTGCTTATAATTATCAAATAGAACCTCTTTATTAAGTTTTACATTTAATTCTTTTAGATGCTCAATGCTATGTATTTTAAAATATTCTTCTGAAATATCTTTCTCAACTTTAACAGCATTTAACATTATTAAACTTAGCTCATAAAAAAATACTTTCCATTTATCTCCTGATTGATTAGCAGTTTCAGTATTAATTTTTTTAATTTTTACAAATAACTCTTCATAATCTTTTTGAGATTGTTCATTCTTTTTTTGAATAAGAGTTTGTTTAGTTTTCATAACTCATCCTTTCCTGAATAATTGATTAAACTTATTTAAATAAACATTATATGTATTTTCATCATAACATACAAATACTATTTTTACATTATTTATATTAGATTTTAAAAATTCTCTTGTTTCTCGTAAAGCTATATCAGTCGCTAAATCAACCGGAAACTTATAAACACCTGTACTTATAGCCGGGAAAGCAACACTTTTGATATTTTTTTCTCTAATTATATTAAAAACATTTCTATAACATAATGACAATAAATGTTCTTCGTTATTACCCCCACCATACCAAATCGGACCAACAGTATGGATTACAAAATCAGATTTAAGTTTATAAGCCTTAGTTAAAACTGCTTGCCCAGTTTTACAAAAACCTATGGTTTTGCATTCGGCAAGTAATTCCTTACCGGCTACACTGTGAATAGCACCATCTACACCGGCTCCACCCAACAAACTATTATTTGCAGCATTTACAATTGCTTCAATCTCTTGAATAACTATATCCCCTTTAACAATTTCTACCATACTAAACTCACTATCACATAATCTACAAAATTTATTACAGTATATTTTTAAAACAATTAGATGTCAATATTTTTTTATAAATCCTCGTAAATGAGTTTTATTACAACCATTCAAGGCTATTAATATAAGACCTACCTATAGAAAAAATTAAATATTAAACAGCCTTTGATATATCTAACAATAGGTAACTAAAACATTAAATGGTTAACTTTTTCAAAAAAACTATTGACAAACACAATAATCTTTACTATACTTTAATTAGGAGGATTTGTGAGTGTTATAGATGTTATTAAAAATTCATTATTTTATAAAAATTTTTTCAAAATCATTATCCCCTTTATTATCCTTTTAATTTTATATCTGCTATTTGTCTATGGGATGATTATCCCGACATTAGAAAAAAATCTCTATAATGAAAAAATCTCTACGACAAAAAGACTCTCACAACTCCTATATAGTGATTTAAGTACAAGGAATGAAGAAATCTTACAAGGCTTAGTTTCTGAAGAAGAACATAAACAACGCGTCATACGCAGATATGAAAAACTCCGGTTTGGAAAAGATAATAGTGATTATTTTTGGATTATGGATGAACGAGGTTACATTATTATGCATCCCTACATTAAATCTATAGTTAATGTTGACCCTAAAACTGTTAGAGGCCCTGACGGCATATTATTAAACAAACTTCTTGATATGATTAATGAAACTGTCAAAGATAATAATTCCGGATTAGTTGAATATATGTGGCAATTTAATGAAAATCCTAATATATTAACAAAAAAAATATCATGGGTAACAAAATTTGAACCATGGAATTGGGTCATAGGAGCAGGAGTATACCTTGACGACATAAAAAAAGATATTTCTATATGGAAAAAGAAACTCTTACTATACGGTTCCTTAATGATTGCCTTATCAATGCTTATTAACCTATTAATTTCTATAAAAAGTATTAAACTTAAGATTAGCGAACAAGAAGCACTCAAAAAACTAATTAAAAGTGAGGATAGGATTAAAACTACCTTACTATCTATCGGCGATGCTGTAATCTCAACTGATACTTCCGGTAAAATAATACAAATTAATAAAATTGCAAAACAAATATTAAATATTCAATTTACAGAACAACAAGACTTATATATCTATGATATTATAAAAATTAAAGAAATTAATGCCGATAGATTATTAATTCACAACAAAGACAGTTATTTCCAAGCTTTAGAAAGATTAATTAAGATTAAAGAATGCTTACTTTTAGTAAATTCAAAAAGCCCAATTAATATTTCCATAAACGCAAACTATATAAAAAAATCTGACACTGAAATTGAAGGTTTAGTTATTGTATTCCAAGATATTACAAAAGAATTAGTACTCAAAAATGAAGTAATACAAAATGAGGAATTGTTTAGAACTATTTTTGAAATAAGCCCTTTCTTTATGACTATCTTAACTCTTAATGACTTGAAATATCTAATGGTTAACCAAACATTTATTGACGCAAGCCAATTAGACATCTCAAACATAATCGGCAAAAAACCCGAAGAACTTAATATGCAAATTGATGAATTTGATGATATATCCTTTAAAATATTAAAACAAACAGGCAAATTAGATAATCAGTTAAAAACTATCAAACTTAATGATGAGTCCCACTTTCTAATGTATTCTTCAAGAATAATCAAATATAAAGATAATCTTTGTATTTGTTCTATTTACAGCGACATAACCGAACTTAAAAACCTTCAAGAACAATTAAATCACGCTCAAAAAATGGATGCAGTAGGACAACTCGCAGGTGGAATAGCTCACGACTTTAACAATATTATTGGCGGGATGTTAGGCATAATTGAACTTATGACAATTAAAGATTATTCCTACGAAGAAAGAATGAAAAACTTGAAAATACTCCTTAACTCAGGTCAAAGAGCATCAGATTTAACAAAAAAATTACTTATTTTTTCACGAAAAGGTAAAATAGACTCTACTCAAATTAGTGTTCACAAAGCTATCAACGACGCAGTAGCCCTTCTTGAACGTACAGTAAATAAAACTGTCAATATCAAGCTAAACTTAAAATCTGAACAATATCATATTATCGGAGACTATACTCAACTTATGAATATATTTCTTAATATGGGAATTAATGCAGACCACGCAATGCCTAAAGGAGGCTATATTTTAATAGAAACCGAAAATGTATTGCTTGATAATGAATTTTGCAAAAACTCACTTTTCGACATCAAACCCGGTAATTTTATAAAAATTAATGTCCAAGATACAGGAACCGGTATAAAAAAAGAACATTTAAATAAAATTTTTGAACCTTTCTTTACTACTAAAGAACAAGGCAAAGGAACAGGATTAGGACTACCTGCAGTATATGGAACAGTTCAACAACATTATGGAGCAATATTTGTAAAAAGTAAACTTAACGAAGGGACAACCTTTACTATTTACCTGCCAATCGTTGAATATAATGAAGAAAAACAACAATATGAAACTAAACTCACTCATGGCTCCGGTACTATCCTAATCGTTGATGATGAATATATCATTCAAGTTATGGCAAAAGCAGTTTTAGAAAATATGGGATATTCTGTAATTATTGCTAACAATGGAAAAGAAGCCTTAGATATTTACTTGAATATGCAAGATAATATTGACTTAGTAATACTTGATATGATAATGCCAGAGATGAATGGTAAAGAATGCTTTAAACAGTTAAAGAAAATCAATAAAGATGTAAAGGTTATCCTATCTTCAGGATTTTCTCAAGAAAGTGATATTGAAGAATTAAAATTAGCCGGCTTAAATGGATTTATTCGCAAACCATATAATACTGCCGAAATAAGCAAAATAATCAGTAATATTCTTTATCGAAAACAAAATTAATACAAGCTAATCATTTTCATATTTTTTGATTGACTATTTATTAGCAAATTTTATCTTATCACATAGATTTTAATATGTTCAAATGGAGTTATTATGAAGATTGCCTTAATAGGTTTTGGTGCTTCAGGTATTGGTTTTTTACTAAAAATGAAGCATTCTGATCACGAAATACATATCTTTGAAAAAGCTAAAGATATATTTTCTACATCTGTTTCAGGAATAAGAGCAGACGGAAAGATATTTATCTCTAAAGAAATGGGTGGAGATTTAGATATAGATTTAGAAATTCAAGAAAAAGTTGTACAATACTATTTAAGCAAAACAAGTTGTCCCGATAACGAAATAGAAAAAGGTGATTCATTTGCTAATAAAAGCTTATTTAATGAATTTTATAAATATGGATTTCAACCTGTTTCTTCAAAATTTTGGCATATCGGAACTGATGAACTAAAAACTGTATTAAAAAATATCTTTGATGAATTTTCAACAATACCAAATTATCATTTTCACTTTAATTCTGAAGTGACAGATATTGATATTAATGACAAATTTCACGTAAATACGAAAGAACAATCATATAAATTTGATAAAGTAATTATTGGTGTCGGTAGAAGCGGACATAAATTAATTCAAAAAATTATCAAAAAAGAACCAAACATCATTATGGATAATATGCAAGTAGATTTAGGAATTAGATTCGAATTACCCAACCATATTGTAGAAACTCTTAACCAAGAAATGTATGAGTTTAAACTAAAACTCAAAACAAGAACCGGGTATATGGCAAGAACTTTTTGCAATAACCCTTCCGGCTTTGTCGTCACTGAAGAATATGAAGATTTTAAAACTGTTAACGGCCATGCAAAACGTTTTGAAAAATCTGACAATACAAACTTTGCTATCTTAGTTACTCATCAATTTACTGAACCCTTTAATGACCCTGTTTCTTACGGGTCTTACATTGCAAAACTAACTAATATTCTCGCAGGTAAAAATAAAGTCATATTACAAACCTTCGGAAACTTTAAAGAATCAAAAAGAACAAAAAAACTATACAGAGTAAATCCAACCTTAAACAATAACGATTATATTTTAGGAGACTTAAATCTCGCTTTTCCAAGAAAAACAACAGAATCTATACTCGATTTTATTGACACTCTCGACAAAGTTATCCCAGGAATTGCCAATCCCGATAATCTAATGTATGGAACTGAAGTTAAGTTTTATAGCAATAAACTCAATAATAATATCATTCCGGGACTCTCTACAATCGGAGATTGTTCAGGATGGACACGTTCAATTACCTATGCAACCGCCCATGGAATCATCTTGGCAGAAGAAATTTTAAAAAGCACATAAAAACTATAGTATCTTTGAGTGATTAACTATTTTCATAGTAAATAACTAACTTTAACTCCTATGTTTATGAAATTTTACATTGACAAAAGAATCCTATAAAAAAAAATACACTCAAAGAATATGTTTTTTTAGGAGAAAAAATGCTATATAAAGAGAGACTCAAAGAGAATCTTAAAAATGAAAAAGACCCCATTCTTCAAATGTATTTAAATGAATTACTCTTGTATTGGCAAAACGTTGATGCTGTTTATGATAATATAGATGAATATTCAGAAGAATTTATACCAAACTTTATAAAAGAAATCTCACTCTACACTGAACAATTATCAATAAATAAAAAATTTACCTACTCAGAAAGATCAAAAACCGGTTTTACACCTGATCACGATATATTTAAACCATACTATATTTTTGACATATTATTACAAATCCTTAAAAAATATAATATTACAGATTCCACTCGCGGACTATCCTTAAGAAAAAGATATTTTCATACAGGGTTAAGTTTAAATAATGACTCATTTATCAGTGCAATCAAAAAACCCTATCTTAAATACTCCTTTTCTGATAATTACTACAGCCTTTGCCTAGAACTTGACCTACAATATAGATTAGCTATGAGTAAATCTTTCACTAAGATAAAGATTTATGTACCGTTAATTGTATTCTACATTAGAAATTACTTTACAAACTATGATGTAGAAAATATAAAAAAACTTAAAAACGACATCCAAGCTTTAAATCCAAATGCATTAATTTTATGTCTATCTGAATACATAGAAAAAACTTACATTGACTGCTTATCTCCAATAAAAAATGATATCTATGTTTTAAGAAAAGCATATAAAGGAACTTATAAACATATTGACTTAAATCTTTTTGCTCAAATTGAAAGCAAAATACATAAATTTATAACAGAAAGAAGTGCATCAATCGAAGACATTGTTCCGTATGGAAATATAGATTTTATAAATAATAATTACTCGGAGGAAAAATGAAAAACGACCTAATTAAATCAGCTATGCAAGTAAGGCTTCCTGATGAACTACCTGAGAAAAAACCTTTTTTACCTAATATCAGACGTGCACCCGATAGAGGTTATTTCCTTAACAAAGAAGAAACTATCTTAGCCCTTAAAAATGCTTTAAGATATGTCCCAGAACATTTACATAAAACCTTAGCCCCTGAATTTTTAGAAGAATTAAAAACAATGGGTAGAATTTATGGTTATAGGTATAGACCTGAAGGCAAGATTTATGGAAAACCAATTAATGAATATAAAGGCATCACTCAAGGAAAAGCCATTCAAGTAATGATAGATAACAATCTCGATTTTGATATTGCCCTTTATCCTTATGAATTAGTAACTTACGGAGAAACCGGTCAAGTATGCCAAAACTGGATGCAATACCAATTAATAAAAAAATACCTTGAAGTTATGACTGAGGACCAAACACTCGTTATCGAATCCGGTCATCCTCTCGGGCTATTCCCTTCTAAACCTGAAGCACCAAGAGTAATATCTACTCAAGGATTAGTAATCGGAAAATGGGATAATCCGGATGATTTCAAAAGACTTACAGCACTTGGAGTTGCAAATTACGGACAAATGACTGCCGGGGGCTGGATGTATATAGGACCCCAAGGAATCGTTCACGGAACATATATAACCTTATTAAATGCAGGCAGAAAATATCTTAATATTCCCGCAGATAAAGATTTAAGCGGAATCGTATATGTTTCTTCCGGTCTCGGTGGAATGTCTGGTGCTCAAGCAAAAGCTTGCGAAATTGCAGGTGGTATCGGAATTATAGCAGAAGTCGATTATAGCAGAATCGAAACAAGACATTCTCAAGGTTGGGTTGGCTTAGTTTCTAATAAATTAGATGAAATTGCTAACTGGATTGAAGAATATCGTAAAAGTGGAAAAGCAATTTCTATTGCTTATCATGGTAATATTGTCGATTTATTAGAATATTTTGACAAAAACAATATCAAAATTGAACTTATCTCAGACCAAACATCTTGTCATGCAGTCTATGAAGGGGGCTATACTCCTGCAGGAATAAGTTTTGAAGAAGGAAGGAAACTAATTAAAGAAAATCCTCAAGACTTTAAGAATAAAGTAGATGAATCATTAAAAAAACACTTCCATATAATTAAAAATCTTACCCAAAAAGGCTCTTATTTCTGGGATTACGGCAATAGTTTTATGGCATCCATATTTGATGCAGGTGAAACCTCAATCGCTAAAAACGGCAAGGATACAAATAATGGATTTATCTGGCCTTCCTATGTTGAAGATATTATGGGACCTATTTGTTTTGACAATGGTTACGGTCCATTTAGATGGGTATGTTTAAGCGGAAAAGACGAAGATTTAAGAAAAACTGACCAGGCCGCAATGGACAGTATAGATCCAAAACGCTGTCCACAAGACAGGGATAATTATCACTGGATTGCCAATGCAGAAAAAAATCAATTAGTCGTAGGGACAAAAGCAAGAATTCTTTACGCTGATGAAGAAGGTAGAGTAAAAATAGCTTTAAAATTCAATGATATGGTTAGACGTGGAGAAATAGGTCCGGTTATTTTAGGACGTGATCATCATGATGTATCAGGTACTGATTCTCCTTTTAGAGAAACTTCAAATATATATGATGGCAGCAATGTTATGGCTGATATGGCAACTCAATGCTTTGCCGGCAATGTTGCTCGCGGTATGACAATGGTAGTCTTATCAAATGGTGGCGGAGTTGGAATCGGAAGAGCTATTAATGGTGGAAACGGCATAGTGCTTGATGGCTCAAAAAGAATGGATGATATAGTAAAATCAGCTCTTTCTTGGGATGTTATGGGAGGTGTTTCAAGAAGAAACTGGGCAAGAAATGAAAATGCTATCGACAGATCAATAGAATGGAATCAAAAACACCAAGGTGAAGGACATATAACTATACCATTTTTACCTGACGAAGATTTCTTAAATAATTTATTATAAATTTTAAAATAAAAAGCCGGACTTGATTATTAGATTCTTAATCAGTCCGGCTAATTTTTTTAATCCCCGAGATTAATATTCATTCCGCGAGCAGTATTAATTATTTCAGAATCAAGCTTTATAAAATTATATTTCTCAATAGCTTCTTTTATTGGAACAGCAACAACTTTTGGAAAATTATATGCTACCATATGACCAAATTTCTTTTGTAAAACCAGCTCAAATGCTTTTACTCCAAATTGAGTTGCTAATATTCTATCGTAGGCACAAGGGATACCTCCACGTTGTAGATGACCTAAAATAGTTTCACGAATATCTACCCCTAAATCCATCTCTTTTAATTCTTGTAAAAGTTTATGTCCTGCACCTCCAAGACGGATATTCTCATATCCAACTTCATTTGAAGTCCGATAAGTCATTGTTCCTTCTTGAGGTTTAGCACCTTCTGCAACAACAATAATCGCAAATCCTCTTCCTTTATCAATTCTTTCATGAAGTCTTTGTTTAATTTTATCAATATTGTATGGTATTTCAGGGATAAGACAAACTTCTGCACCGCCGGCAATTGCAGCGTGCAAAGCTATCCATCCTGCATAACGTCCCATAACTTCTACAATTAAAATCCTATTATGGCTTGCTGCAGTAGTTACTAATTTATCAACAGCATCTGTTGCAACTTCGACAGCAGTTTGAAATCCAAAAGTAAAATCTGTAGCACTCAAATCATTATCAATAGTCTTTGGAACTCCTATAATATTCAAACCCTTTTCAAAAAGTTTCTGTGAAATTCTTTGTGAACCGTCTCCACCAATATTGATAACGGCATCAACACCTAAATATTGTAATTTCCTAATTAAATCATCAGATCTATCAACAGTTGACCAATTGCCATCCTTATCTTTAATGGGCCAAGCAAGGGGACCACCTTTATTAGTAGTGCCAATAATTGTTCCGCCTTGTACGTGAATACCGGCAACCTTTTTATCATCTAAAACCACTATTTCAGTAGGCTCATTTAAAACTCCGTCAAAAGCATTGATACTACCAATCACTTCCCAATCTCTTTCTTGACCGGCTCTTTTTACGATTGCTCTAATTACAGCATTTAGGCCCGGGCAATCACCGCCTCCTGTTAAGACAAGAACTCTTTTTTTCATAAACACTCCCAACTACAAATAATGTTAATAGTATAGACTAAATTTAATAATGAGTCAATAATTATCTCCATTTTTTTGTTAAAGTACCGGTTTTAGGACAAACATTTTGACAGCGATTACATTGTAAGCACTCAGCATCTTGAACATATTCACTATCTAATAAATTTACTTGCATAGGGCAGTTATTATTACATTTATAACAATCTATGCAAGTCTCTAAATTTCTATGAATCTTTAATCTTTTAATCTTTAATAAATCAGCCATTTTAATGAATATAATCATTAAAGCAGCATAAGGACACAGGTATCTACACCAAAATCTTTCTATCAAGACACTTAACACAAGCAAGATAAATAAAAAAACAAAGCTAATCAATCCTACATCGCCGATTTTTTCTAAATAATTACCAACTGAAGCAATAATATTATGAGGGCAAAAACGCATATATTTACTAACCCCTATGAATGACATAATCACTGTCATAAGTAAAATTATAAATTTTGCCTTCTTCAACAAGTTATCTATCTTCATAGTAAATTTAAAACGCTTTTTATTTCTTAGATGAAATAAGTTATATATCCATTCCTGAAGTATCCCGAAATAACATACATAATTACAAAACCATCTACTCAAAAACATTGTAGAAATCAAAATCAAGATTCCGACTATCATCATAATAGGGTATATATACCAACTAAAGCGATCAAAGCCAAAACAAACTATGCTATATGGACAAAAAGCGTGAACATCTAACAAAACCTTTTTTATAATTCCGACAAAAAGCAATATACTTACAACAAAGAAAAAGATTTGAATAATACTTCTTTTTTGTATCATTTTTTCACCTTTATAATTCTTTTAATTTTCTTCTGATTGTATTTCTGGAAACATTCAAATATGAAGCTACTTTTGACTTATTACCATCAAATTTTTCAACAAGAAAACTCACTATAGTTTCTTCAATATCCTCTAAACTAACACCATTTGAAGGAAAACTTAAGACTAAATCATCATTAGTAATGTTTTTTATCACTAAATGATTAGGTCCTTCACCGGTATTAATATTTAAATGATAAGGCTTTAATTCAATTTCGTCGTATAAAACAGTACATCTTTCAATAACATTTTGTAATTCACGAATATTACCAGGCCAATCATAATTTTCTAATTCTGTTATAGTATCTTGACTCATAAATTTAAATTTTCTTTTTCTCATTTCCGAAAACTTAGTTAAAAACATTTGAGCAAGAGGCATTATATCTTCTTTTCTTTCTTTTAAGGAAGGGATATGAATACTTCCGGTATTTAATCTGTAAAACAAATCTTTTCTGAATAAACCTTGATTAATCATTTCCGGAATATCTCTATTAGTAGCACATATAAATCTCACATTTAAATCAATTTTCTTTATACCGCCTACTCTATACATCTCTTTTTGTTGAATCACTCTCAACAGTTTTGGTTGCAACTCTAAAGGCATATCTCCAATTTCATCCAAAAAAATTGTTCCACCCTGAGCCATTTCTAATTTACCTATTAATCCTGTTTTTTTTGAACCGGTAAAAGAGCCTCCTTCGTAGCCAAACAATTCGCTTTCAAATAAGGATGGACTAATTGAACTACAATTAATAGTAATAAATGGGGTAGTAACTTGCCCATCTCCATAATGTATCATTCTGGCAATAATTTCTTTTCCTGTGCCGGTTTCTCCGGTTATCAGTACAGGTACGGATCTATCTTTATGAAAGCTTAAAGCAAGGTTTTGAATAGCTGTCATTTTTTCTGAAAATATTCCTACTTGACCGATTCCGGCAACTTCAAGGTATGCATTTTTAATTTTGTCAAATTTAATCTGTAAATCCAGAGTACTTTCATAAAGTTTTTCTTCAAATTGAGTTTTAAGTTGAGTATTTTCTTTTAAAAGGCTTAAATGTTCCTGTGACTTCTCTATTACTGAAGCTAATTCTTCAACATCAATAGGTTTCTTTAGGTAATCCCAAGCACCTGCACGAAGAGCTTGTAGAGCAGTATCAAAATCAGCATGACCTGTAATCATAATAACATCAGTAAATTTCCCTTCGGAATAAGATTTTATTTCTGTTAATAATTCCAAACCTGACATTTTAGGCATTTTAATATCTGAGATTATCAATGGGTGTTTTTTTTCATTCCATAACGACAATGCTAATTCGGCATCATCGCATTCATCAACATCTAAGCCTAAAAAATGTTGTAAAAAATTAGCTATTGATTTTCTACTTAATTGTTCATCGTCAACGAGTAAAACCCTCATACTATCTCTCTTTCTATTATTTTCAACACTTATTAGTTAAACTATCTTTCTGAGCATAAGGAAAGCTCAATTCAAAAGTTGCTCCTCCTAATTCATTATTGTAAGCTTTTATTAATCCCGAAAATCGGTCAAGGAAATTCTTTACTAAGGCTAAGCCTAAACCCATCCCTTGACTATTTACTTGTTTATTGACAAATGGATCAAACAATGCCTTATTATTAATTTCAGGTAATCCGGTTGCATTATCTATAAAGTTTAAATGTATCTTTTGATTTTCAATCTTGGTAGAAACAATAATATTTTTAAACTCTTTATTTGTTTTTTCAAAAGCCTTAATAGTGTTATTAAATAGATTTATAAAAATTTGTTCTATAAATAATTTATTAGCTTTTATTGATAATTCACTTTCAGGGATATCAAGATTTAGCTTAATGTTTGCTTGTTTAAGTTTTTCTCCCATTAATTTACTTACATTTTTTACTATTTCATTAATGCAAATAATCTCTTCATCATCTTGATTATCATAATCCCAATAGGTTTTCATTTGATTAATAATTTTATAAGTTCTATCAACAGCTTCTACAATCATTTTTATCTCTTCAATAAAAATCGAAGGCAAATACCCTGAATTCTTATTATACCAATATATAATACATTCAGCATCAATTTTAATATTACTTAGATATGCATCCATTTCATAAGTTAAAGCATTATTCATTAAAGAAATAGATTTTAATCTTGTTGTTTTATTTAGGGTCTGTTGATTAGTCAATTTATCTTGTTTTTTATCAAAAATATATTTTAAAATAATAAATCTATTTTCAGTAATTATATTATCAAAATCTGTTTGATACTTAGAAAAATCTATATGAAACTTATAAGCTGTTTTATAATCTTTTAAGTTTTCATATATATCAATTGCGAGTTCGACAACATTCTTTTTTAAAATAAAAGAATTTGCAATATCTGCTTCAGCTAATGCATTATTTATCAAAAGAGTTGATTCTTGATAATTCTTTTTATAAAACAAACTTAATGCCTTATAATAAAGGAAGAGGCATTTCCAAAAGGGATTATTTTGACAGACCAGTAAGGATTCAATTTCTGATAAAAGCTCGTCCATTAAATAATATTCTGTTAAAGCATTATAGCAAGATACCATACATAGTTTTAAACTTAATAATTGATTAGTAAAGTTTATATCTTTTTCTATAATTTTTAATCGGTCTAATTTTTCCTGTACACTTGACATTTTTAATCTTATTAACTCAAGCAAACATTTTTCAATGAGATATGATTGAGCACCTTTAAAATCATCTTCAACCTTTTGTAAAAAATACTCTGCTTGTTCATAATCTTTTAATAATCTAAAATTCCTTGTAGATAAAATCAAACTATGATATCTTAGTATTTTATTATCTATCAATTTCTCAAGTTCTAAACACTCTTCAATATATTTAAGAGATTTGGCAAAATTATGCCTATAAAGTTCACAATTTGATGCAATTAAATACAAGACTGCTTGATCAAAATTATTTATATTAGTTTTATCATTGATAATTCTTAAGCATTCATCCCAATTAAAAGCTGAAAACATTTCAAAGACATCTAAATATCCTGTAATAAGCCTAAATAATCCTTGATCGTTAAAGAAGAATAATTCTTTATGCATTTTTACACCTATTATTTATTGGTAATGAAAACCTTAAGATTGACTTTTTTGTTAAATAATCACTTTTTAAAACTAAAAGTCCGGTATATCTTTCCAGATAATACTTAGCAATCCGATAATTCATAGCAATAGACAATCTATTTTTGTCAAGAATATTATCATCGCAAATAAGTAAATCATCAATCAAAAAATCAAACTCAAAAAATAGATTTATATCATCAATACCTTGTTCAAATCTAATACAAAAATGTTTCTGACAATGATTATAATATTCATAAATATCTGATATCATATTTAAAATATATAAAAATATCTGTTCTAATAATACAGTATCAAAACAAACAATATAATTATCATTAATATCATTCTTAAAATCAAAGACAACATTATTTTGGTTAAATTTCTTCCTGTATAGTTTTAGAATATTTTCAAATACTTCTTTAAGATTAAGATTATGAAAATTTTCTTTATGCTCAGAAGTCTTCCAAAATTTCTTAATCTGAGATATAAGATTATTTATCTCTCTGACTGATTCAGATATATTAGTTAATTGATTAAGTATAAAATCAGGAATTTGACCGGGATTTCTTTTAGACCAATATAACATACTATCGTTATTTATTTTTATAGCCGACAATGGTTGATTTATTTCATGAACAATTCCTGCTGAAACTATACCTAATGAAGTAGTTTGAGCTGAATGTGATATAATCTCAAGCATTTTCAATTTCTCAATTTCTGCATCATAATTAATTTTTAATTGAGTATATTTTTCGGAAATTTGCCTGTTAAATATTTTCATCTTTAGTTCACTACTAAGTCTATGAAAATAACAAGCTTTTGCATATTCTGCCATTGAATAATAAACCTCAGATATAATTTGCCAACTCTTTTGTAACTGAGCATTCCTATTAGTCTGTTGAGCTTTATCAACAGCAATATCCAAAACTTTTAAGGCAGTCTCAAATTCCTTTTTCTTTAAATGAATAACTGCCTGTTCATTACAAACGTTTAGATATTGATAGCTATCTATAGTTGCATCAATAAGAGTAAAGCATACATCCAAACTCTTTTGTGCTTCAAATAAATAATCTTGCCGTTCTTCAATGATTGCTTTATTATAAAATACAAAAGATTTAAGTTCTCTTACTCTTAACTTTTCTGATAAGATTAAAGCCTTTGAAATATATTTTTCAGATTTGGCAAAATCCTTTTTATCACTATATAGTCTGGCAATATTACAATGCACATTTAGAAAATCCGGATTATACTTTAACGATTCTAAAAAATACGATTCGGCATTTTGATAATCATCAAGCAAATAATACACCAAGCCTATTATATGACAATTAATTGCTACTTGATCATTATACATCCTGCGTTTATTTAATTCTAAGGCAAGAAAAGCATAATCCAAAGCACGATCATAACTCTCAATATAAAAATACATTGCACTTAGAGCATCATAGGCTCTTGAAAACAAAAAATCTGAATGAAGTTTTTCTGCTATGCGTAATAATTCTTCGCAATAAAATTTTGTTAAATCAGCCTCATCCCTATAACGCAAAAAGCTAATAATGTCTAATAACTTATCACCTTTTTGAGTTAAGGTAACAGCATACTTATAATCACTCAATAAATTATCAAAAACATCATTCATATTTACAACTTGTAATATATATGATTTATTGTCAACAAACTTTTTTTTATGAACTCTTTTAAGGTTTTAACAATCCAAATTTTACTATATTCAACTGTTTGTTCACTAAGCTTGACAAAAAAAACTCAATTATATAAATGTCAATATATAGATTCTGAAGTCTTAATACCTAAGGTTCTCAAGCTAAGGTATAAGACCAATGGGTTAATTTTGAAAAGAATTAATCTCTCGTATTTAGAAAGGAGTCATAATGAATAACTGTGTTGTAAATTTTAAACAACCTGAAAATGAACCTATTAAAAAATATCTACAAGGTTCAGAAGAAAGAATCAAATTAGAAGCTGAAATGCAAAGGCAATTGAGCGAAAAAATCGAAATCCCCTTAATCATTGATGGCAAAGAAATATTTACAGAAAATCGTAAACCAATAATTTGCCCACATAATCACAAAACCATTTTAGGGTACTATTGTCAAGCGGGTGAAAAAGAACTAAAAATGGCAATAGAGTCAGCTATGAACGCAAGAAAAGTTTGGCAAAATTTCCAATGGGAAGATAGAACTGCTATCTATCTAAAAGCAGCTGATTTAATCACAAAAAAATATACCTACATCTTAAACGCTGCCACTATGCTCAATCAATCAAAAAACATTCAGCAGGCAGAAATAGATTCTACTTGTGAAACAGCTGATTTCTTTAGATTCAATACATTTTTTATGCAAAAAATCTATCAAAATCAACCAATGTCAACCAATTCCGAATGGAATAGAATTGAATATAAACCTTTAGACGGTTTTATATTAGCAATATCTCCCTTTAATTTTACAGCAATTGCTGCTAATCTTGTTAGTGCTCCAATTATGATGGGTAACGTTGGACTTTGGAAACCGGCATCAACATCAATCCTTTCAAACTATTATCTAATGAAACTTTACATAGAAGCAGGTATGCCTAACGGAGTAATAAATTTTGTACCATGCCAAGGTAGTATGTTGTCTTCAATTGTATTAAAACATAAGGATTTTTCCGGCTTACATTTCACAGGTTCAACTAACGTTTTTAATACACTTTGGAAAACCATTGCAAATAATCTCAATGAATATAAAAATTATCCTCGTATTGTAGGCGAAACAGGAGGGAAAGACTACATTTTCGCTCACAATAGTGCTAATATTCAGGATTTAGTAATGTCTATCATAAAAGGTTCTTTTGAGTATCAAGGGCAAAAATGTTCTGCTTGTTCAAGAGCATATATTCCTGAGTCTCTTAAGGATAAAACCTTAGACCTTCTTAAAAAAGAATGTAATAAAATCAAAATGGGCTCAACTTTAGACCCAAAAAATTTTGTAAATGCTGTCATTGACGAAAATAGCTTTGATAAAATTAATGAATATATTGAATATGTAAAAAATGCTGATGATGCAGAAATATTTATCGGAGGTCATACCGATAAATCTTTAGGTTATTTCATTGAACCTACTGTCATCTTAACCTCAAATCCTACCTTTAAAACTATGCAAGAAGAAATCTTTGGACCTGTTTTAACTATCTACATCTACCAGGATGATAAACTTGACGAAACTCTTAATCTATTAGATAACACCTCACCCTATGCACTCACAGGTGCAATTTTTGCCAAAGAAAGAACTGTTATAAACTATTTAACAGAAAAACTCGCTAATACTGCCGGAAATTTCTATGTAAACGATAAACCAACCGGAGCAGTAGTTGGTCAACAACCTTTCGGAGGAAGTAGAGCTTCCGGAACCAATGATAAGGCAGGCAGTAACCTAAATCTTCTTCGCTGGACAAGCCCAAGAACGATTAAAGAATCCTTTTCAGTTGACCCTAATTGGAAATATCCTTATATTAGAGAATATGATTAAGAACCTCTACATAAAAAAAAAGATAAGCTAAATACATCTTAGTTATTTAAAAAAAATATACTAATATCTTATACAAAGACCTCCAATTTGGAGGTCTTTTCAGAAAAAACTGTTAAATAAGAATAGAGACTGTTGAATAATTTCAATTATTGTTCTACAAGCTTCCAGCTTGTAGTTTCATAAAATATTGAATACCTATCAATTAATGTTTTTAGTGCTAGCCCAACTTTCGGGAAATAACCCTCAAACCCTGCTTGTCAGGACATCGACTTTTTTTTTAGGTACTACAATCTAAATTTCTTAATCTTCTTATAACTCTATTGGGTGAGATTTTTATTTCCA
>Ga0334898_1000223_pt1 | contig 104102 bp, 63 predicted proteins | sample GraSluR3_MG_10_FD_207228 | JGI IMG/M metagenome (GOLD analysis project Ga0334898, IMG submission 207228) | Sludge microbial communities from methane-producing bioreactor in Wageningen University, Netherlands - Granular Sludge_3_08-R3 | ecosystem: Engineered > Bioreactor > Anaerobic >... | reverse complement strand
CTGACAGGCCTGCTGGCACAGTGCAGGGTCAGCAGCAGATAAATCAAAGTTTTTATAGTCAGATCCCGGTCTGTTTGTATCGTATTCCAGTGCTGCTGATGATGATGACACTGGAGTTGTTGAAACAGCTGTATGGCCTGCACCTTTAATCCCTGATACACAGCACTTGCCACTTCTTGGCTGGGGTACAGAATGTTTTAGCCAGCAGCGAGCTTTTGGGCCCTGAAAACCGGGTTTAACGTATGTATAAGATTTACATCTATCTTCGTTCTGACAGGCCTGCTGGCACAGTGCAGGGTCAGCAGCAGATAAATCAAAGTTTTTATAGTCAGATCCCGGTCTGTTTGTATCGTATTCCAGTGCTGCTGATGATGATGACACTGGAGTTGTTGAAACATCTGTATGGCCTGCACCTTTAACCCCTGATACACAGCACTTGCCACTTCTTGGCTGGGGTACAGAATGTTTTAGCCAGCAGCGAGCTTTTGGGCCCTGAAAACCGGGTTTAACGTATGTATAAGATTTACATTTATCTTCGTTCTGACAGGCCTGCTGGCACAGTGCAGGGTCAGCAGCGGATAAATCAAAGTTTTTATAGTCAGATCCCGGTCTGTTTGTATCGTATTCCATAGCATAAGAATAAGAACTCATACCCAAAATAGCAGTTATCACAAGGAAAACCAGCATAGTAACTTTTTTCATATCTTATATCCTTCTCTGTATAAATTTAAGCAACAGGTATAGTTAACGCATGATTTAATACTACTTAATTTAAGTCTTTTATAAATAAGTGCTTGATTTTTCTAAAAGTGTTTCTAATGTGTTTACTATAAAACAGCTTAAATTTTACCGGCAAACAAGAAAATTATTCTATCATAAACATTTTTTTTTTGAGTAGCTTATAAAGAATCTATTCTGTCTGGCAGTTTTCAAAAAGGTTTTTTTTAGTGACAAAATCTCTGTATAGCTTTTTATCAAGGGGTTTTACCCTTGCAAGAGTATCATTAAGTGCTTTTTTATCGTCAAGTTCATAATAACACTGTGCGAGATTATAAAGTACCTCTGCATCTTCAGGATCCCGGTCAACAGACTTCACAAAGTAGGCAAGGGCTTCTGCTGGTTTGCCCTGTTCCAGAAGAACAAGCCCGTAAGTGTCAAGTATAATCGGGTCGTTATGATCTATTTCCAGGGCTTTCTGGGCCATTTCAAGTGCCGCTTCAACTTTTTGTTGTTCTAAATAAAGACAGGCCAGATTATTGTAAGCATCTTTATAGTTTTCATTAAAGCTTATTGCCTTATAATAACATTCTTCTGCTTTGTCATAGAGCTTTTGATGTTCATAACTTATGGCCATATTATAATATATTAAAGGATCTTCAGGCTGATAGCTTATTGCTTTAGAATAATTTTCTATCGATTTGTCATATTGTTTTATATCATCATAAACAACGCCAAGGTTTATATATGCATCTATTGCTTTATTATTCAGGCTGACAGCTTTTTCATAATATTGAATAGCTTTTTCTGTTTTACCAAGACGATAATAGGCATCTCCAATGCTATTAACGACTATCAGATAATCCATGGCAGTTTCATCAACTTTTTTATAACAGTTAATAGCCCTGTCATACAGCTCGAGATAGAAATAACAGTTACCCAGACAGGTATTCACTTCAGGATTATCAGAGTTTTCTTTTAAATATTTTACGCAATGTTCAATGGCTTTGTCATACTGTTTTGTTTCAAGATACATTCTGACAATATTAACCACTGCCAGAGTATCATCAGGATCAACAATCAGGCTTCTTTCCATTAGTTCAAGGGCTCTATCATATTCATTCTGGCGGGCAAAGATGACAGCCAGGGTAAAAAGTGCCTCTTTGTAGTACTTATTAATGGTTATAGCTTTTTCAAGACATTCTATAGCCTGTTCCGTTTCATTGATTTCGCAGAGTGCTATACCCATATTGCAGAGGGCCATGCAGTTTGAAGGGTCTGTCTGAATAACCTTTTTATACTCTGTTAGGGCAAAGTCATAAAGCTGTTTCTCCAGAAAGATGTTACCAAGATAATTCAGGGCAAATATATCACAAGGATTCACTTCTATTGCCATTTTAAAGAAATCAATAGCCTTATCTTCTTCTTTTTTGAGATAAAAGATATTGCCTATTGCACCATAAATATTGCTATCATAAGGATCCAGAGATAAGGCTTTCTTATAATAGTTCAGTGCAAAGTCAAGCAGTCCTTTATTTTCATACACAAGCCCGAGATTATAAAAGCCTTCGACTGAAGCAGGGTTTATTTTTATTATTTGTGAAAATTGCTCCAGGGCTTGATCCATCAAATTGAGGTCATAGTAAAGGGATCCCAGTTCATTTCTTGCCTCAAGATTATCCGGGTCTTTTTCTACTATTTTCGTATATTTGTTGATTAATACTTCAAACCTGTCCATTTTACTGGATCATTTCACCTTTTTGTTATCTTTGCTTCTTTAAGACTAATGAATAATAACTGTATTTATTGTGTTCGATTTTCAAAAAGTTAATAAGTAAAAATATGTATTGAACGAACATGCGACCACTTGCTGAGATAGAGAACAAGAAATCACTCAATACCCCGACAGATAGCCTGCTTTACAGGCGGAAGGGGCTTTATACCCTTTGTGTGGTCAAGTGCCAGCCATGGCAAGGGTTTTGAAAATCGAAAAAATTTCATATTATTCACCAATCTATTCTATTATATAATTTAAAATTAATGCTGACCAGTTTAAAAACTGTTACTTAAAAAATTTTAACCATTTTAAAAAGCCGGGAGCTTTATAAATGCTATTGTTCAGGCTTTTAAGTTATTTAATTGATGAAAGCCATTCATAATTCTGGTTTAATTCATTTATATTTCTTATAATAATTAATTTCTGGTATTTATCGAGGCCAGAATTTTTTTGTATTTCTTTAAGTTTTATGATTTCGTTTTCGATATTTTGTAACATGTTCATCACAAGATGTTCTCTTATATCTTTATCTATGTAAGCAAAAAAGAGCAACTTGATCTTGAAACGAGCCCACTTAACAGGAAATGTCTCATTAGGAATGTCTTCCATCAGCTTGAGAAAATAAATTTTGCCTTCTCCTGTGAGCTGATAATGAATTTTTTCCTGGCCGCCATTAGATTTCATTGACCTTGAAGATATAAACTGGTTCTGTTCGAGTTTTTTAAACTTCGGATACAGTGTTCCGTAGCTCACCTCATAAAAGCCAGCAAGCAGTCTATCGGCATATCTTTTCAACTGATAGCCATGTAGTTCATTTTCTTGCAAAATGCCAAGTATTATTAGTTCGTGCATACTCATCAACTTTTATGGGGTTAAAATTTTAAATTAGCATACTTTTCAAATTTCTGCACTATCCACAAAGAAGTAAATTATGTGGTATTTTTAGCAGCTGATTTAATGGCAGCATTTTTTATTAATGAGACAGGGCAAATTTTGGAATTGTCTAATTGTTTATGTCGTTTAGTATAAATTAGAAGGCTGCCCGTTAAGGCAGCCTTTTTGTATTCTTTTAGTGACACTGTGTGCCCGTATCTTCATGATCACCTGCTGCACACATTAGAGATGAGTCAAGATGAGTAATAGTACTGGCATTATAACTGGCAAAAGAACCTAAAGGGTCTTCTGGAGGTTCCATACCTTTTTCTTTTCCGGTGATAGGATCATAATAAGCCGATGTACTTGATTCTGATAGAAAATTAATATTATTATCAAAATCTTCTGCTATTACACCTATTGACCAGTAAAGTTCTTGAAGTACTGATTTTGTTGTATCATCTATCCCGGGAGAAGTCATAACAGTGTCAAACTGTTCTACAAAATGATATGCAACATTATAATCTGTAATAGCTTTCTGATATGCAGTAGGGTCATTATCTTTCATGTTTCTAGCCCTTCCAACATCAAAAAGAGACTCGCATAAATCCCAGTAAGACGAGCCTTCAGGGAATGTAATACCACCGGTATCATATCCTTCAGGTATTTGAAGAGGTATAGAAAGTTTGTTATCAATACAATCAAGATTACCGTCACAGGTTGTAACATAATCTTCAAGTATACGCTGCATGCTGGCAAGATTATGGCCTATAGAAGCAAGTTTTTGCACTCTGGCAGATTCTTCTGACATGCCCTGTGCATCCATTTGAGAGGCTATCTGTTCAATAAGGCTAACCAGCTGATCTGTACCTCCTGATGCACCGGATGTTTCAACAAGATCATTGAAGTTTTGAGGCACTCCCTGAAGGGTATATGGCCCTACATCAATATTGCAGAGAAAGTTTTCGCAGTTCATTGACGGAGAGTTTGAATCTCCGGTAGTGTTTGCAGAAGAATCTCCTGTTTGAGAACTGTTATCATCCACCTGAGAAGCATCCGGCGTGGTTGACACTGCAACATCCTGGCCATTTCCGCCCAGATACTTATAAAATGTGTCAAAATAAGCTGTTATATTGCTGCCCAGAATATAAAACACCGGTACAAGCCCTAGTGCAACAAGAGCTATAATGATAGCATACTGTGAAATGCTATTTCCTCTGCATTTTAACCGTTCCATATTATCACTATCCCTTTCCCTAGAGTAATAACCCGATTCAAATATTTAATTGCTATTTTGGCAAAAAGCCCATTATATTTATCGTCAAAAAATCTCATTTTATAAACGATTGTATAAAAAGTTTACATGTGAAATTACATATATGTATTATTTTTCTACCTGCATTTAGAGATTGGTCCCACCCAGTCAACCGGATTAACATCAACACCGTTAATGTAGACCCCCCAGTGAAGATGGGGGCCGGTTGCAAAGCCGGTTGAGCCTACAGTGCCTATCTGCTCATCTTTTGTTAGTATGTCATCCTTTTTGACATCGATTCTGTTTAAATGTATATATATTGACATTAACCCTTGGCCGTGATCTATGGCAACAGTTTTGCCATGGAGTCTGAAATCTTCTGCAATTAAAACTTTTCCACCAGCCATGGCATAGACAGGGTTACCTGATGGGGCCTTGATATCTATTCCTTTATGGTAGTTACCGGTAGGTTTGCCATTATGATACCTGTTAAGGCCGTATACAGAAATAATGCATCCTGAAGTGGGTATTTTAAAAGGCCTGTCTATCCAGTAATTGCTATCAGTAAGATTTTCTTTTGCTTCTGACACTTTCTGTAATTCATCTTCAGTAGCTTTAAGACCTGCTTTAGTGCCAGATATTCTGATATTTTGTATGGGAAAATGGCCAGGTGAAGCTTCCATAATTTTTGAGTAGTTCAAATGCCCTGTCTCATCTGCAAGTTTTATGGTATATCCACCGGGACTGGCGTTAGCGTCAATACCTGTTATACCTCTGTATCTGGTTTCATCTATTTTATAAAGTTTTGAAGTCTTTCCTGCAAATGAAACCTGCGGGTTTACTAGTTCTTTTTGAGAAGTCACCCACACAATAATACTTCCACCTGGTTTAAATGGTTTTGACAAAGAAATATCAATATCAGGTATGAGTTTTTGTTGATTAATTTTAGTTATTGCTTTTTCAGGCTGACTGGCCTGTTCCTGTGCGGTGGATGCAGGCAGTAAAGAAAGAAAAAAAACAGCTACATAGAGTAAGAATGTTTTCAGGTGCATATATTTCTCCTTTAATGCTGTCAGTTCAAGCTATGCATATAATACTTATCTGTTTATTATACATTTTGTATCAGTAATGTACAATAACCTGACTGATAGATACTATTCCACATAAATGAGTAGAGATTTCTTATATTACTAGCAAAAAAATTTTTTCAGGGATATTAAAATACTTAAAGAAACAAAAAATTATAACTATCAGCACAGCCTAAAATTTACAAAAATAGGATTCAAACAATGTTAACTACAGACATAGCCAGGTTAGCCGTTAATATTAATACCCCACAAAACCTATATGTTCCTTGCAATAAGTCATTTAGAGGCAGGCCACAAAATAAAAAGTTAGAAACCATTCAAAATATTGAACCTCATTTGCTGGCCGTCTATTATAATAAAAGTATGGCACAAAAAGCTGCAATAATAAATTTTGAAGGACAGATGTCAGTAGAAGACCGAATTAAAAAGTTCCCTGAAGATCATAATTATCGCAGGGAGCTTGCAAAGCATATTCGCTGTTGGCCTGAAGATCTTATGTCTGTCACTGGCACTCAAGAACTTGAATTTCTCCTTAAAAAGCTCGAAAGAAAAAATTTTCAGCCCGGAAAAAATCTTGAAAACTTTCATAACGGTATTTTTAAAGCTAATTTGCATATGCATACCACTAACTCAGACGGAAAAATGACAGTTCAGTCTCTGCTCGATCAAGCAGCTAAATATTCAAAAAAGGTTAAAGACCCACCCCTGCTTGTCGCTATAACCAATCACGATATACTTGATGATGCACAGGAGGCTTTGCGAATTATTTCTTCTGATCCGGAAAAATTTAAAGATGTTAGATTCATTCCAGGGGTAGAAATGAGTGCCAAATATGAAAACCCTGAACTCTTTGACCTTCCGGTTCAGATGGAGATACTGGGCTACTGTGTAAACCCATTTGATGAGAAGCTAAACAGCGCACTTGCCAGTTTACGTGAGCAAAACCTGAGATATGCCGGTGAACTTATCGAAAAAGCCAGAACCTTCGGTATCAAAGCCAGCTTTGAAGAAGCAAAGCAATATCATAACCTGATCAACATAGGGGCAAGCCCCGGATTCATTGGCCTTGTGAAAGATTATCTTGCACATAAAGCAAAACAGCAGGGAGTAGATGAATCTGCTGTCAGAGAAATCATTGATGATCACTGTAAACGTTACGGTATATTCCCCTTAACTCCTGCCACGCCTGAAATAGCTGAAATAATGGAAACCAGTCCTGCCGGTATGTATGGCCTGTCTCACCCCGGTCGTATTGAATTACATGGGTTAAAAGAAGGGATATCTGGTGAAAAAGGTATAGAATCATTACTTCAAAAGTTTAAAACTCATGGAGGTAGAGCTGTTGAAGTAAATTACCTCTACCCGGATTATTATCATAACGAGGGTTTTGATAGCTGGCTTGAGAAAATACATTCTCTTTGCAACCAGATGGGGTTTCTCAACTCTGGCGGTGTAGATAACCACGGTGAAAGCATCTTTATAAGGTAGAATTAATTCAGCTTTAACCTTAAATTAATATAACTGAAACAATTCTCTATTACTCTAATAATAAAGATTTCAGATAACTTAAGAAAGGTTAAATATTTCAGTATAAATTATAAGAACCATACATGCATCTTTCAGTTAGTTTTTAAGACCACTACAGACAAATTGATCCTGCTATGCCACTATGGGGGTAGAGTTCCACTTTTTTATACGAACAAAAAAAAGGGGAAATATCCATTAATAGAAGTTGGCCAGTAAATAATAAGATTAAGTTAACGCTTAATCTTTTTTTGTTACTTTTCATATAATAAAAAAAGCCTCCGTAGAGGCTTTTCTGGTATATAAATTCTGGTTATGCCCTAGCTGCCAACATTGGCAGTTACAAGAGATTTTATATAGTCCAAAAGTTTTGCAAAGTCTGCGTTCTGATTGAAAAGAGGTTTCTTCAAAAGCGCTTCAGCTGTAGAGGCATTAATGTTTGCATTCTGTAAAACCTGAGAAGCTTTTCTAAGTGCTTCATCTTCAGAATTATTTTCATTAAGGGCATTTTGGTAGGCTTCAACAGCTCTGTTGAGTATAGCCATTGTAAAGTAAGCAAATTGCTCATCCAGATATAACGCCGGATCAGCAAAGCCTACAAATTGCTCATTGTCTAAAGTATCTGAAGAGCTACCAGATAATACAAGCATATTGCCGCTATCAGCTGTATCTGTAACCTGTGCTATGTCGTTATTTATCATACCATCAGAATTCATACCGTTAACCATAAGCTCAGGCGAGGCATAAAGAACAAAGCCATCGGTAATAATGTTGTTTGAAGTATTCATCAACAACTCAAAGCCGCTGCCTGTTTTCAGGACAATAGCATCATTAGCCGAATATTTACTGCCGTCATTATCAATAAAGGCGGTATAAGTATTATTAGCCAGAGTGCCATGGCCTGTAATGCTAGCATTATTAACTGACAGGTTACTTCCGCTTGTCTTTATTTCTGCATAGCGTGTATCCAGTGTGTTGATCACCAGATTGCCGGTATTTGAAATAACTATATTATTAGCAGTATTAGAACTGCCGCCTGTAGCATAGAGTGTATCGATATTGATTTTGTTTGTTGCATTGAGTATATCAGCATTAATGTATAAGGTGCCTGCATTCACATTGTTAAGCGTTGTTGTGGCCCCCGGAGTCAGTGTATTAATAGTAGAGGTAGTGGAATCCAGTGTATTAAAGGTTACTCCTGCAATAGATGTAGTATTAACCGTAACATTATTAGCCTGGCCCCCGCCAGCACCAGTAATATTATAGGTTAGTGCTGAAGAATTATTTGAATTGTTGAAGGTCATATCCACGTTATCAGACTGAACATTGACCTGACCTGAAGCTATACCACTGTTAACATTGACTGAACTGCCAGCCCCAGTTGTTGAAAGATCAACAATGATGGGATCCAGCTCATTAATATCAATCTTTCCTCTGGCTCTAATTAATATAGTATCTGCAGCGGAGATATAATCTATGGTTGCAGGGCCATCAGGTACAGCCATAAATATTGATCCAGCTGAACTGTTTATTCTGCCAGCATTCAGTGCACCATCCTTTTCAATTAGATAAATATTGGAAACTGATTCGGCGTTTAGAAGCCCTGAAAGGCTGATATCAAAGAAATTTGTAGCATTACCAATAACACCATCCGTTTTAAGATTTAGATTATTGGCTGTGATGCTTATTCTATTGGTGCTGCTATCCAGAATACCTCTTTTGGCAGAAAGTTCAAGTAGCGTACCACCAAAATTGATTGGAGAATTGACATTTATTGAACTGACATTTTTCAAATTGCCGTGGTTTCCAATATAGAGCTTATTAGTTGCAAAAGTATTAAAGTTATCAATTTTAAAGCCATTTTCTTTTTCTTTAGAGATTACAGGGGAAATCGTTAAAGCACCAGTACTATTTCTGCTAAGAACGATTTCGGTTGCTGTAGTTTTTGCACCTGCTTTTGAATTAACAATCATATTGTCAGCTAAATAAGTGACTGAAGATCTGCCGGTAATTCTGCTGGCCCCTGAGATATTAATGTTTTTACCGGCCAGTGTAACCTCTGTACCAGATACATTTGCATTATTGATTGTCAGTGTGTGATCTGGTGCGTTGAGTTTTGCTGTTGCTTTAGTCGAGACAAGCTTAACCAGGTCAACATTGCTGTCAGATTTAATGTTTATACCTCCGGCTGACGTTGCGCTCAATTTACTGGAGGTTAATTTAATATTAAGGTCATCGTTAGCCCTGCCAATAGTGCCGCTTGAGTTAAGCACTATGTCAGAGGCAATAATATTAGGATCTTCAATTCCTGCTGTTCCATCTATAATGTTGCCGCCGGTTGTTGTTATTCTGGCTGTTCCTCCGACTATTATTTCACCCAGTTTAGCGCTGCTGCTTGAGGTAAGATTCAGTTCTAAAGAGCTAACATTTATTATACCTTTTATATTAGAATCTATTAATGCTCCTCCTTCAGTTATAATAGTCAAATCCTTAATCGTTGAGGTTGATATATCAACATATCCGGAACCTGTTAGCTCTAAATAGTTTGTAAATGTTGAATCTGTAATTGTAGCAATGGATTCGTTTAAGCCTCCTGCAATCAAAATAGCGTTAGGGGTATTAACATTGTCTATAATGGTATTTCCTATTGAGCCGCCTTGCAAAGTATTATGTGCTGTGACGTTTTTCATAGTGGTTTCAATGAGGCTACCCAGCAATACGTTAGTTCCTTCAATGTTTCTGGCATAAAGCTCACCATATCCCAGTGCAAGGAGTTGATTTGCAACATAGATGTTTTCCAGATTAGCGTTACCCAGTGCCATTAAGAATGCATCACCTGAAGATACATTTTCTATTGTAAGATAATCGTCTGATTCAACCATTAACATAATTTCTGTATCTATACCTGTAAGCTCTATACTTCCACTGGCATAGACAAAAGCGAGAGGAGCAATAATGTTATCACTGACACCGTTGGCATCAGTGATGCTGCCATTTAAGACATCAAGTATTAGCTCACCAGTAAGAGATTCCATCAAACCAAGGTCAACATTACCTTCGTTAACACTGATATTAATCAGGCCATCAGCATAGCCATCAAGCCTGCTTGCAAGAAGTTTAATATTAAGGTCATCATCTTCAGTACCTATAGTACCTGTTTCAGCATAGAGATCAATATCAAGCGCAGTAATATTAGGATCCTCGTTATCTGCACTTCCATCAAGGATGCTATCAGTTGCGATCACATGAACTATATTGTTACTGAAAAGGCTGTCTATTTCAATGTTTTGCGTGTTAGAGTTAAAGCCGTTTCCGATAAGAGTCACACCTGGTACAAACCCTCCTGCTAACCATTCGCCAGACTCTATGTTATCAAGACCTTTGTGAGTACCGGTATCAGAAATCACCATATTACCTGAAGAATAACGACCAATGCTGACAAGGTTATCAGAGGTCACTGAAGGATTAAGGGCAGCAGCAATGGTAAGGTCATCTGCATACAGGCCGACAAAATCCTGACCATAGATTGTAGCTGTTGCATCTACATCAATCACAGGGCTGAATACTGTTATGTTATTGGCTGATGTAGAAGACCCCGGCCCAAATAGCATTTGAGAACCGGCATCTACAAGAAGAGTGCCACCAAGATCAACTGTTGCTCCTGTTATATTAACGTCATCGTTTACAGCAATCTCAACATCACTGTCTCTTGTAATGTTTGCTTCTATAATTACAGTATCAGTATTATCTCCTGTTAATGGATGATTGCCGAAGAATAATGGTGCAAGAGGATTAATTACACCTATTTCAAGTGGGTTAAGGTTCATATTAATACCATCATGACCGTCATTAATAATTATTACGCCAGTGTCACGGCTGCTGAAAATGGCCATAATACCGGGGTCAATTGATGATCCTGTTCCTGATTCTATGTTTACATCATTAGCAATAAAGCCTGCATAGCTATCAGCTGTAATGGCGGCACCATAACCCTGGCCAATATCTATATAGTCAGCATTAAGCCATACGTTATTACCTGAGAGGGTTGCATTATCTTGAATGACAAGGGTTTCATCAGCAGAAACATTTAAATCAGCTGATTCAGCTGTAGAACCTGCTATAAGGGTTGCCCCATCAACAGTTGTATTTACCCCTGAGATATCCATTGTAGATGCAGAATTAAGGAATACACCATCCAGTAATGCAGTTCCGCCACTTCTTACAGTTATTATGCCAGAATTAGAAGATTCCAGGGTATTTCCCGGAGTAGTATTGCCAGCCATGATGATGTCTCCATTATCTGAGACAATATCTGTATTATCGGCAAAGGCATACACTTGAATCGTATCGCCATATATTTCTATGTTACGATCTGCCTGAATCAGAGAATCCCATATTTCTACTGGCCCCAGGAAGCTCATTAGAGTTACTCCATAACCCATACCGGTAAGTCCGCTCACCTGAAGGTCTGAAGTTACAACATTAAGTTCATTATCCGCTAAAACGTTAATTTGTGAATAGTCCATAAAGCTTATTATAGAAGAGTTGTAGAGGGCAACATCCTGACCTTCTATCTGCATATAAGCACCAGCACCTGTACCTGAAATCATTGAATCTTTTATAGAAAGAATAGAAGAGTTAGAATTCAGATGAATACTGTTACCAATGAGACTGGCATTATCAATATAGATAGAAGTTACGCCTCCTGCATAAATATCAATAGCATAACCCGATATAAGCTGTGTATCTAGCAGCTTGCCTGTTGAAGGGCTGCCTATTTCTATATGAGAAGAATTAACAATTATACCGGAGGCTGCATCGAGGGTGCCATATGCATCATCACTGCTATAATCACCTGCAACCTTAATTGACTGGTGAGCATTCAGTTCAATGTAGTTGTCTGCAACGAGTGTTGAATTGTAAATATCAATATCAGAAACGTTATTTGTTTGAATATAACCGTAACCATAATTTTCAGCTTTTAAGAATGAATCTCTTATGGTGATGGAAGAATCAAAAGGCGCTCTAAGATTTATAATAGCTGCATTTGCAACCGTATCTTCTATTATAATAGAATCTACGCCGTCTGCATTTATATTCAGGTTACCACTGGCTTCTATAACCGCAGGAATACCATAACCAAAGCCGGCATCTGAATTATGACCTATCTCAATATGATCGGCTGTTATCCAGACATTATAGCCTGATATACTGGTTTCCATTGAGTCATAATAACCTCTTACAATGGCATTCTGGTAACCTCTAAGGTCAACATCTGAAGTGTAATCAAGTGTGCTGTCAATGATTGTTAAATCATTGTTGTATGCTCTTGCTATGCCATAACCATTCCCGTGTAAATAAGAGTTCTTGATCGTTACCGGGCCTTCATAAGCTCTAATGTTAAGTTGTATATCAGTTTCTATATCTGAATTTTCAATATAAACTGATTCAAATGCGCCAGCATATATATCAAGGTAGCTTGATATAGATGATAAATTATCAGCCTCAAAGTGACCTGCATATATTGTTGTAGTATAAGGGGTTTCCAGGGTATAATCACTATCTGAATGCTTGCCAGTTATAGAAATAATAGACTCAAGATTATTAGCAGTCAGGTATATTGAGCCATTGCTGCCATTCCAGCCGTTAGCATATATAGATGAATCAATTAGTGATATATCATTAGCTCTGATGTAAACGTTTCCATAGCCACCCCCGACTGCTGAAAGCTGTGAATCTTCTATATTGATTGTATGATTATATGCTCTTAAGTCAATAGCGTTGTATCCAAAGCCTGAGCCATAAGCTATAAGTTCTGAATTCCAGATGTTAATGTCATCTTCAACCTGTGCATAAATCCTTTCACCTTCAATGAGTGCATTTTCAATATTCAGGGTATTAGCAGAACCAATATACATCGAGATAGTGTTTGCTGCACTAATATCTGTATCAATGCCATTTCCATAGCCTGCAATGCTGTCATGACCAATATCAAGGTGATCTGCCTCTATAGTTATACTGTTGTTTGTTGAAAGAGCTATATTTTCATCAGAATAATTGCCAAGAATGTAGACAAATCCGGCATCAAGATATATACTGCCATCACTGTCAACAGATGAATTTATCAGTCTTAAATCACCACCAAAGGTGGAAATTATATCTATATTTGAGTTATAAGTTTCCAGGATGCTGTCATATACATTGATGTCGCCAGTACCTTCGATAAGAATGCCATCATTTACAGAAATATAAGTATTTTCGATGTTAACTGTCTTGGGTAGAGAAGCATTTACAGTAACATAACCATTTGTAGATATTATTTCTGTATAAACCCCTGAGCCAAATTCACCAGCATCTGAGTTATAGCCAATATTAACATCCTGCCCATACAAATCAATGCCATCAGAAGCATAAATGGAGGTTGAACCATCCTGACTGGCAAGGCTGCCTCTAATATTAAGGGTGTCATAAGCTTCAATTACAATCGGACCATCGTATGCTTCTACTAATGAATCTATGAAATTGAGGTTATCTCCATAAATACCAACATAACCCCCACCAATAAGGTGCGAGTTCTGAACGTATAAAGGTCCCGTATAAGAAATCATATTTAAACTAGCGGGTGTTTCGACTTTTGAATCTTCAATATAGAGTGAACAAGGGTTTTGAGCATAGATACTCATGCCATTATTAGAATAAAGATGAGCTGGTATAGCATTGCCAAAACCAAGATCGCCATCATAACCTATCTCTATATGGCCAGCATAAATGCTGAGATAGTCAGCAGAGTCAATAGCAAAGTCGCTATCATCATAACCACCTTGAATGACAACACTGCCAGAAGAATCAATTTGAATCCTGTCTGAATATGTTTTCAATAGTGAATTTGAAAGAGTTATATTACCTGATTCTGATTGTGAATAGAGGAATAATGATTGGCCTGAATAGTCATAGCCATTTGCCATCAGGTAACTATCATCAATTGAAATATCACGACCATATATATCCAGGACAGAATAGCCATAACCGCTGGCCTCAACACGTGAACCGGTTATGTATACATCTGAATTGTAACCGGAATCTATTATTATACCTGCATAACCATAGTTATAGCCATTAGCTTCAATACTTGAATTGGTTATTTCAATATCTCCCTCAGATTCCATAGAAACCTTTTGTGCTAGTAATATTGAGGAATCAATTATAATAGAGTCGATACCTGAAGAATCAAGGGTAATATAGCTATCAGCATTAAGAATAGTATTTTCACCGCCCGGGGTTCCGATTTCAATGTGTTCAGACTCAATATAAATTGCTCCATAGCCATAACCATTGCCTGCCAGCAATGTAGAAGCCATGCCGTATCCCATACCACTTATTGTTACAGAGTTATAAGAATTAATACCTATGCTGGCATTAGAAATCATGGTTGAATCGACCATCGTCAGGTCTTTTGAATCAACGATAATATCGTAGGCTTCATTTCCTGTTTCGAGAATAGAGTTTTGAATGCTAGCAGTATAACCTGCATTAAGCAGAATTGATTGTTGTAAATAGTCATAGTCGTTTCCAAATACATAAGTATTATTTTCAAGATTTATATCCTGAGCAGCATTAACATAAATTGTTGAATAACCGTATCCTGTGGCTAAAAGGTTTGAATTATCAACTGTTACAGAATCATAATATGAAGTAATATCTATGCCTGCGTAACCATAACTGAATCCATTAGCTTCAATATTAGAATCGATGATATTTATTGGACCTTCAGCTGTTAAAACTACTTTTCTTGAAGTTAAATCAGAATCTGAAATGATTAGAGATGTTATACCACCAGCATAAAGATCAATATATTCATTGGCATAAGTGCTTGTATTATCAAGTTCAATATGTGGAGATTCTATGTCTACATAGCCATAGGCACTGCCATAACCAGCATGCATTGTAAAGCTTTCTTCACCATAAAGACCGCTGATATATGCACTTGTATAAGTATTTATATTGATATCATCTCCTGCTTTTAGGGTGGAATCAATCATTGTCAGATCATCAGCAGTAACAATAATGTCTTCACCATATGTTGAATCAAGGAAAGAGTCTTCGATATAAGCTGAATAACCAGCATCAACATTTATTGAAACGCCTGAATAATCATATCCGCTGGCGTAAAGTGTTGTATTATCAAGCAGATTAATATTTTCTGCTGAAAGATCAATTGTTGAATAACCGTATCCATAAGATTGGAGGTTTGAATTGCTTATTGTCAGGTCATTATCAGCTTCAAGTCTTATTCCTCCATAGCTGTATCCGCTTCCAATAGCATAAAGTTGTGAATCTGTAATATCGGTAGAGCCATAAGAAGTGAGGGTAATTTGCCCGGCGTCAATTGTTGTGGAATCAATTATAATTGATGAATAAGAATAGGCATATGCCTCTAAATCCTGATATGAATAAATATCGGTCTGAGTACCTTCGTTAAATGTACCTATTTCAATATGCTGGGCCTCAAGATAGGTAGAACCGTCTCCACTATAAAGTGCATAGCCTGAGTCATATCCGTTTCCGCTTATTTCAAGTATATTGTTAGCATAAACATTAATATTTGAATCATTACTCTCAATGTATGAATCCCTTATTATGACATCGTTTCCATAGATATCAACCTGGTCATAATAAGATTTTATAATGGAGTTTGTTATGTAAACATTAGTATCATAGCCATCAATAGTTACTTCATATTCGCCTTTAACCTGTGTTCTATCGAGTATGATAGTTTCGGGGAGTCCTCCACCTGTTATATTAAGGCTTACATAACCATAGTCAGAATTAATATTAATAAGGTTCCAGGGGTTATAGCCTATCTCGCTGAAGGTAGATTTTATGTGCCTTCCATAGAGATCTACGTCATAATAGGCATTTACGCTAACGTATCCGGCTGAGCTATAAGGGCTGTAGGCCAGAAGTCGAATAGTATCATCAGCTTCAAGATATACATAATTGTCGTATGATTCTATTCTGGTATGGTCATATATGCTCAACAAACATTCATTATTAGCTATCAGGTAAATATTTTGAGCATTAATATTGACAGAATCATAAGCCTCTATGGTTGAATTGGTTGCTGTAAAGTCACCATCAAGTTCTATATCTACACCATCATTACCATAAATCGTTGAATTATAAACTTGAAGGCTGGTTGCACCATCTGGATTATTATTAATTGAAATATAATCTGCTTCTAGATCTGCTCTATCAAAGTATGATGTTTGCGGATTTTCAGAATTAAAGTTTATAGAAATATCATAGTAAGCAGAAAGTCCAGTGTCTATGCCATACCCCTGGCCATTTTCAGAATCGTAACCGATATTTACCCTTGGGGCATTCAGGTAGATGTCTCCACTATCAGATTCCATTGCATACGAGCCATTATTTCCTGCAATATCAATGTATGTCAGGGCATTAATATCAATTAAACTATCGCCATCAAGATATGAACCGGCAGAAATAAAGCTATCAGCTTCTACATAAATATCATATGCAAAAAGTCTGCTATTATAAACACTTACAGGTGAAGAGTATTCGCCCAGATAGAGATAATCTGAGTAGGTTTCAATATTATCTAGAACCACTGTCTCTGAGCCTGAGGCATAAATATCAAGATCCGAGTCTGCTTCTATTAAAACAGTTGTATTGTCGTTATCTCCAATAAATACAGATTCAGCAAAAATACTGGCATTTCCGTTACTGGTTAAAACTACGCTATAAAAGGTTGAGTCTGGTTTAACTTCTACAATACCGTTGCTTGAAGATATTTCAAGTTCATAAGCATAGCTATCAATTATGGTATCATTGTATTTTGAGTCAATATTAACTCCAGAGTCGCCTGAAATTCTAATACCAGTATAGCCAGCTCCTGTTAAAATAGATCCTGAAATGGTGATAGTTCCTTCTGCTAGCATATCTATTTCATAACCAGCAATATCATAATTTTCTACGTTAATATTAACATTATCAAGTTCAATAGAACCTTCTAAACCGATCTGAGTAAGGTTAACAGATCGCTCAGCTTCTATAGATGTATAATAATTGCCACTATCACCTATTTTAATATTTTCTGAAGTTATATTAACATCCTGATAGGCATCTAAATAAACTCCGTAACCGCTGCCATAAGCAGGGTTACTAATTGTTACAGAATCATCACCTTCAATAACAAGTGAACCGTTAGCAACATAAAGCTCTGTGTGACCTCCAAAGCGACTGCCATTAATAGCATTGATAGTAACTTCAGGTGCGCCAATATATAGGTGATCCTCAGCCAAAACCCTAGAATCTTCTATTGTGATAGAACTATTTGCATTAATCCTGACTTCTGAAAACAGAGCGTCTTCGAGACTTGACTGACTTATAAATACGTCATCAAAGTTGTTTATATAAATGCTGCCTTCAGAAATAACTCGTGTATTTTCAATGCTTAATAAGCTGCCAGGTGCCGGATCATCATATGGATTAAAGCTAACATTACTTGATGAACCATAAGCCTGAATACTTATATAATTAGAAGTATCATCTATACCAATATTGTTTGCTACAAAAGAAACACTGGCAGAGCCGGCCTGAATAAAAGTTGTACCATCAAAGCTGGTTATATCAATGCTTTCAACAGCATCAAGGCTGAGACCTGTTTCCCCGTAGAGGTTTACATTACTACCCTCATCATTATATATTTCGATAGTGTTTGCACTGGCATAAAACTCACCGTTATAGGCATTCATTTCAAGTGTTGAAAACGGTGCAGTTCCTATGAAAGTGGATCCGTCAGCACTTAAAACGTTGACATCAATGCCTGAATCACCATAACTGTTAATTAGAGTCTGTCCGCCACCAATAGCATGACCATAACCTGAATTAACTATAGGAGTAAAACCATAGCCTATATTAACCTGATCAAGGGCATCGAAGCTTACATTACCACCTGTTTCAATGTATGTGGTGTTATAAATACCGTTATCGCTATCATCAAGCCCTCTAACAGTAATAGTGTCTGCCGTAAGAGTTAAATCACCTTCAGTAAGTACATTGGTATCACTATTGCTGGCTTCAACGTAAATATTGCTGGCTGTTACGTTAATACCATCTTCACCGCCGGCCATTAAAAGGGATGAATCAAGTATAACATTTGTGTTAGCCTCAATAACTGTTTTGCCACCGGCTACAAGTTCACCCTGAAAATTTTCAAAGCTTGTTTCTGAGACAATTTTAATATCGCCACTCTCTGTAACAACAAGGCTAGAGGGGTCGCCCTGAACTTCTAGTGTATTGGTATTAACAATATCGCTAATATCAAAGATGGCATCGGTATAAACTTCGCCTTCATTTTTGATTTCTCCAGCCTGAAGCTGGATTGTATTAACATTTTCTGGCAACCCAGCATTTTCATTAATGCCGCTGGCATTTATTTTACCTTCTATTTGAATGACTGAAGCAGGGTTTATGGCATAAGACCCGTTTAAAAGTAGACTTACATTAGCATCCGGAGCCAGGTCAAAGCCAGCCCATACCGGGTCTGATTCCATCGGGGCTGAAACTGTCAGTTTTCCAACGTTTATAACTCCAGTAGGCCCTATGATTACACCATGAGGGTTAACAAATAAAACATCTCCCTGTATGCCAGATTTGCCTTCAATAAAGGATCTTAGCGTTCCGTGAATCTGAGATGCCTGTGTGTCATAGATAAGGTTTACTGATGTTCCATTAGAAGCTCCGGGTATTATCAAATCTACTATATCAGGGTTTGCGATATCAAATTTAGTGTATTTATTGATTGCTGTTCCAGAAGGGGTTAGTGCCCCTGTAGTAGTAATAGTTTTAGTTCCTGGGTCATAGTTGGTGCCAGGCAATGTAGTAATGGTGGTTGACATTTGCGAAAATGCAGGTGTCAATGATACTGTATATGCAAGCGCCACACAAGATATTACTCTGGAAATATTCTGTAATGTTAATCCTGGTTTATTTGATCTTGATAACCGTTTAGCTAAACGTCTTTTAATACTTCTAATCATTCTTATACCTCTTCTTTTATTAAATAACAAACTTTTTTTAATCTTAATGAGCATTAAAGCTACTCAAATCAACATCTATGTCACCCATAAACAGGATGGCAAAAGATAATGCCAGTTTGAACCCTGAAAAGATTCATCTTGTATATGATATTGTCCTTTATTGTTTTATCTTACAATTCTCTGATAATAAGTTTTTTGGATTATTCAACTTTATAAAGAAATTACTCTATTTGCAATACACAGAATTAATTCTTAAGATAATTTAATTTAGTTGGTTTTTTAACATTAGTACTCTTTAAAATCTCCTGCATAATAAACTTTCAAGAAAAAACATGCTAAACGCAAAGCAATTTATATAACAAAGATAAATATATATTTAATATCAACAAAATGTTTATATTCTTTCAATATAATCTGTTATAAGCAATAATAGAGTCATTCATATGTTGAATAAGTTTTTCTTCGATTACACTAAAAGAAAGTTCTCACAGGCCTATTAAGGTTTTGAAAAAATATCTATACAAACTATATTTATATACATAAAATAAAACTTTTTGTATTAGTGAAAATTATTAAAATTATACCACTTTGCTTTCAAGACAAAACTTTCCACAAGATTCTTCCCGGGGTTGAACCACTACCTCTGGAATCAGTTGCCTTATGATGACAACCTGGTACGAGAAGGCTATCTGAAATGGTGTTTTTGATTGCAAATATTAGTAGAATAAATTAAGAATAACCGTTTTTTCTTACTGGGCAAGCATTGATAAAAACTGATGCCTTCTAACTTGAAGAAAACCGTTGTTGTTTTGTTTTTCAAAAATTTGTAAAAGTTATGACAGGTTCTATTATTTAAAAATACCCCTATTTTTGTTACACTTCTGAAATATTACAAAGTGTATTAGAAAGTATTAAAATGCATAAACCCGAAATATCAGTCATTATACCAAATTATAACTCTGAAAAATTTATTAGTCAGACTTTAAACAGTATTCTCAGTCAAACTTATAAAGATTTTGAGCTTATTATTGCTGATGATGGCTCTATCGATCAGTCATTAAATATCATAAAAGCTATTGCAGAAAAAGATAACAGGGTTAAAATTATAGAATTAGAGCACTCAGGTAATCTTGCTAAAGTTGTTAACTCTGCCTTCAAACAAGCAAAGGGTACATACTTATGTCAGGTTGACTCTGATGACCTGATAAAACAGAATTGCCTTGAAAAAAGCTATGATTTTATAATAAAAAACAACCCGAAAGGTATGATTTATACCGACCACTCACTGATAGACCACAATAATCAATCTCTAGGGCCTGGCTCACGCTGCAGACTGACCTACAGCAAAGAAACAATTCTCTTAAATTTTATGACTTTTCACTTCAGGCTTTTTCATCAAAGCATATTTGATAAAGTCGGAGGGTTTGATGAACTTTTTAAACGTGCTGAAGACTACGATTTTTGCTTAAGAGTATCTGAAATAACCGATATAATAAAGTTAGATGAGGTTCTATATTTCTACAGAATACATACAGGGCAGGTAACCCAGTCTGGCAGCCTGGCTATCATAGAATATTCATATAAAGCTATAGAAAATGCCATGAAAAGACGTGGCCTATTTGATAATTATATGCTTATTTGTAAAAAATATAAGAAAAATAATTTCTATCTTGGCAAATATTCACTGATGGAAAGAGGAACAATATCCGTTACACAGTTTTAAGGATTGATTTATGCCTTTTCCTGATATCTCTGTTGTAGTACCAGTCTTTAATTCAGAAAATACTATGTCTCAAACTATTCAGAGCATATTAAATCAATCTTTTCAAAACTTTGAACTGATCATATCAGACGATGGCTCCACAGACAATACCCGCAAAATCATTGAAGAATACGCCTGCAAAGATAAAAGAATCAAAAAAGTCTATAACGACCACACAGGCTGTATATCAAAAGTTATAAACAGCGGATTTAAACTTGCAAATGGCAAGTATTATTCTACTATCGATTCTGATGATATGATTTCAAAAGAATGCTTTAGTCAATCATATGATTATATAGTAAAAAACAACACTAAAGGACTTATATATACTGACCATGCAATAATAAATGACAGAAATAAACTGCTTGGTAAAGGCAAACGCTGTAATATAGATTATAGTAAAAATGTTCTTCTTTTAAATTTCATTGTTTTTCATTTCAGGCTTTTCCACCGTGACCTGTTTTACAGAGTTGGAGGTATGGATGAATCTTTATACCGGGCCGTAGACTATGATTTTTGCCTTAAGGTGTCAGAAATTGCTGAAATAAAGCATCTTAAAGAGATTCTATACTTCTATAGAATACACGACAGGCAGGTAACAAAGCTTAATAACCCTGAACAGGTTAAATGTACATTTAAGGCAATAAACAATGCCCTCAAGCGTCGCCGGCTTGATAATCGTTATAACCTGGTATGCAAAAAACAAAACATCAACAATAACATTGTGGCAAAGTTTATATTAATGAAAAAAGGCGATATTCATATTGTTTTATAGGCGAGAAGATATTAATACCGTATCAAAAGCCAACAAACATATATTATATTTATATGTAGAGCATAGATAATCCTCCATAATTGGAATCCTCTTGTAATATGACATCCAGGAAATTATAATAAGCTCAACAGTTTATATAAAACCACAAATAATAAGAGAAAAATTTGTGAAAAAGTTCGCCTTGATATTATTTATCCTCTTTATTGCTGCTATAACCAGTATCATCATTTATCAGGAAGATATTGTCTGGAAAGTAGCTGAATTATCACAGGATAATACCATTTATGAAATGTATGAATCACGCTGGCCAGAAGGTAAACACGCTGATAAAGTCAAAACAGTCACTGACAAAATAGACTGGGAAAAAGCCAGAAAAGAAAACAGCCGGCATAGCTACGAATATTATCTTAATTATCGTACAGATGGTCATTATGCAAAAGATGCCAGAGATGCTATAGAAGATATCATATGGCAGGAAACACTCTCTATTGATACTACTGAGAGATACAAAGAATATATCTCAAAATACCCTGAAGGCAAACACCTGAAAGATGCTTATAGCAGGATAGGTGATAAAGAGTGGGAAATTATCAAAAGCCAGAACAGCCTGACAGCACTCAAAAAATACATTCAGGAAAACCCGGAAGGCAAACACTTGACCGAAGCCAAAAAACAGTTAAATTAACTAAACTGGCTGAAAGTCAAAAGGCACCCTACAATAAAAGATATAAACTTGTATATTCAGGCTTTTCCTGAAAGTGAATTTCTTACCGAAGCTCAAAAAACCAAACAGGAACTTCTTAATGACGAAAAATACTATGAAATGGCACTAAAAGCCGGATCATACGAAGCCCTTCAAAAATTCCTCGAAGATTTTCCTGGGCACAAACGCAGCAAAGATGCAGCAATAGCTATGAAATTCCTACAGGGTACAAATATTACTACTCTTATACAAAAAGGCCTGATAGAAGTCAGTGTTATAGGCTCCGGAATTAGAAAGGTAAAAGCAACTATACAGAACAAATTGAATGCTCCAATCTGTGTACTTGTCCCACCAGGAACGTTTTTTGTTTCTCATAACAGCAATGTTCAAAATATGTTTACAATTTACAGTGAAAGATTCATCGTTCCGCCTGGCCAGACAGTCACAAAGGATATTTATGTTACCTGTGCAAATAAATCAAAAAATATTCCTTATAGCCAGGATACCTTTTCAATCAGGGCAACACCGCCAAATTCTGAGCTTGCAATGCTTGCAAAAGTACTTCACAAAAACATAGATAACGATGCTGCGCAGGCTGCCGTCTGGATTATTACAGACAACGCTAACTATGAAGAGCTAGGTACATTGAGATCAGGTGCATCATTTGGCCCGGGGTTTGGTGGGTACAGAGCTATATCCGAGAAAGAAGTAAGAGAAGCCCTTGCATTGTTAAAAAAGGCCGGCATCAACTATCAGAACAAGGCCATCTGGAAAGATAGAGCAAAGATTTATAACAGTTCGTACTAAACATCATTACTAATAGCAACTTAAAGGAGAAATATTATGATTAAAACAACCGTTTTCGGTATTAAATTAAAACATCGTATGAAGAATTCTCTTGGCCTGCAAGAAGTTTTAACAGAATTTGGTTGCAATGTAAAGACCAGAATTGGCCTGCATCATGTAACAGATGGTGTATGCTCACCAGATGGAATTATCTTGCTGGAAGTTATTGGAGATGACTCAACTATAGAAAGTTTTGAAGCAAAAATTAAAGCTATATCCGGTGCTGAACTTCAAAAAATGAGCTTTAGCATGGATCAATAATTTTATTCAAAAACAAAAATAAATATTAGTGGGCTGAAACAAGAATGCCCATAGCCTGTTTGAGCTCTGCTATAGCTGCTTGTTCATTAAATAGTGCTTGATAATAATCTGCACGGGCTTTAGAGAGCTGGCTCTGGTCACTTAAAACATCTGCTATTATTTGAAGCCCATTTTTATACCGTAAAGAAGATATTTCAACGTTCTTTTCTGCTAGTCTTACTGCATTTTCAGAAACATCTGTAAGCATTTTTGCTTCCTGAACTTTGCTATACTTTTCTTTGATCTCTATTTCAATGTTTTCTAGGTAATCTTTAAGATTTAAAGAGGCCTGATTAATTTCATGTTGCTTTTGTTTAATAGACAGCTCACGCTTGCCCCAGTCAAAGAAGTTAAATTCCATATTTATAGAGAGCAAAAAGTCGTTCTTTGCCATATAATCCATACCGGACTGGTTGAAATAGGTTGTGCTAACGTTTACCTCAGGAATATACCTGCCAAATTGCTCTTTTTTTGCATGCGTTGCTATTTTTACATCCAGCTCAAGCTGCTTAATTTTCTGGTTGTTTTCAATAGCCTGCCTGATTGCTTCTTCTTCTGGAAGGGTATTTGAAAGATTCTCAAAGGACTGATTTATTTCCAGTATTGAATTTTGAGGAATGCCAAGAATGTTTTTAAGCCTGTTGAGGCTATTTTTATATTCGTTTTCTTTAACAAAGACGTTATATCTAGAACTATCAAGCTCCACCTGGATTTTTTGAACATCCCGCTTAATGGATGATCCTTCATCAAATCGGGCCTGGGCTATTTTCTGATAAGTTTCAAGTTCATGAACATTTTTTTGATAAGCTTCAAGCTGATATTTAGAAAGTAAAACTTTAAAATAATAATAATATACATTTAAAGCAAGTTTTTCTCCAGCAAGTTCTTCTTCTAAAAGGGCTTTTTCAAATGATAAACTTGCTATCCTGCGCCAGTGATAAAGTCTGTACATACCAGTAACTGGCTGTGTAGCACTAACAGCATTATATCTTTTCCAGTGGTCATCATACATAAAGCCAGCCAGTGAAATTGGTCCTATACCGGGTATTCTGATAGTATCATCTTCACCTATTTTTGCAATGTTTGACTGGTAATCCAGTGACATAGTAGCAGAAAGATGAGGCAAAAAGCTCAGGGCAGATTTTTGGGCCTTAATTTTGTAGATTTTTGTTTCCTCTTTCTGAATATTAAATTGATTGTTATTATCCATAGCAAGATTCAGAGATTCTTCAAGGTTTAAACTATAAACCTGTGGCTCTTCTTCAAGATTTAATAATACCTCAGATACTATTTCTTGAGGTTGATTCTCTTTAACAGTTTGCTGAATCTCTTCTGCCAGAGTAAAATTGATAGCAAAGCAATACAAATTTATTGTTATTGCTGCAATAATTAAATTACGCAAACTCTTCATATCAGGCTTCAACCTCCTTTTCAGGGGTCGTTAATAGAACAAATAAACAGGGTATAATAACTATTGCAACAACCGTAGCTACCATCAGACCAAATATAATAGCCAGACAGAGTGGTTTCCACATTGGACTGCTTAGCGATAACGGTATTAAGCCAACAGTTGTTGTAAGTGTAGTACTAATTATAGGCCTTAACCTATCAGCTGATCCGCTTGCTGCAGCTTCAATAACTGAATATCCGTTCTTTAAATAACCATTCATAGTATCAATCATGACAATAGCATCATTTACAACTATTCCTACCAGAGAAATAATACCAACCATAGCGGGGAAAGAAAGCGGTATCCAGAATAAAAAGAACCCCATAAAAGTACCAATCATTGCAAAGATAACACTAAACATTATTATAAATGGTTGTTTATAGTTATTGAAAAGAATAGTTAGAATTGCAAATACAAGAAATATTGCCAGCAGGAAAGCTTGCCCGGTAGAAGCATATGTTTCTTCTGATGCTTCAGCTTCTCCTGAAAAAGAATAGTTATATCCCTGAGGCCATGTAGTCTTAAGCTTTTCAAGCTCTGGTTCAATGTCTGTTAAAATCTCTGTGACGGTTCTATTGTCTGTTTTAGAAGACACTGTAACTGATCTATTACTATTCTTTCTGGTAATAGAAAGTGGTGCTTCTGTAATTACAAAATCAAGAACAGAGAAAATTGGTATACGTTCATTACGATCATTAAATACACTTAACAGGCCGACTTCTTCCCAGCTTTTAGGGCCACCCATCTGACCTTTGCGACTTGGCCAGGCATACCCCATTCGAATATCAAGATCATCCTGATCACCTGGCATTTTGAAGGTACCAACTTTATCATCTGACATAGCCAGCCTGATTTGTTCGGCCATATCAGATTGGCTAATGCCGTAAAATTGCAGTGCCTCACGCTTTGGTAATAGCTGGACATCCATACTTGCAGTACCCAGGTTGTCTCTAACATCGCTTACACCGCTTATTTCTCTAAGTTTTGTTTTAACCTGATCTGATATTTCTCTTAATTTTTCCATATCATTGCCTGTAATGTCTATTTGAACAGGATCTTCAGAAGTAGATCCTCCTACATCAGGGCTGATAACGAGCGAACTGCCAGGATACTTATCAACTATTAACTGTAGCTCTGTTCTTAACTCAGGTAGATATTCAAAAGCCATTTTATTTCTTTGATCACGGGGGGTAAATATACAAGACATACCTACAAGATAAGGTGCTCTGGTTTCAGTCAGGTTGTCTGCCATTGATTTTATTGAATAAGGACTCTTTTGACCTACGTATTTGATAACATTTTCAAAATAATCTTTTTTTTGAAGCACTGAACCCATTTCACTTGCAAGCTTATGAGCCTTTTCAATGCTTGTATCTGGTGACATTGTAACGGTTATACCAAGATTTCTTCCGTCATCTTTAGGGTAAAGGGTAGAAGGTAAAAGGCCAACCAGAATAACAGAAAGAACAAAGAGCACTATAGTTGCCCCAAAGAACATACCAGCACGGCGTTTAGTTACCAACACATTTTCTTTTAACCATTTTGTGAGTTTTTCGCAGGCTTTATCGTTAATCTTGTCGACTTTTGTCTTTTCACCTGTTGATTTTTGAAATTTCAAAATCATACTTGACAGTGGTACATTGATAAACACAGATACCAGATATGATAAAACAAGACATGTTGCAGCAGTTATAGGTATTAATCTTATAAACTTACCGTCAATGCCACCTATTGCCATCAATGGCAAGAATACGACAATTGTAGTAAGCGAGCCTGATAATGATGGTATGGCATATGTTTTCAGCGTATGAATTTGCGCCTCTGAGATAGAAAGCTTTAGTTCAGTCAGGGCATGATGCATACCCTCCATCATGAGGATAAAATCATCTACCATAATCCCAAAAGCAAGAATCATACCGATAATAATGATCTCATTCATTGTATGGCCAAAAGCCCAGAGTATTGCAACTGCTCCCAGTAAAGTAATAGGTATAGAAAGACCTGCTATCAGGGCCTCTCGCCAGGTAAGCATAATGAATAGAATAAGAAAAACACCCAGCATACCCTGCCAGCAGTTATTAAAAACGTTGGATAAGTTTTCCCAGATTAAAATAGACTCATCTGAAGTTATGGTATACTTCATTCCGTAGGGCCAATCAACAGATTCAGTAAACTCTTTCATTTGCTGCTTGGCTTTATCAATAAGATCAATAGTATCTTTTCCCGGTAATTTATAAAGAGTAATAGCAACACATTTTTTAAATTCTTCACCTTTATCACTTAGAAAGACTTTAGAGGTTTCTTTTTCAAGGTCTCTTTTGATAAATGCCAGTTCATTGAGTTCAATAACCCTACCCTGGCTCAGTTTTAAGACAGGAAGTTTTTTTAGTTGCTCTATTTCAGTAAACCTGCCAGCCATCTTTAATGTAGCCGTAAAGTCTTCATTTTCAAGCTTATCCCAGGGAACATCAATATTGGCTTCTTTAATTCTGGACTTTATAAGAGTAGGAGATACTCCTAGACCGTTAATTCTTTCAGGTTTCATCATTACCTGAACTATTTCTTCTCTATTAGCACTCAATTCAGCTTTTTTTATACCGGATATCTTTTCCAGTTTTTCTTTTATCTTCTTTGCAGTATTGTTAATAATTGAATCATCAACATCACCATACAGCATAAAAGTCACTATAGGTATATCTGTAAGGCTTACAAGTTCAACTACAGGCTTTTTAGCTTCATCTGGAAGCTCTGCTTCTGCTTCTGTAACCTTTGATCGAAGCTGCTGCATTGATTTTTCCATTGATTCATCAGCTTCAAACTCAACAGCAACAATTGACATTGAGTTTAATGATCCACTTAAGACTTTTTTCAGGCCTTTAAGTGTTTTAACCTTTTTCTCTATTTTAATGGAGATCTCTTTTTCCACCAGCTCGGGGGAGGCTCCAGGCCAGGAGGTAGTAATCAGGGCCTGCGGTATTTCCAGATCAGGGCTGGATTCTTTAACCATTGAAAAATAGGCTACCAGGCCAAAACCAATTAAAAATACCAGTAAAAGACTGCTAAAAACTGGCTTTATAAAGAAAAAGTCAAATATACGGGAGCGCTTCTTCATTTACTGCTCTCCCTTGATGTTAATAACCTCTACTGGTGCCCCATCAACAAGACTGAAACGGCCTTCAGTTATGACCAAGTCACCTTCAGAAATACCATCTATTATTTCACTTTCTCTCATACCTTCAATGCCTGTTTTAATCTGTCTTTTGGTTACAGTCTTTGTTTCTGGATTATACACAAAGACATAAACATCCATTTCTCTGTATATAACGCTATTATATGGTATAAGAAGCGCATTATCTTTATTTTTAGCAATAATCCAACAGGTTACAAACAGACCATCTCTAAGAAACTCTGATCCAAAGGTCGTTCTAACTTTTACCTGAATAGTTCTGCCACCAGGGCTAATTGAAGGATTCACTGAATAAACCTGTCCCATTGCAAAGGGAGCTGATTCAATCTTTTCAATAGCATCAACGTCATCAGGTATCATATTATCACCCCAGGTAATAAACACATCCTGACCTATATTTACCATTCTGCCGTCATAGAGCGGTAAATTTAATGTTATTTCATACATATCAGGATCAATCAGCACAACAGGTGTAGTTTCAAGCTCTGCTTGCTCTGAAGTCGTATTAACGTTTTGAGGTGAGTAGTATTCACCTTCCTTGATATTTAAATAACTTACTATACCATCAAAAGGAGCATATAATTTTGTTTGTTCAAGTAAAATATTGGCTTTACGGATTTCAGTTTTTGCTGACGATTCTCTCGCAAGAGAAACATTTAGTTTTGCTTCTGCGGATTTCACTGCTGTCTCTGCACCAAGATACCTGACTTCCATAGATTCTAGCTCGTCAGCAGAGAGGGCTTCTTTTTCATAAAGGTTTTTAGCCCTTGCAAGTTTAATCTGCTCAAATTCCAGGTTTTTTTTAGCCTGCTCAAGGGCCGCCTGATCAGCCTTAATTGACTGTTTAATTTCATCTATACTTGCTTTGCTTGCGATCAGGTTTTCTTCTTGTTGCCTGTCATCTATACTTGCGATAAGCTGGCCTTTATCATTATTACCTTTTGGCCCACGCACTCTGGAACCTTCTTTTATTTTATTTCCTGTCACATCAATGCCAATAAAGGTAACCTTTCCTGGCTGTTCAAACTTTAAAAACTCTCGCTTAACAGATCTTACAGTGCCCTCAGCCGTTACCCACTGCTGAATTTCTCCTCTTTTTGCTTCTATTACACTAACCTTAATCTTCTGTTTTTGGGGTTTAGCGACTTCTGTGTTTATTGATTTCATTGTATTTTTAGCTGTAACAGCTATAATAATTATTAATATTATTATGCCTGCCCAGTAAAAGGGATTTTTAACCGCATTCTTTAAAGATTCTTTTGTCATTGGTTTACTGCCTAATGTAAAATACTTTAAACACTTGCACTTGAGGTTTTAGAGCCCGGCTATTCTTTTATTATGTAAAAATAAGCAAATTTGCTCATACTAACCGTCTTCTCACCTGTTTTTTCAGTTATTTCACCTGAACCTCAATTTTAACTTTTAAAGTATATTACAAAATGGGTGATTTCAACATTCAGAGTTTTGGAGAGTATTTAGTGGATCAATAAAAGTGTTGCAGGGAAGTGTTATTGAGAAAACCGCCCCCCATATGTCTTGCTTTAAAAGCTTTAACAATCAGGAGGGCGGTAAAAGCCATTCTATTTGAGAGGAACATAAACATCAATGACGTTATTAGCAGAATTAATATTGCCAGGGGTAAATGAAGCTGTCTTGAATTCTTCTATAATAGGGGCTTTCTGATCCCATTTAAGTTTGGCAGTTTTAATATGCTTGTCAAGTATTGCATCTGAGGCAGCCCCGTAAGATTGAAGATCACCTTTATAGGTAAATTTAGCATATTGTTTTGCTGGCACTTCCATTGTTACTACGTTAGCCGGAAGACCGTCAGTGCCACTTACTTCTACGCCTGCGATATAGGTAAATTGTGTCCAGCTTTTAGCCTGTGAAAGACCTGTATAATAGGGATTATTCTTGTTACCAGGGACGCTTTTAACAGTATTTAAGCCAGCATTCCACTGTTGAAAAATCTCTGAATAAGGTGCACTCATCTTATAGTCTTTCTGGGTTCCTGCAACTGTTATACTCCCTTTCTGCACTATCTGTGGTGTTGTAGAAACAAGCTGACCTTCGGCTAAAGCTGTTTGCATACCCACAAAAAGTACTACTAATGCTGACATTAAAGTTTTTGAAAAATTATTCATGGTTTTACTCCTTATACTAATGTTACTACGGTATTGTTATTACTGAATATTAATTAGTTAGAACAGGTGAAAAGTCTTCTAATAGCTTTTTTAAAGTATGACTTTTTAATGTAACGCTGTCTGGTCTTTCGTTTTTGTCTGCTCTATAGAGTTTTATTTCAATTTCAGAGCTTTCAGGGTTGATCCCGGAAAATACTTCAGCCGGATCGTAAAGATAGAGGCCACTGTGGGTTAAAGGTTGATTGCTAAGATTCTTAAAATAATCACTGTAGAGATTATGGTTAACTTCTCTTGCTATTCTGACTGGTTTTACGAGCTTTCCGTTAATGTACAGTTCTAGATTCTTGAAATCTTTTTTAAATTCTAGGGTTTTTGATCCCAGATACACAGGACAACCAATAGCTTCACCCAGTAAGAAAGATGCCCATCCACGTGCAGAGCTGCCAGAAGTATGCCCTGTTTTTGGAACAACTTTAATCATAAAGTAGGCTTTAAACTGATCCGTGTTGTTTTCCCAATTTTCAAGGTATTTAAACGGGCTATGAGAGTTCATTGCAGGAATTTTTACGATATTTTCTTCTTTGTCAGCTTTTTTGGGCTTTTGGGTATTGTTTCTCTTTCTGGTCTTCTGTATTTCAAATTTTGACAGTTTGTCTTTCTCAGCCAGATGAACGTAAAGTGGTGGAGTGTAAAGTATAATTTTAAAAGGACCACTGTTATATATATAATTTCTAGCATAATACTTATCATTGACAGCATTTTTTAATATATGAACAGGGTAGTGGCCAACACTGTCAGGCTTAAGGGGGTCAGCTGATGGTGATTCAAAAGCTGGATCCTCTATTGCTATGCGTGCATTTTTCAGCAAAGTATCTGCTTTTGAGGCATATATCACCCTGGATTCTATATTATTATTGAGATTATTATAGCGAACATGTTTTATAATACCTGCAACATAACCATTACTGGTAATAAGAGGCGCTCCTGATAAGTTTTCGCCATAATTTATAGATGTTGCAAGGGTTTTATCATTTTTAAAAGTTATTTTCCCTTCTTTTATCATCTCAGGAAAAAGACCCGGGGCAGCAACTGCATAAACAATATCATTAATATCCGGCTGACTGTAGGAGTCAACCAGCAATAATGATTCTTTATTACTTATATTAACAGGATTTACATAGAGAACAGCTAGTCCATCATCATGTGCTGATTGAACATGAACTGCTTCCAGCCGGGTATTGTCATTTAACTGTACTCGAAAATTTGAAGAACCCTCTGTAATAGGATATTCAGTTATTATTAGTCCGGAATTATCAGCTATAAAGCCATTTGCAAGGCCCTTATCGGTTTCTACTGTCACTATAGCATGTTCTAGTTTTGTTTTAAGACTTAGAGGACAAGCAGCATGGAGATCTGAAGAAAAAATCAAGGCTCCTGTTACTGCCATAATTGATATTACGACACTTCTTTTCAGGATATTCATTTTTACCTCCTGTTTTCAAACCTTTTTCAGTGTGCTTAAAAAAATTGTACCAGAAAATAAAACAGAAAGTTGTGACCCGGAATACAGGTAAATGGTGATTTAACAGCCTGTTGAGCAAATCTTAAAGATTGAATACATTTTTAGTAATATTTAAAGGTAATTCAGCTGGCAATCAGGTTGGAAAGCCTTTTATGAGTAAAGTAAAAGATTGTTTATTTCTAAAAATCTTTTTCAGCAAAGGATTTTATTGCATCAAATACTGTTTTTGTCTCCTCGTGAATAATTGCCTTTTCATTCTTTGTAAACCCTGTGTTATAAGCTGGAATCCTGATTTTTGAGGCCTGCATATTAACTATATCCTTGCTCACCTCAAGTTCACAATGACTGTAAATAGATAAAAGTGTTTCCAGAGGCTCTTCACAGAAGTTTTCATAGAATACTATTTTTACCTGCTCTGCAAGTACAGTATTTTGTTTGAGTGTAGTTAGTAAATGATCGTAAACCATAGCCCAGTACATAGCCCATGCCCTTACATCATGACCATCTTGCCAGAGTTCCTGAATGGTTTCAATCATTTTAAAGTCGCCTATATTAATTGGCCTGAGGTCAAGACCAAATTCAAAATGACCAGACCGACGCATATAATTTAGAATCCGGGGGTCTTTTTTTTCTTCTTTTCTAAGCAGAAGGTGTTGCTTTATCAGTGAAGCTATATGCCAGACAGGATCTCTGATTAGAACAATAAAAATAGCATCAGAGAATAGTTTATGAAGGTATTCAAGACGAGCAATATTATAATTTCCTTTTGCCAGGTATCTGGATGCCTTTCTGATTAACAATATCTTTTTAATATGGTCAAAATAAAACTTTTCAAAACCTGAATTATTGGTCTGACCTGTAAGACAATTATTTGTTTCTGGTGAATGGCAATCAGAAAAGAACATCATCCATAAAATTTCTTCCATAGCTTCAGGGCTCTTTGGAGTAATGTAAATACCATCCTTATGAACCCTCTCTACTGGTGATATTTCTCTTTTTGTAGCCTGATTATAAAACCAGTTCCACCATAAAGGTATCTGAAGAAAAGGGTAATCTCTGTATTGATGAGTGCCTGTTTCAGGGTGAGAACTGAGTATCTCCAGTAATACAGTAGTACCAGAACGTGCCAGCCCTGTAATATAAACAGGACGCTCAATAGAAATCTCAGACAATAACTCTAAAACCCACCAGCTTTCTATATTCCCTAGTTTTTGAAAAAATAGCGGCCATTTTTCAGGTAAAGCACCCAGGATATCTTCCAGTTTTGAGGCTTTCATAGAGAAAGTTCTCCGGGTTAATGTTACTGAATACGAAATACTATTTTGACTGTCAGGCTGGCAATCAATATAAAAGCAAGATAAGGTAGTTCCCAGCCAGAAATCCAATCAGGTAAAGCCTTAATGACAGGCTTTCTAGAAAAATTAAAGATTATTTTTTCAACAGATGAAGCATCTTTTAAGTACCCTGCCGGGTTTTCCATTAATATATTCCACCATTGACGTTTGTAAATAACAGGCACAGCAGGAGAAAAGATGTTTCCAGTATAGACAACCTGGCTATCCTCATAAATGGATATATTATCAGTTTTTTTTGAAATGACTACATATGTATTATTTTTAATTTTCTTCAAAGACTCTGAAGTGATAACAAGTTTTGTAATTTCTGGCATAGGGTTGATTTGCAGCAAAAAACCTTTCTGAGGCATTGAATAGCTGAAATATACCTGTAACCAGAAGGCTATAATAATTACAGGTATTGACGATACCACTGCCGGCCCAAGAGCTTTTAACAACAATAAAAAAGATATTTTTAAATTCTCTTTTGAAAGGTCAATAAATTCTGCATATTCAAGATTATTGTTCATTATTTTTTGCTGTAAATCTTTAATATTCTTCTTTAGAGATGATATTTTGCTTTGATTGGAAAGCATATAATAGATGCCCATAGCTATAGCACCTGTTATAGAACCATAAAAACAGATCCTGATAATGAGAGGCAAGAACACTGTCAGGAACCCATCTATCAGGTTTAGAAATGAAAAGAATATGTTAAGCATTACTCAATTTTTTCGTCATTATCATTAGCTGAAGAGGTATTCAATGTTTCATTCTCAATAGATGGTTGCTGGATAGCTTTCTTGTTTTTTATCTTTCGTATAAAAGCTTTTATTGGCCATATAAGGATCCCGGCGATAGCAATTAAGATAGCTATAATAACAGCACCTATAGCGCCAAAAACGCTTAAACCTATACCCGGACCGAGATAAGCACAAGCTGACTGTGTATAAAGCACCATTATAGCAAGAACAGCCGTTAAAAAGTATAAGCTTTTTATACCAGTGCACATTATTTTTCTTTCTCCTCTAAGAATTTTGCATAATCAACAGGGTATTTAAGTGCGTATCCAATGATTCTTACGTATTCATGGTTCCATTTATCAAAGAATTCCCAGACTATTTCACCATTTTTATCAATTTCAAAGAGGTGTCCTTTGCATGATTCAATAATGAAAATGTTCCCATTGGGCAAAAACTGGTGGTTACCACGATTATAAGAGTAAAATCGATCGGGTTTTTCTTTCTCATAGATTGTATCCACTTTTCCTGTTGCGGGATCAATCTTTATAACCCTGCTTTTAAGTTCATATATTCCTTCTGTTCCACCGCCTTCATTATCAAAGAGAGTTAGAGTTGCATTTTCGTGCATATCTACATCATGTTGATGGGCAAAGGGTGCTGAAATAACCCATTTTGCTATTTTAGTCTTTCTGTCAATCACTACAATAGAGTTAACATGCTTTAAAGATACAACTATATCTCCCTTATTAAACCCTGGTAGGTTATTAAAGGCATCTGTTTCGATAACTTCTATGTCGTTAAGATGAGTAAGGTCTTTTCCTTCTATTTTAATGTTTTTGTTTTCGGGGTCTGGCTTATGCATGGGTGATTTTTTAGGGTTCAGTGACTCAATATAAGAACTCAAAAGCCCCTTTTTGCCTCCTTTGATAAGTGCTTCGAGAATGTCAAATTCTTCTAATACCTCACCATCAGGAGAAATCTTGAATACATATTCAGGATCTTCAAGTATAAAATGCTTTCTGCCAAACTGATAGACCTTTTGTTCTGACTTAATAACTGGTGCCCAGATATAACCTTCCTGATCTTTGAACATAAGATGGTGTGCCAGAATAGGTTTTTTCCAGATAATATTTCCGTTTTTATCGGCTCTGACCAGCCCTTTATACTGATAGCAAAAGATAACATCTCCATCAGGATAAAGAATGCCGCTACCAATTTCAACATACTGATCTTCAGGTTGTTTTTTCAGGTGTTTAGCATCAGACCAGGCTTTGCTAAAGGGTATATCCCATTTATTAAGTATTTTGCCGTTCATATCAATGAGTTTTAGCATAAAATATTTATCTTGAAGACCAGCAATAAATGTAACACTATCATAAGCTTTATCAGAATCATACTTTACCACTCCTCCTTCTTTCTGAGTAGTCTTTTCAAGAGCTTTTAGAGGTTTAATATTGAGTGAGTGCTGAATATCCCTTTCTAAATCTTCACTTTCTTCTATAAAAGTAAGAACATCAACAATAACACTGGCTGGAAATATTTTGTAATAAGTTAATACAGACCCACCAATAAATAGAAGTAAGCTCAAACCAATAGCAAACAGAAGTGGTTCCCAATATTTTCTAAGAAAGTCAAACATTTTTAGGCATATTTCATTATTTAACACTATATAGAAAGATTTTAAAGTATCCTTAAATGTTTTAATCAATTATGATCTTTTTTAATGTTAAAGAAAACAGGAATTTTGTCAACATAGAATGCTTTTATAAGTTCATAAATAAATGTTTATACCCGGTATAACACAACATAAAGAGCTATAACAGAATATTGTATGCTTATAAACACTACCAGGCAAGAATTGTGGCCTTTAAAATCTAATTTATTCCTTCTTATAGGGCTATATTGCCAGCAATCTTTAAAGATTTGATTTTATACTTATTTTTAAATACATTAATCTTTTATGCAAAAATTAACAATAATTTTACCTGATAAAGACACCAAAAGGCGAAATTGTTGTAGTATATCATTTTACAGGGTATCAGGAAAGGATAATAAAGAATATGAAGAAGACATTCATCTTTGCACCTGCAACATACAATCTGGCAGAAGTTACCCGTATGCTTGAGATAGCTAATGCTGTTAAAGACAGGTTTAACTGTATATTTATAGGTTATGGTGGTGATTATGAAAATCTTATAGAAGAAACAGATTTTGAATACATCAAAATGGAGCCTCGTTTGTCCCCTGAAAAAATTGAACACATTTATAAGGTTGATAAAGGAGAAAAAGAAGGTCAGCTTTTTACCAAAAAAGAGCTTCTTGAAAGAGTTAACAGTGAAATAGCACTATATAAAAGACTAATGCCTTCAGGTGTTGTTACAGGTTTTTGCATGGGGGTCTATCTGTCAACGAAGATATCCCGGATACCTCTGATATCTGTGATGCAATCAACCTGGACAAGAGAATATTATGACAAAGGGCTTGGTACCTGGCCTGACCTACTTGATATACCACCAATAAACTGGATACCAGAAAAGACACTCAATGCATTCGGCAGTAAAGGTTTCATGTTTATGACTAAATGGTTTCTTATGTCCTTTAATCAGGCAGCTAAAGCCCTATCAATAAATAGATTTAATGATCTGGCAGACCTTTTAACTGGAGATATAAACCTGCTGGCAGAACCAGAAGGGTTCTCAGAGATAACATCAAAAGACCTTCCTCCTAATTTTCATTTTATAGGGCCACTAATTGGTAGGCTTGATAGTGAAGTGCCTCAGGAAGTTCTGCACATGCCAAAGGATTTACCTATTGTTTATTTTGCTATGGGTAGTTCAGGAACCCCTGAAATTGTAGCTAAAATTATAGAAGGCTTTGAAGGTAAACCTTATCGTGTAATTGCACCTGTTAAAGCTCATATCGAAAAATTAAATATTAAAGTACCTGATAATGTTATCATTACAGACTGGCTTCCTTCTCATAAGGTAAACCCGATAGCAAGTCTTTCACTTATACACGGTGGCGTTGGAACAGTAATGACAGCCTGCCTGGCCGGCACTCCTGTTGTTGGCGTTGCTATGCAGCCCGAACAGGAAGCAAACCTCGAATGCCTTGTCAGAAAAGGATTTGCTATTAGAATCAAAAAGAAAAGAATTTCTGCTGAGGCTATTTTGAAAGCGATTGATGAGCTAATCAACGATGAAAAAGCAGCAGCAAAGGCCAGAGATTTTCAACAGGTAATTATGAAGTGGGATAACCTGTCTGGTGTTGCTGATATTTTTGATAGACTGCCGTAAACAATAAAATTGCACAACAAATTGTTGATTACTCGACGTTTTGTTGTGTATGCTTATATTTTCTTTAATAAATTCCTGAGAGAATTATAATCACTGTCTGTAGAAGTTGTCCAGCCTCCTATCTTAAATAGAAGTAATATTTGCTTGCCTTCTGTACTTTTTTCCATGTTCTTAACTTCTTCTATACAACGCTGTATAAGTTTTTTATCTTTGAAATTTGGCTCATAGTAGAACATTGGCCCGTGAACAAAAGGCTCTGACTGTTCAATGTACTTAAGTTCCCTTTTTAATCTGGGCATAAGGTCTGACATAATTAAAAAAGTCTGGCTGGAAGCCCCTACGGCATCAGCTTTTTTGTATAATACAGCAAAAATACCATCAGGGTCTTTTTTTGTCTTGATGGTATCGCTAAAAAAGTTCTCAAGTGAACTATTAAAGCGAGTTTTTGTCAATAAGCTCGGGAAAAGATACCCATGAGAAGAATTTTTTGATGAATAGGCCAGCGTTTTTCCTTTCAGGTCTGCAATACCATTAATACCCGAATCAGCCCTGACCAGCAAATTGGCATTATAGGTTGATGTACCCCCTTTAACAACCTTAACAAATGGTGTAATATTTAACTTTTCTTTAATCTTAATATAGTCAAGGTTACTGACATAACCCAGGTGAATGCTACCGTCTTTCAGTTTTGTTAGCATTACATCAGTATCAGAAATGACCTCAGCCCTGACGTTAACGCCAATACGGTTAGTCATATATTTAGCAAATGGCCTAATACCTTCTAAAATGCCTGATGGACTAACGGCCATGTGTGTAACTATAATACCACAAACCAGTTCTTTTTGATTGTATTGGGCATAACTTATTCCTGTAGAAAGTTTAACGATTAATATAATACTGAAAAATATTGTTATTATTGCTTTTTTCATCTAATAATTCCCCTGAATTCACTTATTTATACTTTAGCATAATCCCGTCAAATCCCAAATACAGTTTAATAGAAATTTAACCAGGATTAAAAAAACAGTGTTAAGTTTTTACAAAAGCAAAAAAGCCAGACAGCATATAGAAAAAAACTTGCTCTAAGAGAAATTTGAATTTGATATGTCAGAAACTTGCTGGCTATAAACTATATAAAACAAAATAATTTAAAAAATTGACTGTCATATAATAATAACAATTAAACAATATCAATAATACCGATTATTGTATAACCAAAAATCTATTATCTTGCGTATACACTGGTTTATTTTTGTGTTGCATGCAATATGAATATTGTATGCAGGATTAATGCGGGCCAGATCGGTAGCTTATTCACTATCAGGCATAACTATGCAAGCCGGGCAAAAGATAATTTACTCCCAGATAGGTAAAAACGATAAAGACAAAACCAGTAATAGCAAGCCAGTAATAACTTTTGCCTTTAATTTTTCCATCTTTATAAAGATGCAGGAAGATTGTGTAAATCAAAAGTGTTATAAGAGCCCATGTTTCTTTAGGATCCCAGCTCCAGTAACCACCCCAGGCTGTTTCTGCCCATATTGAACCGGTAATTATTCCTAAAGATAAAAAAGTATAGGCAAATAATATTAGTTTATAAATCAACTGCTCAAAGTTTATACGATTAATAAGTGCTACAATAGCAGTTATAAAAACAATAGCAAAAACTGCATAGCTTATAAAACAAAAAAGAACGTGTATTGTAAGCCAGTTACTTTGAAGTGCAGGTACCAGCGGCCTGACTGTGCTATCTATTAAAGAGGTCAGAGCAATTATTATAACACACATAAGAGAACTGCCTGTAGCTATAAATTTGTGCCTGTCATACTTTAAGAGAGATAGATAAATCAGAGATATCAGCAAAGAAAACAGTATCAGAGTTTCATAAGTATTTGACATTGGTATATAAGCAGATACATACCAGCGGCTCAAAAAAGATACCAGATTAAATGTTATTGCAAAAACAAAAGCTACAAACCCTGCTTTTTGCAAATTCTTTATGGAAAACAGAAGACTGGCTATCAATAATACTGCTGCAAAAAAATAGCAACCAAGTGAAATATTCAGAAATAACTCATATTTATCAAATATCACTAACAGAATCCTCCTTTTGAGAAGGTATTACTTTGATAAAAGCAAATATTTTCAACAGTAGTGCAAAAATAAACAAAAAATAGCCAGTAAATACTACTTTCACTCCGGGATCTTTCTTGATCAGAAAGCCACTCCATGAAAGGTTTTTGCTGTCATAATTAGCTTGATAGATCTTGTATCCCTGATAAACCAGTGGGTGATTTACTTTTATTGCTTTTGAGCTGATTTCCTTTTTATTATCTATAATCGTCACATTGCTTATAAAATTTTTGATATGATCTCCAGGCTGGTTAGAACTGCTTTCAGAATTTGGATAAAGTTCAATATTAAAGTCATCAAGTCTCACTTTAAAAGGCAGATGTATAATTGAATTGTTTTCTCTAATAATAATGGAAGAACTCTGGCCGATTCCAAGCGAAAGCCGCCCTCTTGTTTCGTAAATAAAGCTAGCATATGCGCCGGTTAAAATAACAATAATGCTGAGATGTAAAACAAACCCTGAAACACCCTTTAAATTAGCAGGTATTCTTGTAAGCCTGCAATATATGTTAATCAATAAGATAATAAGAAGTAAAAACATAAACCAGAAAGATTTATATATATATGCACTGGCAAGTTCCTGTGGTAATAATGACCCAGCAATAGAAGCTACAATAACTATCAGAAGCAAAATACTTACAGCGGGTTGTGAACAGATGAATTGATAAAATTTTTCCAGTTTATGTTCCATTGTTTTAATTATTCAAAATATTTAATGAACCAGATTTTTATGGCAATCAATACAGCGTGAGGCCTTATTGTCTTTAAGAGAACGATGATAAACCTTTATCTGTCTATCTTCATAATCATATATATCACTATGACATTTTAAACACGTTGAATTTTCTGCACTTTTGCGAGCATTAACTTTCATCAAGTATCTATAGTAGGTTTTATCGAGTTCTTCTTTGTCTGCTATGTGGTGATAAACATCTTTGGTGCCATGATACATCTTGGCCCATATTAAATTAACAGGTTCTGACCAGGGTGGCAGGTGACAATCACGACAGGTAGCTATCTCTTTACTTTTTACGTATTGATAATTGCCTGATATATTATAGTGTGAAGATTCTTTCCAGGTATCATAGGCTGGTTGAATTTCATGGCAGTTAATACAGAACTCAGGAGTGGATGTAAGCTCTACAGAGTAATAAGTGAATGCAAAAAAAGCTATGATAAGAACAGTCACCGCTGTTATGGTGCGTGTTTTATACTTTAAATAATAATCTTTGAGCTTATGCAATATTTTCATCATTATTGTTTATCTTTTGCAAATTCCTTTAAAAACTGCTCTCTAATTTTTTGCCACTCAGCAAAGGATTGCTCTTGTCGTTTAAGGTTTTCAGGTTTAACTCCTTTGATCCAGAGATGTTCAGGTTGTTTCAGCAGTTCATCAATATATTCACCCTGCCCCAGTTCACGGGCAAGAGGCAGAAACTTAAAGTAGAAGTTATGTGCCAGTTCATAGAATCCGTGCCACTGAACATAATCAGGCCCCATCATAGAAGCACCGTGACGTATTCTTCTGCCTTCATGGTGCCACAGCTCGAAATATACATACTCTATTTCTTCATCTAATGGTGTAGGAGTCAGCTTACCTTCTTTTCTAAGGCGCTCCATAATTTCCATGGCAGGTTTAGCATACCTGTTGTTGTACAGATCAACAGTATTATCAAATTGCTGGTAGAAGTTATTTACCCATTCAGGGCCATGGCAGTTAATACAGACCATTTTCATTTTATTGCGTTTGTTTTCAGCATTTTCTCTGGGATATGTAATTTCAGAACTGAGTTTAAGGCTTATACGCTCGCCAAAGTCGTGAGTTTTATTAAGATCTTTAGTAGCCCCCATATGGCAGGTAACACAGTTGGGTGCTGCTGTATAGTGAATACCAAGAATCCAGTCAGGGTGATCAAGGTTCATTCGGTGCCTGCTGGCCAGGAAAATACGTCCGTGAATGGACTCTTCATATATTTCTTTATGAGGATGGTCAGGGCCAATATGACATTTACCGCAAGATTCTGGATCTCTTGCAACCCGCAAAGAGAAATGATGTTTTGAATGACAGGCCGAGCAGGTACCCTTGCTGCCATCAGGATTTAATCTTCCAATACCAAGGTTAGGCCAGGTTTCGGGCTTGAGTTTTCCTTTCTCTGTCACTTCTACTAAAGAGCCATGGCAGGCCTGGCATCCCTGAACCGAAGAATTTTCACCCTGTACCACCTCTCCAATATAATTATCAATAGAGCCGAGAATTTCGCCTGCTTTAGCGTGAAAACTGCGGTCGAACTCGTTAAATTCTTTCATATGGCATTTTGAGCAGTCAGCAGGTGATACGATGGTTGAAATTAAATATCCTTCGTGATCCCAGGCATCTCTATCACCTTCGTTTGCAGTATGGCACTCAAAGCAGCCAACGCCTTTTGCGGCGTGTTTACTATTTTCCCACTCTTTTATTTGAACAGTATGAATATTTTCTTTAATATGACAGTCAATACAGGCCTGGGTTTCTTTTGTTTTATATACTGCCACGGATGATGATGAGAAATAGGTAACAATAAATATTGCAACAATCACAATACCTGTAATAGCCCAAAATACCCTGTGTTTTAGCAATAAAGAAGGCCGCATATTAAATTTCCTGATAAAAATGATTTATTTTTGCTCGAAGTTTAATTTAAGTAAGTATAACACAAAGATTGACAATAATAATTGGGCTTCAATAAGCATGAGTTTTCCGGTTGCAGGTAAAAGAAATCTATGAATCAAGATGGCCGGAAAGAACGAAAGAAGCTATTGCAGCAGAGATGATGAAACGAAACCAGCAACAATCTTACGCATTTGATCTCAAACAGGAACTTTCTAGCACCAGAAGACTTATAAAAGACATTTGTGCAGTTTCAAATTGTAGCTATGGTTATATCGTTCCTGGCATTTCAGTCTCTTCGGGCTAAAAAGTTCTTGATTCTTTGCTGCACTTTTTCTTTCCCGAACAACTGAATACAGACATTTAGATCAGCTCCGTGGAGCCTGCCTGTTAGAGCATAACGAACAGGCATCATAAGAAATTTTGGTTTCAGAGGCTTAAGGTCTTTTCTGAGTTCTTTAATCTTTGCTGCGATATCTTCACCATCATCAAAATTAATTGTTTCTGTTTTTTCAACAAACTTTTCAAGGACAGTATTAACATGTTCACCTGTCAGTGCCTCATCTTCAGATGGCTCAAAGTCTTTAATATCATCCTCAAAGAATATATCAACAGCCTCTCTGACATCTTTCAGTGTTGTCAGGTTCTTTCTAACAGCCTCTATTATCGTTTTAAGCTCTGAATGACTGTATTTATTCAGGTCATACCCTTTAAGGTAAGGCTGTGAGCGCTCTGTAATATCTTCAATGGGCAGGTTTCTGATGTAATTACCATTCATCCATTTGAGTTTTTCGATATCAAATACAGCAGGGCTGGGAGAAACTCTTTCAAGAGCAAAAAGCTCTATAATAGATGACAATGGCTTTATCTCTTCTTCATCTGGTGACGACCAGCCAAGCATTGCAAGGAAGTTCACAAATGCCTCGGGCAAAAAACCCTGCTCGATGAATTCATTTACTGCCGTAGCGCCGTGTCGTTTAGAGAGCTTAGTTTTATCAGGCGCAAGGATCATGCCAACATGAGCAAATTCAGGCATTTTTACTCCAAAAGCTTCATAAATCAACATTTGCCGTGGAGTATTGGATATATGGTCTTCACCCCTTATTACGTGGGTAATTTGCATTGTTATATCGTCAACAACTACGGCAAAGTTGTAGGTAGGGGTTTCGTTAGTTTTTAAAATCACGAAATCGCCTATTAACCCTGTATCAAACTTTACCTCATCTCTTATTATATCTTTCAGTACAATTTCTTTAATGGGAGTTTTGAAGCGAATAGTAGCACTGCGACCTTCAGCAATGAATTTTTGCCTTTCTTCTTCTGATAAACTGGAACATTTGCCGCTGTAAATAAAATCTTTTTTTTCTTTGCGGGCTTTTTGTTTTTCTTCTTCAAGTTCTTCAGGGGTACAGTAGCAATAGTAAGCCTTATCAGATTTTATCAGCTCGTCGGCTTTTTCTTTATAGACTTCCAGTCGTTGAGATTGAACATAAGGGCCGTACTGACCTCCAGTATCAGGGCCTTCATCCCAGTTGAGGCCAAGTGCTTTGAGGCTGTCATAGATATTTTGTGTATAAATATCCTGTGAGCGTTCTATATCTGTATCTTCAATTCTTAATATAAAGGTTCCGTTATGTTTTCTGGCAAATAAATAATTAAAAAGGGCTGTTCTTGCTGTTCCAACGTGCAAATTGCCAGAGGGACTCGGGGCTATTCTTACTCTTGGTTGATTCATGATTTTTCTCCTGCCTTGTTGCTAATATCATCTTAGGCAAAAAATACACAAAGGAAATATATAGTAGCTATATATGTGGTATATACCACTATGTTGCAAAAAAGTAATAAAAATCGCCAGAATACTACGAAAATAATTGTTTTTTTAATCTTAAGTAACTTTAAACCCCGCACTATAAGGGTTTTAGCGATTTCAAACGCTGAAATTTACAAATTTTTCGTAAAGTTTTATTTCAAATCAGGGTGGTTTAAGCAATCCGAACTTCGAAATTTTTTTTATCTATATAGAGGAAGCAGTTAGTCACAATTCAGGAGATACGTTTTGTAACTAAGAAAGAATTAAATAAAAAAAGAAACCGCAATTGCTTCAACTTTATCAGTCGTGTGTTCAACATTAGCAAAATGGAGTTTCCAAGATGACAGAATACGAAATGGCAATGGCTTTAGGCATTACAACAGATCCAGATATTAACAGGTTACAGCTTCAAAAAAGAGAGGTAGTAGAAGACGTCCGCAGGATAATACGGATATTCAAAATGGTCAATGACCAGCAAAGCAAAATCGGCAACCTTATGGTTGAAAGATGGGCTGACTTAATACCTTGCTACAGCTTTAATTAGAAATCTTTTTGCAACAATTTTTGCTTTTTATTAAACACCTTATTAAGGTGTTTTTTTTTATGTTTTTTGCATCATGAAATCATTACTGTCTTGCTTTTTAACCATAGATTAATTGCAACTTCTACCAATTGTAATAGTTTTTAACGTTTGACAATTAAATTTTAAATATTTTGAATATTTTTCCGATACATTTAATTGCATGCATAGTAAAAATCTGAGGTGGGAATGTATGAAATATAGAAATAATTGTGGCCAGGAAGCAATAGAATTTGTTTTAGTCTGTGCACTCATATTTGTTGCAACAGTTTTTGGCTTTATGATTATGGGAGATAAACTCGCAGGCTTCTTTATGAATGATTCTGCCACTGTAAAGGTTGCCAGTCAGAGCGCACCCGTTATTAATGCCTCTTCATCATTGAAGTATGGACAAAATTACACCACTGCTGCAACTGTAAGCGATAAACCCCTGTATGAAAAGCAGTATACCCTATCAAAAGTAGGTAGCGTAGAGGTTTCAGAATATCCGGATGGCTCTCTCTCTTTTGAAGTTGCCGGTCAGCAGGTAGCTATATCATCTAAAATAGTTGACCTTCAGAAAACTGTTTCAGAAACTACCGGCTCAAGTAGCTGGCAGGATCTGGTTTCTAATATTGCCTACCTCATAGAAAACAATAAAGACGCATACCCTGATGGCAATGTGCCTGTTGAAATAGCCTTTGGCACCGGAAACAGAAAAAATGTAATTTATGGTGGTTTTATGCAAAGCGATGAAACTGCTGTCTACCAGGGTGATGCCGAAGTCAATATGACTGCTCTTAAAGTTGGCGATCAGATGATTATATTTCAAACTGATCAAAAATGTACAGCTACTAGCTCCGGGGGATGTGCATATCAGGGTTCTTATCGCATAGAAGGTACTATTGATCAAAATAATACCTTTAAAGGTGACGTAACAAGTAATGTTACATCCCATGGTGAAACCAGTGGAACCTTTACAGCAAAAAATATTGATCTTTCTAACGGGCTAAATATCGGTAATGCCGTTTATTATCATTATGATGATTATTATAAAGATGAACCGCTAGAAAGCACCTGGAATTTTGAAGCTAATAACCCTGATTATTTCTTCAAATTGTAAATAACAGGACATTACAGCTAAATAACAATCAAATGTAAAAAACTTTTACATTTGTCACCTGCTCTTTAAATAATACTCAACTTGATCCGATAACTTATAACAGCTCTTTAAAATTAAAATGCTGCCAGGCATTTCATCTGGCTATGTCCAGTAAAACATCCTTCTTTATTCTCTGATGATAAATACTTTTTAGTGTAACTTGATACAAAAAAAGGTGGGAATGTATGAAATATAGAAATAATTGTGGCCAGGAAGCAATAGAATTTGTTTTAATCTGTGCACTTATATTTTTTGCAGCTGTTTTCGGTTTTATGATTATGGGAGACAAACTCGCAGGCTTCTTTATGAATGATTCTGCTACCGTAAAAGTTGCCAGTCAGAACGCACCCGTTATCAAAACATCTTCAAGCCTCAAATATGGAAACAATTACACTACTGCTGCAACAGTAAGCGATAAACCCCTGTATGAAAAGCAGGTTACCACTACAGAAACCATCAATACCGGTAATTATGGCTCTTTTACCCAAAACCCTGACGGCACATATAATATTGAACTTGAATCTGGTAAAGCTATTACAGGACTTAGCACTAACTTTTATGAGCAGTTTGAACAAACTGTAGTTAAAACAACTGGCTCTTCAGGTGCCAATATGTTTATGTATCTACTGAACTCTATGATATCAGATTATGTAGACTCTAACCCGGGCGTACAGGATATACCACTTGATATCAAGTTTGGTAATGGTAGCTGGACTTCTGATAAACATAAAGTTTCAGGCTCAGGTGGCTCACAGATCTATACATTTAAAGTTGGTGACAAAGTTACTATGTATTATAAAGAACAAACAACATCTATTGATTATGTAGGAAGTATAGTATTTCCCGCAACAATAGATGCTAACGGTAACTTATATGTTGAATCTTACTATCAAGACGTTAACCTTAATAACCCGGCAGCCAGTAACTATGGAGGCTATAAACAGGGTACTTTAAGCGGTACTATCAATAGTGATGGAACAGAAATAAATGCAAGTTATAATGATATATACCGTGGTGGTGACAAAGGCACTTTTCATTTTGAATATACAGACTCACATAATAATTTAATCGTAAACTGATTATGAAAATGACCAGGGTTGTTAAGACTTTCGTATAAATAAACAACAAATAGCTTGATTATTTGAAATGTATAATAAATTGATAAATAATGATGTACCATAAATAAATTTCTCACTCAGTGAGTATGCTTGTTTTGGCTTTTCTGCAAAGCTTTCTTAAAGAAAGAATAGCCTTTTAGATATATACTATAATTATTACATTTACTGTTAAGCTTTTTTGTTATATATTGCAAAAGATAAATAAGCTAAAACAAGGAACAAAATTATGACCAACGTTACAGAAAACATCATAAACATTAAACTACCTGATGGATCATCAACTGAAATAAATAAAAACTCTACTGCTGCTGATCTGGCAAAAAACATTTCTAAAAGCCTCTTTAAAAAGGCACTGGCAGCCAGAATAGACGGTGAAATAGTCGACCTCTATACACATTTAAAAGAAGGTAACCAGGTTGAAATTATTACTACTGACAATGAAGAAGCATTAAATATACTGAGACACTCTACCGCACACATTATGGCACAGGCAGTACAAAATCTATTCCCTTCAGCAAAGATTGCCATAGGACCAACCATTGAAAACGGCTTCTATTACGACTTTTTTATACCTGACAGAACACTTACACCCGAAGACCTGCCGGTAATAGAAGAAGAAATGAAACGCATTGTAAAGTTAAACCAGCGCTTTATCAGGCAAAAAGTTGAAGATGTACCACAACTATTAGAAAATTTCAGAAAAAATGGTGAAATCTTCAAAGCAGAACTACTTGAAGAGTATGCCACACAAAACCCTTCAATCTATGTATGTATGGAAGAAGATAACGCCATCTGGAACGACTTCTGCCGTGGCCCTCATATACCTGATACCAGATTTATAAAAGTATTTAAACTCTTATCCGTTGCCGGTGCTTACTGGCGTGGTGATGAGACAAGAGAAAACCTCCAGCGTATTTATGGCACAGCATTCTGGAAACAGGAAGACCTCGACAGTTATCTGCAATGGCTGGAAGAAGCAGAAAAAAGAGACCACAGGCGCCTGGGTAACCAGCTGGATCTTTTTACTGTCAGAGAAGAATGCGGCCCGGGGCTGATTTTATGGCATCCTAACCTTTCTGTCGTCAGAGAAGAGCTTGAAAATTACTGGCGAACTGAACACAGAAAACGTGATTACGACATTATCTACTCTCCACATATTGCAAAAACAAAACTGTGGGACATTTCAGGCCATAATACCCACTTTAAAGAAAACATGTTCTATATGGATATAGACAACCAGGAATACGTCTTAAAACCAATGAACTGCCCGTTTCACATGCTAATCTATCAATCTCAGAGAAGAAGTTACAGGCATCTTCCTCTTAGATGGGGAGAACTGGGAACAGTTTACAGGTACGAACGTTCAGGCGCTCTCCACGGAATGACACGTGTCAGAGGTTTTACCCAGGATGATGCACATATATTCTGCACACCAGAACAGTTTACAGATGAAATACTTGCTATAATTGACTTTGTAGATTCTACACTAAAGCTTTTCGGTATGGAATACTCTGTTGAGCTATCAACACGGCCAGAGCATAAATATGTTGGTTCTATTGAAACATGGGAAAAAGCAGAAGCCGGCCTGAAAGAAGCAATGGAACGCTACGGACTTGAATATGAAATTAATGAAGGCGATGGAGCATTTTATGGCCCGAAAATAGACTTTAAACTTAAAGATGCCCTTAATAGAACCTGGCAGGGGGCCACTATTCAACTGGATTTCAACCTGCCTGAGCGGTTTGAGTTAAAATACAGTGCCAGTGATGGAACTCTTAAGACTCCGGTTATGATTCACAGGGTTATTTTTGGTACCATGGAACGCTTTACCGGTGTTCTTATAGAGCATTTTGCCGGTGCATTTCCTGCATGGCTATCACCAAAGCATGTTACTATCATACCGATTGCAGACAGACATCATAACTATGCAGCAGATGTATATAAACAGCTTAAAGGCAGGGGTTTCAGAGTTTATCTTGATGACAGAAGCGAAAGCGTCAACCATAAAATTAGAGAAGCCCAGTTAAGCAAGGTTCCTTATATGCTTATACTCGGTGACAAAGAGCAGGAAGCTGAAAACATTGCTGTAAGAGCCCGTGGTCAGGGTGATATTGGCACAATGAAGACTGATAGCTTTATGGCAAAACTGTCAGAAGAGATTGAAAAAAAATCCCTGAAAAGTCTTATGGCAGAATAAAACAGACTAATGCATAACTATAACAATAGATTTTTAATTTTTGATTTTCAAAAATTTTAAAAGTGAAGATATGGGTTGAACAAGCAGGCAACCACTTGCTGAGAAACATCACAAGAAATCACTTAATGCCCCTGGGGATAGCCGCTTTGCAGGCTAAAGGGGGCAGCGTCCCCTTTATGGGGTCAGGTGCCAGTCATGGCAAGGGTTTTGAAAATCGAAAACTTTTTAAGTTATGCACGGATCTTTAAAAGCTTATAAGACAGATACAAAAACTGAAAAATTTTCTTTGAGGTCATAACTTTTTTTGATAAATTAAAACTGGCCAGACAATTTATGTCAGGGTGTTTCTGAATATATAAAATCAGTTTTAGCTATTGAAAACTATACGTTAATAGAATATATTTCTGAAAAATCTTTTAGTTAAACTTTCCTGGCCTGCTATCTTTATGAACAATAAAAAATGTTTCTTTAATCCATCCTGATGATACAAAAATAATAATAGTATGCTAATTTGAAGAATCAGGGGTAAAAAAATGCAGGGCAGATTGTATGTATAACTTTAAAGGTTCAAAAAATGTCATCGTAAGGGTTTTATTTCTTTTGCTGGTATTTTTAAGTATTTCTCAGGCAAAAGCACAGGTAACACCCACCACTGGCACAGGTACTAATGTAAGTACAAGCGGTGGAGTTATAACTGTTACAACCACAGACAGATTTAACAACTTTGCAGTAAATACATTTGATAATTTTCAGGTTAATACAGCCGGTGCAAATCGTGTAGACTTTGTTTTTCCAGTAAATGCCTCTTTACAGCAGATCAGATTACTTGTTAACAGGGTTTTCGGCTCAAACCCTGTTGATATAGATACGACTATTAACGGAGTTGTCGGGGGTACTAATGGAGCGGGTACGATGATATTCGTTTCTTCAAACGGTATTAACATCGGCCCAAATGCAAACATAAATGTAGGTGCCTTATTGCTTTCTACTACAAGCAATATGCCTTTTACCGGTATAGATTCAAATACATACCACTTTATGGATCCTTCTCCTGCTGCCTTTGGCCCCTCAGGAGGTATTGACCCTTCATCTGTTATAACCATAGAACGGGCTCCTTTGGGTGGATCAAATGCAAACCTGATAACAAACGCCGGTGTTATTAACGCCAGCGGTCTTGAAACCTTTGAAGGGCAGGCTGCCCATGTGGCTATAACAGGTGAAGCAATAGATAATAATGGTATAATCAGAATACACGACGGAATCAGCCCTGTTGAAGGCGGAGATATTTCTCTTGCAGTAGCCAATGAAGTTAATTATTACCCGACTTTAGGCGGAGCTTTTACGGAAAGACTAATACCGGTAAGCCCTATAGCATCTTTTGAAACCATCGTCAATGCCGGTGAGATAACAAACTCGGGTACAATTGAAGCCTGTGCCGGCAAAATTGAACTGCTGGCCTCATCGTATGATTTTGCACCAACAGGTCGCTCTTATATTGAAAATAGTGGTACTATCAGGTCTGATGCAATTAGCCCTGATATGGCTGCCGGCGATATACGTCTAATAACATTTGAGAATAATGCAGGTTCTAACAATAACGAAATAGTTCATAATGGTACTATTTCTGCAAGAAGCACTCTCGATGAGATGAGCGCATCTTTGCCAGCTTTTATTGAGCTGGGTTCTGATAACATTATAACCGGCGCCGGGGCTGTTCTTGACGTAACAGGTGCTGATTTTACAAGCCGATCAGGTATGATAATAGCCCGGACTGCTCCTGATGCGGGTGGTAATACTGAAATAGCCGTTGGTAATAACTTTTCTCCTATGCCAGGTGTTTCAGTAATCAATAACGATTTCTTTGAATCCATTGCAGATACTGACTCTGCTACCCCTCCAATTGTATCAATTAATACCCCTGGAAGTATTTATGTTGAAGAACTGAACATTACAAAGAGAGGTATTAAGGTTGAGCTGGAAACTTCTGTTGATACAACACTTACACCAACAGGATCAATACAAACAAACAGCTCTATTGCCATTCATAGCGGCACTTCAATAAGCTTATTTTCTGATATAGATGCAAACTTTGATAATTATGGCAACTACAATAAAGGTATTGCCCTCAATGCCCCATCAATCTTTTTTGACAACGCCGGAAACAGCAACATAACTATTCAATCTGACGGAGTTAAGTCTTATCTTGAGATGACTTCTGATCAGCTATCATTTTTTGACCAGAATACTTTTACAAACTATGATATCAATACACTTGAAGGCGGAACCTTTATCTATAAGCCTTCAACAAACTCTTATAATGTCAACATGACCGGTATACGTATACAGGCCAATGCAATCAATCAGGTATTTTTCAACAACCTTGATTTTGGTAGTTATGGTGCCGGGCTGATTATTGGTGATCCTAAAGATGGAACATATGAAGGATTAATCAATGTTACTGCACCTCCTTCATCGGCTGCTTTTGATTTTGGCTTTGTAGCACTTATGACAGAAAATAATACTGCCAATACTCCGATAACGATTTCAAACTGTGATTTTGATACAAGAAATATAACTGTAATAGGTCAGGCAAAATCTTCCAATGCCGCAGTAGGTATTGAAGCAATTTTAAACAACAACTTTAGGGATGTTAGTTTTACTACATCAACCAGCAGCAGCATTAATCTTTATGATGCTAATAACGGAATCAACTTTGCTCCGGTTCCTTTGGCGATGATCAATACAGATATCATAGCCAGCGAAATAAATTTTGAAACCCCAGTAGGTATTAATGGAACTATATATATGGATATAGCTCAAGGCAATCTTAATCTATTTAACGTTGATGCAGGAACAGCCCCGGTAGATATTTATGTTAATAACGGAAGCATTGATCTGCTCTATGGATATACTCTTTCAGGGTCTTATATTACCCTGTTTGCAGACAGTGCAGCTGGCAGTAATATTACACTGGATGGCAGTATTAGTTCATCAGACGGACGCATTTCTATTATAAGTCAGTCACCATCAGGTATCATTGATATCGGCAGTGATTCACTCTTAAGAACAACAGGCACCGAGGCTTTTACAGGCATTGAAATTCAATCAAACAACCAGTTAATAATAAGAGGTGACCTTTTTGCCAATTATGATACAACAATAGCAGGTCAGAGAGATATTTATATTGCTTCTCCTGTTGTGTTTTTTGACAATACAGGAGGAAATACACCTGAAATAAGGGCAATATCAACAGCAGGACCGGATATATTGCCTGTTATACTTAAAACTGACTCTATTAATATTTCACTACCAGTTACCCAGCCACTTATAACAAGCCTTAACTCTGCCGGTCAAAATGGCATATTCGTTATAGACCGCTTTAACCCTGGAGACATTGTGGTTAATGCTACAGGTATAGATATAAACGGAGGAGGCAATGACCTTCTATTTGAAAGTGACATAAATCTGGGTACTCGTTATGCTGAACTTTACATCGGTAACCCTGATACATTTATTAATTCAACTGAAAGAATAGTTATGACAGGGGTTCCCACAAATTCAGCAGGCAGCTTTATAGATGGTACATTTGGGCTCAATGCAGCTACTTCTGGCCCGGCTGGCAATGCAATTATTATAGGTGATTGTAACTTTGCAACTAACAACCAGAATGTCTCTTTAAAGGCAGTGAATGCCCCGACAGGCTTTGTAGCTATTGATGCTTCCAGCAATAATACTTTCCATAATCTCAGCATAGAGACAACAGGCATTGCAGATATAATAAGTGTAAACAACACACTTAATGTTGATGTTATTCCTTCGTACTTCTGGAACTTTATTGATATGGAACACCTCATAGCTCGAACAGCAAACAATAATGATATTATTATCAATGGTATGGTCTCAAACCTTGCTGCCATTGCCGGCGGAAGCGGTAATATAATATTTACCCCTCATGATTCAACAAATTTGCTTGATATCAATGCCAATACAGGTATAGTAGACGTTTATGGAATCGGCAATGTTAATGTTCTTGCATCAAGCAACATTTTTGGGCGTGAAATCTTATTAAGAACTGATGTCAGCGGTTCTGGAAATATTATTATCGATGGAACACTGGCCTCAAACAATGGAAGAGTCTTGATAGAACAAAATAGTCCTTCAAATGACGTTATTATTGGTTCAACCGGTCACTTATCAGCTTCAGGCGCAGCAACAGAAATAGTAGTTGAAATAGAATCAGCCAGAAGAATTATTCATGGCGGCACAATAGAAGTTGCTGTGGATACCTCTCAGTCGGCAATACATGCTATAGAGCTATTTGCTCCGATTATAGAGTTTGATAATACTGCTAATCCTGTTATTAGAGGGCTTGCAACAGCCGGGCCTGAACCGGTAGTTGTTATAGTTGAAACTGATAACATTATAAACGGCACCTATAACTTTGCATCACCTGTCATTTTTAGCAGTTTTACAGATACAGGCGATAGAGGGGCCTTTTATATAGATCGTTACACCCCCGGTAATGTTACTGTTAATGCAACAGGTATTGATATTAACGGTGGAGGCAATGATTTATCCTTTGCTAATATCAATCTGGGCAGTTCAGGTGGCCATATGTTTGTTGGCGATCCTGAAGGTAGCTGTAATATCAGAAGAATAGATATCAACGGAAAACCTTCAAATACTTATGGCAGCTTTGATCAGGCTATGTTTATGTTTACTTCGGCACTGAATTCTAGTGCTGCCCATGGTATAATTGTTCAAAATAGCAATTTTGTTGATTCTCATCCAGTTTTTAAAGCCCCATTTGTAACAGGTTCATATGGTATTAACGCCACAAACAATGTAAACTTTTCTGAGATATCACTTAATACTGAAGGTACAGCTATTATCACTGATACAGCAGGAGGAATATCGGTTATAGACTATTTCTTTGATAGTGTTAATAACCCTTCAAGAGTTGCCAATCTTAATATAACTACAGCATCAGGCTCCAATGGAAATATTAGCGGCGGTGGAGACTTTGATTCTTTAACTTTTGTTTCTGATGGAACAGGAAATATTGATTTTCACGATATTCAGAATGGAGTCATTTTAAGAAACATCGATGCACAGACAGGAAGCGTAAATATATCCTCTGCAGGCGACATCTGGCTTCAGAATGGCAGAACTGTTCAGGGTGCAAGAGTAACTTTGAGAAATGTAGCAAACCCTGACACAGGAGAAGTTTATGGCAATATAGAAATTATGGGCAATCTTATTTCCCGTAGTGGAAACGTAAACATACTTACAGCCCGTGGAAATGTAATTATTGATGGCGGAATGGTTGAAGCTAATGCAGGCACAAGCTCTACTGGTGGCAATGTTAACATCAGACGTTCAAATTCTCTTAATACACTCTATTTGACAATGCTTAATAGTGGGTCAATTCATGCTAACGGCCCTACTGGTGCAGCTACGGGTATTGTGTCAGTGGGAGATTCAACATATACCGGCAGGGTTGAGGTTACAGGCAATGACGCAGGAAACCTCTCAGCTAATAGCCCCTATACATCTTCAAGACGAATCAACGCCCCCACAGGAAATATTCTCGCTGACCGTATAGATGTTATTCTTGAAGGAAGCCTGTTGCCGCCTGTTGACGATGACTCATCAGACGGTGATGATGGATCATCAGACGATAATGATGGCACTACAGATAATAATACAGATATAAATACAGATGATATTGCTGAAGAAGTAGGAGACGATATACTTATAACTGAAAGCAACATTATTACGCTTAATGCTAGCGCTGATAATACACTTTTAAATGACCTTTCAGATGATAGCACCTATTCTACAACTTCTTCAACCTCTGAAGAAAACTTTGATATTCAATATTCTGATGGTTTTTCAAGTGATACAGAAGGCTTTACAAATGATGATTCAATTGATTTTACGCTGGATTCATCAGATGATAACACAAACAACAGTTCTGATTCATCCGGTACAGGTGAGGATGGTTCAAACGAAGATACTGGCATTGAAGATGGTGATGAAACGGCAGAAGAAATGGATGATACAGATGAACAGAATTCTGCTATGTCTGGCAATATGATACTGGCTGCACTCGAAGAGTCTGATGATACAATAGACACAGGCAATCCAGATGTAATGGGTATTGTCTTTAACCTCTGCAAGGGGGCAAATTCCTGCCAGGATATAGATACCCCTGAAAATAAAATGATAACAGATCAGGCAATAAACATTAATTCTCAAGAAGCAGAACTCGAAGCTGACAAATATGGCACTGAATACCTTGTCTATACTGGCTATCACCCCAGAGCTCTTGAAGGATTTTTAATGACACTACAAAAAGTTGAAAAACTCCAAAAACAGGGCATAAATGAATTTGGCCAGAATGTTACCCCGGTTTTTAGCTACAGACACCCAAAAACATCTGATAGAATACAGCTTATTGAACACAGGCTTAAAGAAGAAAAGGTATTGTTAACAATAAAACAAAAACGAATAAACAAAAAAGACTATCTGAATATTCTTGATGATATAAAATAAAGGTATGGAAAAAAAACAGGAAAAAACTCAACGCCTCTTAAAATGGAGCTTTATTTGCGGTTTAATAGGGCTTGTCATTTCATCTATACTGGGGCTTGCAATATCAAAAGCCTTTAATGACTATTTCAACAATGCCTGGGTGAACCTTCTTTTTGAAACCAGGCAAAAACACTATAAATACATTAAGAACTTGCCGTCTAAAAATATTGTAGTCGTGCTTTTTGATGATGAATCAGATAGAAAACTCAATACTTTCTGGCCTTATGACAGAGCAGAAAGTGCAAAAGTTATTGACTTTCTTAGGCTGGCCGGCACAAAAGCAGTATTGTTTGATATTCTCTATTCAACCCCGAGTATCGATAAACCTGATAGTGACCTTAAACTTGCACAGGCAGTTAAAAAAGCAGGTAATATTGTATTGGGGGCCAAGTTTATCTTTGAAAAAAACGTTAAAAGAGACGCAGAAATAACTGTCCTTAAAGAAAAATTTGCCGTTAACCCTGAGTATTCAGCTAAAAATTCTTCTAATGAAGATTTCTTTTTTGATAAAGAAGATCAATATTATGATGTACCCTTCAAACAACTCTTAAAAGCAACTAAATCTATAGGCTTTTTTAATATGCCGCAACGGCAGGATGTTACTAGAGAAAGCTTTCTTATGCTTTGCAATGAAAATGAGTGTTTTCCATCACTGTCATTTTCATATTTGCTGGATCTTGTCGATACCAGGAGTTTTAAGATTAATACAGGCAAATGGTTCCAGATAAAAGATATTAAAATACCTGTTGATAACAAGAATCTCTACTATGTAAACTGGCTTGGAACAGGTCTTGCAGCCCCTCCGGGAAATAAATACATTTATGATACTGTCTCAGCCTGGCAACTTATCGAAAGCTATAACAGCATTTCTCAACTTGCAGAAGAAACAGGCAAAACTGACAGGCAGGTTTTTCAGGAATGGTACACCAATCAAAACGATCTCAGGCTAAAAAAAGACCCTGATATATTTAAAAATAAGATCGTATTTGTGGGTGTCTCTTCTTCAGGAGCTCATGACTTAATCAATACACCAATAGGCACACTTCCAGGGGTTTATAGCCATGCTTTCGTGCTTGATAACCTCATAAATCAGAATTTTATCAGGATAATGCCTTTTTACATAAATTTTGTAATACTTCTTATCCTTTGTTTTTTTACCTCTTTTACAATAATTGTGGCCTCTTCAAAGGATTCGATTACTTTCCAGCTATTACCGGCGGGTTACTTTATTCTGTTTTGTATGCTATGTATTGAACTATTCGGTAAATGGAATATCATAATAAACTGGTTTACTCCTGCGCTTGGCATAGGCCTGTCAGCTTTTATAGCCTTTCTAGGCTACTTCGTCCTTGAAGGGAAGGATAAAAAACGTGTTAAAGAAGCCATGTCTAATTACCTGTCTCCTCAAATTTTGAAGATGGTCATCGAAAATCCCGAAAAGCTTAAGCCTTCAGCGAGTACAAGAAAAGAACTTACGATACTGTTCTCTGATATCAGGGGCTTTACGACATTTTCTGAAAGCAACCCGCCTGAACTTGTTGTTAGAATGCTTAATGAATATCACTCAGAAATGACTGCCATCATCTTTAAAAATAAAGGTACTCTGGATAAGTTTATTGGCGATGCTATAATGGCATTCTGGGGCGCACCTGTGGATGTTGAAGACCATGCGATGCTAGCTATTAAATCTGCTGTCGAGATGCAACAAAAGCTTGTTGAACTTAATTCTATCTGGTCAAAAGTCTATAAACACTCTGTTCATATAGGCATTGGAATTAATACTGAAGAAGTTGTCGTTGGAAATATTGGCTCTGAAAGGTTTATGGACTATACCGTTATTGGAGATGGCGTCAATCTGGCTGCAAGACTCGAGGGCTTGAATAAAACTTATAATACAAGTATTATTATAAGCGAACATACTCTCAGACAGGTCGAAGACAGAGTAGAAGTAAACTTTCTGGATAACGTTAAAGTTAAAGGAAAAACCACCGAAACTAAAATTTATGAACTCATTCAAATAAAAGGAAATGAATTAGACGATACGGAGGAATACTATTATGAAGAAATTTAGTCTAGCTTTAATAATGTCTTTTCTGGTCTTCGGACTGATGGTAGCCGGACCTGTTTTTGCTAAAGGCGCTGTTGACGATGAAGGTTCCACTGCTGACAAAGTCACCGAAACTGCTGGTGTTAAAGGTGTTGATGAAGGCGGAACAACCATTGATCAGAGAGCTGAAGAAGCAGCTGAAGAATTGACAGAAGAAAAAGAAAGCCCTGATGGCATATATGGTGATCGTACCGATGAACCAAATTTAGCTTCTAAAAAGCCTGATGATACTAAAACAACAGCTCCCTGCGTCAAAAAAGCTGATACAGAAGAAGAGATTGAAGACGTAACAGACGAAGAAGATTTAGATGAAGAAGATAACGTCGAATAAGATAGAAATCTTTTTTCAAAAATAAAGAACAATACGCTAAAAAGGCCAAATAGCAACTATTACAGGTGCTATAAAAATAATTTTTGTATGTCTTTTGTAGTAAAAGGGCAAAAGTTTTTGATGCAGATTTAATTTTCATTTTATTCCAGGTGGTGTTAAATTAAAAAAACTGTCAAAAATAATTAAACAGGGGCAGCGAAGAGAGGGGGCATTTAACCGGACTGTAATGTTGCAGTATAATGATTAACTAATAACAATAAGCAATACACATAACCCGGCCACTGGAGCAGTATTGATGGAAAGAAACAGATTTAAAAATGCCGCAATGACAGAATCAAACCCACTATGGGAACAGGCTGTTAAACGGTTTAAGCCACTCTATAACCGTAAAAACGATATTAGATCAGAATTCTTTAGAGACTACAACCGTATTCTGCATTCAACTGCCTACAGGCGTTTGAAATTTAAGACCCAGGTATTCTTTGCCACAAAAAACGACCATCTCTGCACCCGTATAGAGCATGTCAATCACGTTGCAGCTATCAGCAAAACTATCGCCGGATTCATCGGGTTGAATACTGAGCTTACAGACGCTATAGCCATAGGCCATGATTTAGGTCATGCCCCATTCGGACACGCAGGCGAAAAAATTATTAAAGAAATATGCCAAAAAACCAATCTGGAACCCTTCTGGCACGAGAAAAATAGCTTGCGGTTTGTTGATTTCTTTGAAACACTTCAGGATCCTGAGGGATGTGAGCAAAATCTTAACCTGACCTATGCTGTAAGAGATGGTATAATATCACATTGCGGAGAAGTGGATGAGCCTTATCTTTATCCTCGCAATAAAAATATTGATCTGGAAACGTTAAAGTCACCCAGTGAAAATGCTCCTTATACCTGGGAGGGCTGTGTAGTAAAAATAGCTGATAAAATAGCCTATCTAGGACGAGATATAGAAGATGCCTACATAAGTAAGATACTGACATTTCCTCAAAAGCCTCTTATTAAACTGCTAAGGGCTTATCTTGGTGATGTCAAAAGAGAAGAGCTAAACAATACATTTATTATTCATCGCTTTATTATAAATCTTTGCGAGCTGAGCAACCCATCTGATGGCATTCGTTTTTCTCCTGAGTATCTGAACCTGATGAACGAGATCAAAAAATTTAATTATGAGTACATTTACCTTCATCCACGGCTGGAAAACTATAAAAATTATGCAGCGTTGATCATTAACTCTATCTATGATGTACTGTATTCACTGTATGATAGTGATCATACGATCAGCGCACTTGAGGCTAATCTTGAGTTTTATCCGCTTATGATTATATATTTTAAGGAATGGTTATTGAAATATTCAAATTTGAATGACCGGTCAGGCAAGCATAATAAATATCATAACAGTGTTATCTATGATCTGGCAAACGAAAGCGACTATCAGCAAGCTATAATCGACTTTATATCAGGCATGACAGATCGTTTTGCAATACGTATCTTTGAAGAGATTACATCATTTTAAGTTGCTGATACTTTTTCAGTTTTTCTTTAATACTAATGGAACCTCTGATTAATTACGGAATTACTGATTCCAGCAAAAGCAAGGAGTGGGTTTTTTAACCCCCGACACCAATTTCTTGAATCTGATAACATACAAGTTATTTAGAGATCTCTAATATAGTAAACTTCATAAGTAATCAGATTTCAGAAGATACGGCGAATTGTTTAATTCTTTCATGTCGTTTAGTATAATTAATATTTAAAAAACTAATTACAGCTATATCCAGAATCTTCACCTTCACCTGTTGCACATATAATGGCTGAATCAAGATGTGTGATGGTGCTTGCCTGTGGATGAATAATTTTTTGAAGTTCTTCTTCTGTAAACTTTTTGTTCTTTATCTCTTCGCCTAATGCTGCCATCAAATCAGCATATAGAAGTATCTCATCACTGAGAATCATAATAAGTGTATAAAGAGAGGTATGATTTTCTTTATCTGGCAGTGATTGATAACGTTCAAGAATTTCAGAATATGTTTTCTCAAAGTTATTTCTATATTGCCCGTTAATAAGCATTTTAGACGGAACAACAAATGAGCTTTTAATATTGGCTTCAGGATCATTCAGGGCATCTGTAGCAGCTAATTCAAGCTGTTTTTCAAAATCTGCAATAATATGACCTTGATTTGCCAGTTGTTTGATTAAATCTATCGCACCCGGATCACCAAGAGGCTCTGCCTGATTAGCTATCTCTTCAAGCATTGAGGCTAATATTTTTGTACCTCCTGAAAAACCTGAAGATTCTACAAAGTCTTTAAAGTTTTTAGGAAGGTTATTAAAAACATAATCTCCAAAATCTACGCTGCAAACACCATTAACGCATTTAACCTGCGGATTGTCAGGTGTACCACCAAGATCGCCTGCTTTTAGTGATCCGCTGGTAATTTTTTTGTCTGTTATCGCCAGGTTTTTTTCTATTTCTGTGTTTGTAGCTTCGTAGGCACCGGTATAGTTTTCAATGATACTGAATATTGTTTCGCCCATTTTTACAAAAGCAGGCACGAGAAAAAGTGCAATTAAACTTATTATGATTGCATATTGTGTTATTGAATCACCCTTGTGTTTTTTGATTTTGATTATCAATGTCAAAAAATTCCGCTGCCTACCTGTTAATATTATCGTCTAAACTTGAAAAACTTTAAATTTACACCAGTATATCTTTTTGCCAAAAAATTTTTGAAAGGTCTGGTAAATCCTTACTATAGACTGACAAATACCTATTAAAAATTTTATAGAAAAATAACAAAAGTATACAGAAATTAACTTAACCAAATACATAGATTATTGAAGTTGAAAATAAAAATCATAATGATACTTGTATAAAAAGCTTACCACCATACTGCTAAAAGGCAGGGAGTTAAAGTTTATTCTCATAAAAAATGTCTGGGGGGGGGTAACAGGGTTAAAACACTGGAATTTAAAACTTTAAATTTTTCTACCCCTTAAAATACCTCTGAATGGCGATTAAATTTGACGTTTAAATATGTCATAATTAAGAATAGATAACTTTATACCCTGAATTTGCTGGCAAAAAGCTTGATCACCTGAAGTGTGCGTTATGTTATATACTTTTAGTCAGACCTGTAGAGAATACAGGCATAACTTCTGCTTGCATAAACTCTACAGTGAAAGGATAACAATTTAATGGCTGTTAATGCAATAGATTTTGACTTATTAAGAAGAAATGTATACTGGCATGAACTTTATAGGAACCAGCTTCCCCCGTTTACTAATCGGGCAGAGATAAGCCAGGGATCAGTATATGTTGCATCATTGAATCCACTTGCCCCTTCCATCACATCTTTTGGTACCAATGCCAGTAACATTATTCGTGGGCCGGAATACCTGTCATCTGCTGACCTGCTTGAACTTTACAGCAGAGAAGGTGTCAGCACTCTGTCATTTCTTTCTGATGATGATATATCAATAACAGATGATATAAACTTAATTGAAACAATTGAAGAACCAGTCGATCAGCCAGTACAGGCATCAGATATAGTAGACCTGACAGAAATACCGGGAGAAATTCAAACTGTTACCCCCGGAGTTGAAGTTGCTGAAACGACTTTTCAGCCAGTAATTATTACAGATACAGAAGAAAGCCAGGAAGCAACTATCACCGGTCCGATGGCTCAAACTACAGAAGCACAGGAATATGCTGCTGTTACCTCGGGTTACGGGGTTAACTTATCAGATGATGCCTTAAAAGCCCTTCAGGAAATTCAAAACATGCAGGCAAATGCCTATTTAAATCAACTTAACCCATTTAAAACCATGGATGGCATGATACCTATAGCTGCTGCAACACTTTCAGATTTTAGCGGGCCCTATAACTTTAATAATAACAGGCCCTTTGAACAGGGGTTAAAAAATGTTCAGCCTGTTGAAGACCTTAATCAGAAACGCCGGTACGGTGAAATACCATCAGGTGGAATATTTGCAATGCCAGAAACTCTAGAAGCTAATATATTCAGCTCATTGACTAAAAAACCAGCCTGAAGCCTCTTAATTAGAAACAAGCGCACCATTATAACATAGCCGGTCTTTAAAGAGACTGGCTTTTGTTTTTTTCCTTAAAGAGCCACATATTAATATTTTTCGGATGGTAATGATAATCATTATCAATAAAAGAATTTTGTTTATTTTTAAGAACAATTGCTAATAATTGTATACAAAAATATTTATAGAAAATATTTTGAAAGTTAATACCTGAAAACATAAGTTATTGTTGACTCTACAATAACATCTAAACTGCTTGAAACTATATTTTTTAACCATTTATATCTACTCGAGTAATTGAATAATGTTGCTATTTAAGATAAGTTTAATGTCTATCTATATGAATTTAGTCAAGCGTTATGAAATCAAAAACAAATAATGATAAAAATATAGATAAAATATGGCATTTAGAGTAGTGATGAGGGTTAATAAATGAAGAACATTAGAAGAAACGTTTTTAAACGTCTCAAGAGAGAAGGCTTTAAAAAGTTTACCCAATTTGTATCAGCCGTAGCGCTGGCATCTACAATATCTTTGTTACCTGCCAATGCGCAGAATATTCAAATAGATGGCATGACCGCTACCAACCTAAACGTGAAAAATAATACTACGACTGTAACAACAAGCACTATAAGGAATAATAATGCTTTTAACTCGTTCCTTAAATTTAATGTCGCTAACGGCAAAATTGTTAATATGGTTGTGCCTGACGACTGTTCGAACCTTATTAACCTTGTCAAAAACGAACGTACAGAGATACACGGGATTCTAAACTCTATTAAACAGGGCAAAGTCGGCGGAGATATTTACATAATCAACCCTCATGGTATCACCGTTGGCCCTCAGGGTGTCGTAAATGTCGGCAGCCTGACAGCTATAACCCCTACAGATGATTTTACTCAGAACTTCTTTGATGCTCCGGGAATGCCCAATGATGCAAGCGTCAGTGCTCTGCTTAATGGAACTGCCCCGATCAACTCTAATGCCATAATCAACGTCGAAGGACGTATCAATGCCATAGAAAATGTTACCCTCGACACCGGATCAGTAATCAACAGCGGTGAAATATACTCAGGTGCTGTTTTTCAGGAAAACGATATTGAAGCCGGTGATATAATTAACCTCAATACTATTGAAGATGCCTCCGAAATAGCCGTTAACAGCGGTGAAATTGTCATTAAAGCTACTCAGGATGTCGTTAACACCGGCAAAATTGTTGCTGATGGTGGAAATAACGTCGATGCTGGCACTATTGATATTTTAGCTGACAATGACATTACCCTTGATGAAGGTACCCTCATAAGCGCTAAAGGCAAAGGCGAAAACTCTAATGCCGGAGAAATAAACATTTTAGCCCAGAACGATGCAACATTTAATGCCGGTATCATTGATATACGTGGTGGTGATGTATCTGGCGATGCTGGTTTTGCAGAGTTTAGCGCTGTTAATGCTGTTAACCTGAATGGTGGCAACTTCAGAGCTAAAGTCTATGATGGCAACAGAGGTCAGATTGTTATTGACCCGGGTGAATTAGTTATTTCTACCAATCAATACTCTGAAGGGGCCGATATGAATTTTATCGGTTATGATAACATCTACGTAAACAGTAACATTATTGTTTCCAGCAGAGATATTGCAGACCCTATTAATGGCAATCATCTGACCGACCCCTCAACAGGTGATTCAGGTAACATTACCTTCCAGGCTTCTGGTAATATACAATTGAATGATTCTTCAAAAATTTTAGCTTTTGCAGGTGGTGTTTATGAATCTGGTGATATTGAATTTGATGCAATGTCCTTCTATACTTCTAGATCAACAATTAAGGGCGGTGATATTACTGTTACCGGTAGTATTAATGCATATTTACATAATTCTGAAATTATTTCTGATGGTAATGTCAGTATAGCTCCGACGGCATACCTTTCTTTTGAATACAGCAGCATTGAAGCTACAGGGTCCCTGTTGATGACAGGCAATATACTTAATAATGGTCTTACCTTTAAGCCTGCTGCTGGCACAATTAACGTGGGCAGCCTCGACCCGGCTACATTCTTCCAGCAAAATACTGATTTTAACATTAATAGTAATTCAGGTGTGTATATTGGTAACCTGGATCACATTTTTGTGGGTGGCGCACCTTTAAACCCGACTAATATTGATATTGAAGCATGGGGCGTTGAATTGGCAGGAGATATTTCTACCCCGGGCAACCTGACTGCTACTTCCACAAATGGTTATGTAGACGTTGATGGCGGTGCAAAAATAACTGTTGGTGGCGATTTAACATTTGATGCATATGATGATATTTATGTTCGTAGTAACTCTTCAATTGACGTAACCGGTAATGTATATATGGAAAGCGGGTATGATGTTTATTTATACAGTGATACCTCTGTTGTTGCCGGTAATGGGCTTGAAATCTATGCTGGTGATGACATTTATATTAATAATAGAAATTCACTCGATGTAACAGGCGATGCAACTTTTGATGCCGGTTATGGGGTATTTTTAAGTAATGACGCCTCTGTTGTTGCAACCGGTAATGTTGATATGATTGCAGACTGTCATCTTCAGTTCAATACGAATACCTATGTTGAAGGTTACGATATACTTCTTGATACAGAAAGAATATCATCTCATTCCGGGTCAACATTTAAAGCTCATAATGACCTGGGTATGTTACCGTCTGATAACCTTTTTATTGATCAGAGTAAACTCTATGCTGATGGTGGATTATTTCTCTCTAAAGGTGATGATGACTTTGCTCCTTTCAGGTTCTACCCGCAGGAAGTTGAAGCAGGTTTTCTTTTTTCAGATTTTATGGCACCAGATGATAGTATAGTTCTTTGGGGCACTAATCGAAACTTCTATCTTGGCAACCTTGACAAAGTTACAATTGGGGGCAGCCCGCTAAATATTGAAGATATAACCATGATGACCACTACCGGATATACAATACTTGCCGGTGAAAATAGTGTCAGTGGTGATATCTTTCTTGCTTCTGGTAATGACTCAGAAATTTTAGCAAATTCAAAGATCACTGCCGGTGGAGATATTACAATATTTTCTTCTGATAATCAGGCATACATTGCTGATAATGCTCAGGTTTCAGCCGGTGGAACGGTTGAAGTTGTTGCCAATACCGCTGCAAGAATTCAAGAGGGCGCAACAGTTATAGCAGACGGGTCTATCAATCTTTATTCTGATACTTCTTCGGTCACAGTTGCACAAAATGCTTATCTTGATGCCGGCTTAAATATAGAAATAATAACCGGAAGCAATAGTGTTAATATTCTAAACAACGCAACCTTAATTGCTGATAATAATATATATATTGATTCCAGCAATAGCACTTTATTTGGAAGCAATACAGTTTTTGATGCAGGTAATGACATTCAAGTGATATCCAGATATCTTGGAGCGTATGATTATTATAACTATGATAATCAGTTCTTTGCTGGTAATGATATTTATCTTGAAACCGAAAATAATCTAAACGTTGGTCGAAATGCTTATCTTGAAGCTGGCCGTAATATTGACTTAGTATCTCTGAGTGATAATATTAACGTGGGTTATGGTTATGCCTATGGTGCAACCCTCACTGCAGGACAGGATCTCACTATTGATGCAGACTCAAGCTTCTATGCCTATCAGGATTCTGAATTTTTTGCAGGTAATAACATTTCTGTTGACGCAAATTATGTAGATATTCGCCCGGGGGTGCTGTTTGATGCAGATAACAATGTAACAATTACTCCGGTTCAGGGGCTTGTCTTTGATAATGCAAGCATCAGGGCCGGTAATGAACTTGGCCTTTATAGCGATTATGTTAACTATGGCGTTATATTTAAACCGGCAGCAGGAACTGTTGAGGCTAACAGTCTTGATTCAAACTTCTTAACACCGGGTGGAGCTATTGATCTCGATGCTACAACGATGGGCGGCTGGTATACCATATGGCTTGCTAACCTCGATCATGTCATTATTAATGGCTCTCCATTAAACCCTACTGATATTACTATTCATTCCAAACACGATATTTATCTTTCAGGTGATATAACCGCAACAGGTAATATTAACCTTAAAAGTGACGACAGTTATGTAGCTATTGAAGCGAATTCAGATATTTTTGCAGGCGGAAATCTTATTCTTGATGCATCTACCGGCGCAAGTGCTGAAATTCGTAATAATGCTTATGTTGAAGTAGGCGGCGATCTCTTGATGGCCACTGGAACAGGTGGCTGCGGCACAGAAATTAGCAATGGTGCTGTCGTTGATGTAACCGGTAATATTGACCTGTTATCAGCACAGTATCTTTATTTATATGATGCCTGGATAGGTTCAGGCGGAACCTTTAATATAGAGGCTAATAATAATGTAGATATTTATGGTACTGAAATGGTATCAGGCGGAGCCTTTACAGCATCAGCATCAGGCTCTATTTATACAACAAATGGAGCTGAAGTTTATTCAGATCACTCTATAACAATGTCTTCAATTAATAACTCTGTCTTTATTCAAAATAGCAGCTGGCTTGATTCTGCTGGTGATGTTTCTTTATTTGCAGATAATGGAACTGCTCAGCTTAACGAATCTAATATCATCTCAGGTGGCAACATAACAATGGATGCTGTTATGGTAGAAGTTAGAGATGGTTCATTGCTTGATGCAGAAGGCAATGTTGTTTTAAACCCATCAGGAGGACTTGTTGTTCGTGATGCCAGCATTATTGCAGATGGAACACTTGAAATTTATAAAGGTGATAATATAGGTACCAATGGTATAGAATTTGTGCCTTCAGCTGGTACGGTTGAAGCCGGTTCTCTTGTGTCTGATTTCCTCTTCCAGGATGGCCCGATAGACCTTACTTCAAATAACACCGTTGCAGTAGGCAACCTTGACTATGTCTTTATAGGTGGCCAGCCACTGAACCCGAGCAGCATTACACTTACATCTACTGGCTATTCTGCCCGACTGGAAGGCAAATCTTCAACTACTGGTGATATTAATATTGCCGGTAAAGTTAATACAGGCATTAGAGAATATGCAGATGTCTATGCTGGCGGCGATATTAACATAACACAGACTTCAGGATCTTATAGTAACTTTACTTCAGGTATTTTCTATCGTGCTGCTGTTGAAGCAGAAGGTGATATTAACATGTCTTCTACTTCTGGCCCTGTTTCAATAGGCTCTGATGCAGTTGTTACAGCAGGTGGAAACATTAATTATCTCAACTCTAATGGATATGATCAGGTAGTTCAAGACAATGCCACTATTATTGCAGGTAATAATGTATATTTTAATGCACCATCAAGCGCTGTTTATAATCATGGTGGTTCAGAAATTTATGCTAATAATGTTATTGTTGACAATGCTAATCGTTATTATTCATATGGTGCAACCCTTAATGTATCTGGCAATATAGATATAAATGCAACATCACAAATATACGTAGGAAATAATAGTTATTTTGATGCTTCTGGTGATATTTCACTTGATTCTAACTCTATAGGAATATATGATAATGCTTACTTTGAAGGGGCTAATGTTGCTATTAACCCTGTTAATTATCTTGAAATGAATGGCGGAAGAATATATACACCAGGTGAGCTGAATATTACCAGCGGTAATATAGATGATTATGGTATACATTTTGTACCTTATGCCGGCACAATCGAAGCCGGAACACTCAATTCTGACTTTCTTGTTGATAATGACCATTTAACAGTATCTTCTTCTAATAGCAGTGTTACCATCGGTAACCTTGACTATATCTTTATCGGTGGGGCTCCTTTAAACCCGTTATCTATTTCAATTGATGGCAGAAGTGCCTACCTTGCCGGGAAAAATACTACCACAGGGGCTATTGATATACTGGCTACAAATGGCACAGCTCAGATAAATTCAAATGCTGATATTTATGCTGGCGACGGTATCATTATGAACTCATTAAGTGGTCCACTTAGAATAGAAAGCAATGCTACTGTTGAAGCAGCAACAGACTTTCTGGCAGACTCTCTGTCAGGCCCACTATTCCTGAATACTAGCTCTAAAGTTATCACCGGCGGAGACATTTCAATGCTGGCCAATAGTATACAAACTAATTCAGGCATACTGTTAGATGCCGGCAACAGCATTGTGCTGGAAGCCATGACCGGTTCGTTATCAATTGAAACTGATTCACAGCTTGAAGCAGATACATTTATATACCTTCTCAGTGGTTCAAACAGCAGCTGGGTTCAAATTTATGAACGCACTTCACTGACTGCCGGAACAGATATATTAATCGATGCACCTGATACTACAGTTGGGTTATTTGGCAATTCACTTCTTGATGCTGCCGGAGATATTGACATTCTGGCAAAAAGAATGGATTTTAACCAGAATTATCAAATTGAAGCCGGCGGAGATGTCACAATAGACCCGACCTCTTATCTTAAAATAGCTGGCGGCAGTTTACATGCTGACGGGCAGCTAAATATTTATGGTGGTGATATTGCAGGTCAGGGTATCTGGTTTGATGCAGGCACAGGCTCTATTGAGGCTGGCTCCCTTGATTCTGATTTCCTCTTCCAGAACGGAGATCTTGATATTACATCTATTGATGATATTTATATTGCCAACCTTGACCATGTAACTATTGGCGGTGCAGCTCTGAATCCGTCAAATATTTACCTGACCGCAGGAGATAATGTATATCTAAGAGGTGATACTTCTACAACAGGTGATATAGAACTTTCTGCTGGTTACAGGGTCGAGATATCCAATTATAGCAATATTTATGCTGGCGGTAATATTTCTATTGATTCAGGAAATGAAACCCGTATTCAATATTCATATGTAGAAGCAGCAGGCAACATGCTTATTGAAGGTAATTATGTAGAACTATATTATATATACGGCGATAACGGTCTTAAGGCTGAAAATATTACTATTAACCCTTCAGATAAGCTTTATGCCTATAACATTGAAATGGATGTCACCAACCAGCTTGAAATTAACAGCGGTAATGATTTAAGTCAAAATTTTGTCTTCCGTGTTTACCCGGGAACAATAACGACAGGCTCCCTGGTTTCTAACTTCCTGGCACATAATGGCGCCATAGATATAGAAAGGTCTGGCACTATTGATATTGCAAACCTTGATCATATTTTTGTCGGCGGTGAGCAGTTTAACCCGACCAGCATTACCCTGACTTCTACAGGCAGTGATGTCTATCTGCGTGGAGATAACTCTACTACAGGCGATATCAATCTTAATGCTAATTATCAGGCACGAATAGATTCTGCTAATGTTTATGCAGGCGGAGATATTAACCTTATAACTTCAAGTAACTCTGGGTATGTATATAGCACTATTATTAACTCAATAGTAGAAGCAGAAGGTGATATTAACCTGATTGCAAATACAACTTATTATCAAGCTCAAGCATATATACATACCTCTGATGTGACAGCACATAATAACCTTCTTCTTGATTCTTCAGCACCGTCTTATGCATATTCACAAATTCAAAACAATAGTATTGTCCATGCTGATAACGACATAACCCTGCAAACTCAGGGTAACTATTCTTATGCAAGAATACAAGATTACTCAGATGTTACAGCAGATGGCACAATACTTTTTGATTCGATGAATTCTTCTCAATCAAGGCCTGAAATATATAACAGCACTGTAGGCGCCGGAGTTGATGTTATCTTTGATAGTTCGGGTTCAACATCAACTAATTATGCCAATGTGTACAATTCAGATGTATATGCTTACAGAGATATTATCTTTACACCAGGATCAGGAACCAGCTATATAGATGTTTCTAGTTCTTCAGACCTCGATGCGTCACAAAACATTCAGATGGAAGCTGATTATATTAACATATATTCTTATTCTAATCTTTTTGCCGGTAACAATATTTTAATTGACCCTGCAAGAAGACTTTATTTCTATGATTCAGGTATTTATGCCAATAATCAGTTAACCCTGAATTCTGGCAATGTTTACGATTATGGCATAACCTTCAGGCCAGATACTGGCAGTGTAGAAGCAAATACGCTTGTGTCAGATTTTCTTGCCCCTGACAGCCAGATAGAACTTATCAGTAATAATACCATTGACGTCGGCAACCTTGATTATGTCTTTATTGGCGGTCAAGCACTGAACCCGACAGGCTTATGGCTTGAATCCATCAATGGTTCTGTTTACCTGAGAGGCTATAATACCATTGCAGGTAATATTGACCTTACAGCCAAATATAGTGCACAAATTTATGATGCCTATAATGTATATGCAACAGGTGATATTAACATCTATTCTTCTAATAGTGATGCTGGAATTCAATATTCTACTGTAACAGCAGAAGGTGACCTTACAATGACCGGTCATGCAACCAGTATTTATCAAAGCAATGTTAATGCCAGAAATGTTATCATTGACCCGACAAATTGGCTTAATGTCGATTATTCTAATATTAATGCAGAAAATGAAGTTACTATAAACAAAGGTAATAGCAGTTATAGCCTGACATTTGTTCCTTATTCTGTAACAGCACAGTCTCTATCATCAGACTTTTTACTTCAGAATGATGCTCTTTTAATCAATAATCAAAACTCTGTTACAATAGGCAACCTTGCCAATATATCTATAGATGGTCAGACCTATTCCCCTGCATATATAGATATCATGGGTACTTCAGTATATATGAGAGGTGATGTTGTTTCAGACGGAGATATTAATCTCACAGCAACAAGCGGAAATGCTGAGATTTATTCCAATTCCTTTATAGAATCAGCTGGAACCATTGGTATTTATGGTTATTATAATTCATATGTACAAAACAGTGCCAGTCTTGTTGCAGAAGAAGATATTATACTTGAAAATTCATATAACTCGGGCGGCTATCAGGTTAATGTTAAAAATAATGCAACACTGACAGCCGGCAGAGATATCATCTTTAACCCTGCTAATTATTCACAGGTTAGAATTAATAGCAACGCCATTCTTGATGCAGGTCGCAACGTAGAATTTAATGCCAATGAACAGGCAGGCTGGGGATATGGTTATGTCAACCTTGAAGGCAGTAAAATCTATGCAGGAGATACAGTATCTTTCTCAGGCACAGCCTTTTATTCTAATGGCGATCTGATTGATGCAAATAATGTTATTATTGACCCGTCTCATTATCTATATGTGAACGGAATTGACATTTATGCAACAGATACGTTAGTACTCAATGGTGGTGACTATCTCAACCGTGGAATAGTTTTCAGGCCATCAGCAGGCACTATTGAAACAGAAAACCTTGTTTCAGACTTTATGGGTTTAAATCAGCCCTTTGAAATTCAATCAAGTGAAACTATATCTGTTAGTAACCTTGATCACATTTTTGTAGGTGGTCAGCCACTGAACCCTGGCAGCATTACACTCTATTCAGAAAGCTCGGTAACACTGGGAGGTGATTCTTCATCATCAGGAGATATTACATTGATTTCAGATGGCAGCCATGCCTATATTGAATATAATTCAAATATTTATAGTGATTCAGACATAAACCTGACTGGTAAATATGCATTTATTGATGGTGGTGCAACGGTTAGAGCGCAGGGTGATATTAACCTTCTGGGTTATTATTCTTTTGAAATAAATGATGCAAATGTTCATGGTAATAATGTCACTCTTGATTCAGGTAATTACTCAGAGATTTATAGATCAACAGTAACAGCAGATGATACCATTGACATTAATGGCCCACAAGTTGAGATTGCCGATTCTTCTTTAGAAGCTAATAACGTCATCATCAACCCGGATGATTATCTTGACTTTAACTATTCCACAATTACAGCTAATAATGTACTGGAACTTTATAGCGGAGACGTAGAAAACAGAGGCATTAGATTTATACCTGCACCGGGCTCAATTCATGCAGGCACACTGATATCTGATTTTCTGTTTGATAACGAACCGCTTGAGCTGACAGAAATTTCTTCAGGGTGTTTAGACAGTCTCTATATTGGTAACCTTGACCACATTTATATAGGTGGTCAGCAAATTAATATTACTGGCCTGACCCTTACTTCTAACAGCTCAATTACAGTTGCTGGAGAAAATACTATTGCAGGCGATGTAAACATATCAGCAGGCAACTATGTCGATATTAGAGATGATCATCTTCAACTTTTGAGCTTTTCTTATATACGTGCAGAAGGCGATATTAATATCGAATCTACTGGTGGCAATACATCTGTCTTTTATTCAGAACTTAATGCTACCGGCAATATAGATATGACAGGCCGTTACGTTGGCATCAGATATGAATCAAACCTCATAGCCGGTAATGATGTGTCATTAATAGCTGACGGCAATTACCTTGAAGTGAATAATTCAAGTATAGATGCTGGCGGTACACTTACATTAATAACCGGAGATAAAGAAAACCATGGTTTCCGTTTTGTGCCGGCCGCAGGAACTATTACGGCTAATGCACTTGTATCTGACTTCTTAGAACAGGATGGCCCGGTAGAAATTATTACGGAAACAGATATTTATGTAGAACTCGGCAACCTTGACTATATATTCATCGGTGGAAGACCGCTGAACCCGACAGGCATATATATATCTTCACCGGATGGTGATATTGAGTTCTACGGCAAAACAACTGTATCAGGCAATATTGAAGTGCCGATAGGTGATTATGTCTCTTTCTATTATGATGCAGATTTTACTGCTACAGGTGATATAATTCTGAGTTCTGATTATGTGTACCTGTCTTCCGGTTCTTCTATAAGCGGTAACAATGTTACCCTTGATCCAAATGAGAAACTCAATGTTAATTATGGCAGTATTTATGCTGCTGATACTCTTACTCTAAACAGCGGAGATATTAATAACCGGGGTTTAAGGTTTATACCTGATTCAGGATCTGTCGAAGCAGGGTCGCTTGTATCTGACTTCCTTGTTCAGGATGATGATTTGACAATTACATCGACCAATTCTGCACTTGATATAGGTAACCTTGACTTTATTACCATTGGTGGAAACCCGCTGAACCCGGCTAACATAACTTTAAACGGGCATTATGTCAATATTTACGGGCAAAACTCAACACCGGGTGACTTTATTGTTAATGCCAGTGGTTCATTTAACTTCCAGGATAATTCTGTAACTATAGCCGGTGGCAATATAGAAGCAAGAGGCACAGGCTATAGCTCAGTTTATATCTATAATGATACGACCCTTATGGCAGAGATGGATATTATTCTTGAAAACCCAGGAAGCAGCAATATCTATTTCTACGATAATAACCTGCTTGATGCTGGTAATGATATACTGGTAAATTCCCGCAGAATATACATGCATGGTTCTGACAATAAATTGTTTGCTGATAGAGATATTGTTATGACAGCTGAAAGCTCAAGCGGAACTAACTATCTTGAAATATATGATAATAACACCTTTGATGCAGGCAGAAATATTCTTCTTAACAGTGGTGATTATATATATATTAGTGATTATAGCGAATTTTATGCTTCAGGAGATTTTGAAGCCCAGGCAAATTATATCTCAATGTATGATGGGGCTTCTGTTATAGCAGAAAATATCCTTATAGACCCATCTAACTCGCTTTATTTCAGAAATGCTTCTCTGAATGCTAACGATCTGCTCACTTTGAATGCTGGTGATATCTATAATCGTGGTATATATTTTGTGCCTGAAGCTGGCACTGTTGAAGCCGGCCGGCTTGACTCAAACTTCCTGACGCCTGGCGGGCCTATAGACTTGTACAGCCGTAATAATATTACTATCGGTAATCTTGACTATATCTTTGTAGGAGGCAACCCGCTTGGAATAACTGATGTAAGTCTTGTAACAACAAATCAATCTATAAATGTTTATGGTGATAACACCATTTCAGGTACATTCCTGGCTGACTCTGGCACTAGTACAGTGTATATAAACCAGAATACAAATATTCATGCAAATGATATTGAGTTATATGGTGATGAGGTCAGGTTATATCAAGACTCATATCTTTACTCAACAAATAGCATGATTATTGATCCTGTTGACTATTTCAACATTCAAAACGGAACCCTTCGTTCAGATAATGATATGACACTTCTGGGTGGAAACAGCTCACAATATGGCATAATATTCTATCCGGAGCTTATAGAAACTCAGAACCTCTATTCTGACTTTATTACACCAGGTGGGCCAATGGAATTTATCTCCGGTAGCTCTGATTATGGTGTATATCTAGCCAACCTTGATAACATTTATGTCGGCGGAAACCCTGCTAACATAACAGATCTGACTGTTAGAGGTTATAATTCTGTTTACCTTGGCGGAAATATAAACCTGCCAGGAGACATAAATATTGATACAAAGAATCTTAGAATAGATCAAAGAACGTTTGAGAATAACCGCTACGGAGATGGAGACTCTCTCTATTACTACAGAAACTATTCTGTAGGAGATATTTCTGCAAGCAATATGAGCTTTAAAGCCAGCAACGAGTTTACTCTCTTTGGTATGGATGTAAACGTTGAAAACCATCTTGAGTTAAATGCAAAAGGCATTAAAAATAATACATTCAGGTTTGTACCTCATGAAATTACTACCGGAACTTTAAGCTCTAATTTCCTTGTTCAGGATGGCCCTATGACATTCAATTATCATCGTAGTGAGATACAGATTGGTAACCTTGACCACGTCTATGTTGGTGGTGATCAGATTAATGTAACAGGCCTGAATATAAATTCTGGCTCTTATAATGTTATTCTTTCAGGTGATAACACAATACACGGTGATATCAATATGAGCGGCAGAACAGTACGAATTTACGATACCGTAGGTCATATGCCAGATGGCACTGAGATTGTCAGAAATCAAATAACAGCAGATAATGCTCTATTTGATCCGCAAAGAGAATTAAGCTGGTATAATGCAAGCCTTGATGTCAGTGGCGGAACTCTTACTGTCAAACAGGGCAACCCGTTTGATTATGGTTTATTGTTTGTGCCTGGTCAAACTTATGCTAATAACCTTGTATCAGACTTCCTGACACAGGGCGGCCCGATAGAATTTATTAATAATGGCTCAAGAAGCGGTTATGTTATGATCGGTAACACAGACCATGTTTATATAGGCGGTACACCGCTTGCTCCGTCTTCAATTATTCTGGACAATTTATATGAAGCCTGGATTATAGGCGATGTTACAGTACCGGGTGATCTGTATGCAAGGGCTGATAGCGTTTATGTTGATACAACTATTGGCAATTACTTCATTCAACCCTGGGGAGGTCAATATTCACCTGCTGATCTCTTTAATAGCCCTGTTGAATCAACAATAAGAGCTAATAATGTTACCTTAGATGCTGATGGCTTCTTGTATGTCAACAATGTTGACTTGCAAACCCCCGGAACATTAACACTTAACACCAGCACTGCTGATTATGGACTGGTCTTTGCCCCTGGTTCAGTTATAGCTGGTGATCTTGAATCTAACTTCCTGGTGCCGGGTGATGACATTGATATTATTTCCGACGGCGGCAGAAGAGGTGAATCTATAGTAGGTATTGGCAACCTTGATAATGTCTTGATAGGTGGCAACGGGCTAAATATTGGCAATATGAACCTGATAAATAATGCAGGCGGTGTCTATCTGGCTGGCGACACTTCCATTTTTGGCAGCCTTACAGCACAGGGAGACAGCGTAGAGCTTCTTGAAGGCAGCAAGACTAATGCACATGGGCCAATTGACCTTCAGGGTTCTACAGTTACTCTGGATGGAACACTCGGTGTCTATAATGACCTGTTCCTGCTTGTAATGCCTGATGGAACCATTATGCCATTCAGTAATATTGATGCAGCCATTGTCAATAATAGAGTTGTAGTAGATGATGTTATTGCAGGCGGCGGAACCATATTTAATATTGATGGCAACCTCACCGGCAGCGGTACTATTGACCTCGTCGGGGCAGATAATACTATTGCTATTATAAATACATCACTTCTGGATACTGTTTTAAATCTTATTACAGTTGACAACAGAGCAGTTTCTGAACTGTATATCAATGGTGAACGCACCAGAGGTGATTACGGAGATATTACAGTCAATACTCACGGGCACCCGATCTATGATGTACTGGTTGAAAATTCTGCCAGTGATGTCTTATTACGTAATGACATTTATAATCCTCACGGTACAGTTGAAATTAACAACCTGGGTGGCAGCATACTTAATAATGCAGGATCACCGCTTATCAGTGGTACAGATATATCACTCTTTGCCAGCCAGGGACAGGTAGGAACCACTAATAGCCCGATCAGAATTGATCTTACTAACAGTGTCTTACATTCATATGCAAAAAATGATATTAATATCACAGAGGTTGATGGCAACCTTGGTGTGGGCATTGTGGAATCCAGACAGGGCAATGTAAACCTGAAGGCTCTTGATGGAAATATTCTTGATGCACGTGATGGTGAAGAATATAACATTAAAGCCAAAAATATTACCCTTGAAGCTAAAAAAGGCTCTATAGGTGAAAAAGCAGATGACCTTAATATTGATACGATTTCTGGCGTGTTGAATGCACTGTCAGCAAAAGATATCTTTATTACCGAGAATGCAGGCAATCTGGGGCTTGGTCTGGTGAAGTCCACCGCAGGATCAGTTGTACTGAAATCTGCTGATGGCAACATACTTGATTCATTAAAAGGTGAATCTGCCAATGTATACGGTAAAAATATTACCCTGCTTGCACTGGAAGGTGAGATTGGCAAATCACAGGATGATATTAATATTGACCTGAGATCCGGTAACCTGAATGCAAAAGCTAAAAAGGATATCTATATTACCGAAAATGATGGTGATATGGGGCTTGGTCTGGTGAAGTCTGCTAACGGCATCGTAACACTGGCAGCTCTTAACGGCAGTATTCTTGATGCATTGGCCGGTGAGACTGCTAATATTATTGCTAAAGATGTTAGCTTCCATACACCTAAAGGCAGTGTAGGAACCGCCCAGGATGATATAAATATTGATTTGACTGCAAGTACATTAAATGCCCTTGCTCAGAGTGTGATAAATATCAGTGAAGCTAATGGCAGCATCACTATTGGATCTGTAAAATCAACAAACAATAATGTTTATCTGGCTGCAAACAGTGGAAATATTACTGGTAAAAACGGAATGGTTAATATCACCGGACGTAATGTAGATATTTCAGCTAATACAATAGACCTGTCATTCAATACCTCTGGAAAGACCGTACTGGATGCTAACAACAATATTATGATGAGAGGAACAATAACTGGTCTTAATGCAGTTGCAGGCGGCACAATAAACGGTAACGCTGATTTCAGAGGTATCACAAATGCTTCAGCCAGAAATATTACGTTAGTTGATACAGCAGGAGATCTGACTATCGGTCTTGTTAAGGCTCCGCAGGGCACTGTTAATCTGACCGCTCTTAAAGGTTCTATTTTGTCTGCACCTGGTGACAGCCTCAATATCATAGGAAGAAATATTAACCTTGATGCATTTAAAGACATTGGGCAGCAAAATGATTATTTAAGAGCCCAGCTTGGAGGTATTCTTATAGCAAACTATAACGGTCAAATGTTCCTGATTGTTAACGGTCAGATCTACGGACAGCAGTTTAGCGACCCTGAAATCATTGCTGAAGTCGGTTCTATATTCAGGACCAATGATGACTTTGTATTCCAGCATGAATACAACTTGCAAGATCCTGAAAATGTCAGCGGAATGTACAAAGTTGGTGACGATATTGCTATATTCCTTGCTGATGCCAGTATGTTTACTGAAGAAGAATATCTGCATGTTCTTATATTTATTCTTGATACAGCATTTAATGAGTATAATGACGCTATCGCCAGTGGGCTAACAGAAGAAGAAGCTCTTGAGGTAGCTATTAACATACTTATTAACGCTAATATTGATCCTGAAACAGCAGAAGAGATATTGAAAAAAGGCTTAATTAGTATGTCTGCTCAATATGTCAAATTGCTTGAGGCTCTCAGCAAGAGATAGCATCAGGAAAAAGATATAAGCAGCCTTATTGCTGCTGAAGATTTAGAGGGGTTCTGGCCCCTCTTTTTTCACTCTTTGAATAGAAATATTGTACTTATACCAGGTTGCCATCAAAAGGCAACTGATTCCAGAGCTATCGAAGCGGATTTAATCCGGTGAAAAGTTATGCCCTGAAAGCAAATCGGCATTAAGGTAACTTATGATAGGTTTCATATATCTAAATAAAATCTTTTACCGGACACCAGTGTTCTTAAATTTCTTTTTAAAATAGTCAAAATATGTTAAAAATTATATACTAGATATTTGTTTAATAAGAAAAATAATTAATAAAGTTAAATAGGAGTAAGATATTGAGATATATAGCAAAGAAAATTCTTTTGATATCATTTGCAGGTATGTTAATTAGCGGCGCAGTAGGCTGCAAAAAGGAATCTGCTGAAAACAACGGGCAGGCAAAAGCCACACCAGCAACCATGAGCTGGCAGGCTGATGTCGATGAATCAACCAGACAATTTAGAAATATTTATAAAAAAGCAAGAACCCTCCAGCAGGAAAAAGATTATGAGAATGCCTATAACCTTTATAAAATGCTGGACTCTAATTATGGCATTCTTTATGACTTTGTTCTCTTTAACAGGGCTGAAGTTGCAAAAAATATACCTGATGAGGCTTCTGTAATATCTGATTTGAAAACATTAATAACAAAATACCCTGATAGCCCGCTGGTTGATCTGGCAACATATTCACTAGGGCAGTCCTATGTAAGAATAAAAGATGATGAAAATGCTGCTAAATATTTTAAAGAGACAATAAAGAAGTATCCTCAAACTGATTATGCAGTTGCAAGCAGTTATTATCTTGCTGAGATACTGGCAAAAGAGCCTGGCAAAAAAAATGAGGCTGTTGAAAAGTTTACATACTATCTTAAAGAGACACCTGAAGGCAAATTTGCCGTAAACTGTGCCAGTGCTATTTTAAAACTAAAAGGCAATGAAAGCCTTTCAAAGCAAGAGCAAGAACTCATTGGTCTGGCTTATTATCACGGTGGACAGTATGGAGAAGCAATTAAATATCTAAAAGACCACTTTAATGAAAGAACATGGTATGCACTTGGTAAAAGCTACCAGCTACAGGGAAAAAAGGACGATAGCATTCAACTTTTTAGCAGAGCTATCAACTCATTCAATGGACTGGACCCTGAAGAGATTGATAATGCAGTTAAAGCCACTGCATTAATGAAAGGAAACAGCTTTGATGCCTGGAACTATTGCCAGAAAACTTTTCCTTCTCAGGCAGATATAGCAATATATTTCAAAGCACAAAAACTATATGACAATCAGGCACTTGGATTATATCAGAAAATTGTCGCTGAATTTCCTCAAAGCCGTTATGCCCCTGAAGCAAACTGGGTTATCTTCTGGAGTGCCTTTAACAGCGGAAATTATGATAAAGCTATCGAACAGGGCAAGCTGCATTCTAAAAATTATCCTGATTCAAAGTCACTTTCAAGGATTGTTTTCTGGGTAGGAAAAGCCTATGAAAGAAAAGGCCAAAAAGATATGGCAATAAATGTCTATGAAAAACTTGCATCTAAAATATTCGGAGATTATTATTCCTACAGAGCACAGGGAAGACTTAATGAACTTAAATATAACAAGCCTGATAATCAGTGGAAAACATATCCGGTAGATTATAATTATGATGTAAGCTGGTCACCACCTTTACCTGTTAGCTATGAGTATATTGAAACACTCTATGGAAATAAGGTTACAGAACTCATTTACCTTGGAGATATTGAAAGTGCAAAAAAAATTATTGGTAATAATGTAGATCCTCGGCTGGAAGGCTATTTTACACTTAAAGATGGTCTGATTTCTCGTTCAATAGTAATTGTTAGAGATAGCCAGCAAGAACACATTCTCAAACCACCGGGAAGAGAGAAAAGCTGGGAACTTCTTTATCCGCTGCATTTTTCTGATTTAATTAAACAACATGCTGCAAAAAATAGCATTGATCCGCTATTAGCTCAAGCACTAACCCGTGAAGAAAGCTATTTTAATCATCAGGCAGTAAGTAGTTCCAATGCAAGAGGACTTATGCAGTTAATACCATCTACTGCTAACGCAGTTGCACGCTGGGAAAAACTATCTTCATTTTCTCAGCTGGACTTATTCAAACCTGAAATCAACGTCAGACTTGGCTCAAGATACCTTAAATATACTCATGACACTTTCTCAGGAAACTCAATGCTTGCTGTGGCAGCCTATAATGGTGGGCCGGGTAACGTTAACAAGTGGCTCAGAACAATACCCTCTAATGACTGGGATCAATTTGTAGAAAATATACCACTGTCAGAAACCCGAAACTATGTTCGCAAAGTATTCAGAAGCTACTGGGCTTATCGTGAAATATACACAGGGACACCTGTTCTGATAAGCAACAAATAGATAAACTGGCTCACTTTAATAGATGACAGGAATTATTGGATTGTTTAATCCTTTATAACGTTGAGTACAATCCAAAACAAAGCTTCTGACAGGCTTTTTTACTTATAAGTCATCAAAGTTTATATCTGAAAACGCTCTTTTGCTGCGTTTAGAATCATTTCAAGCAACTCAAAATACTTAATATCTCTAAATCCTGCCATGATACTCATTTTCCCATCCCAGCACCAGCCCGGATTAGGATTAACTTCAAGCAGCTTTATATTTCCTTCACTGTCTTCTCTATAATCTATACGGGCATAGTCTTTGCAGTTAAGTCTTTCAAATAATAATGTTGAATATTTAACCAGTGCTTTACAGGTATTTTCATCAATATCGGCTTCGTTATAGCTAATATCATTCCAATAAGGAGATTCTGGAATGTATTTAGATTCATATGAGAGTATTTTAGGCAATTCATCAGGTAATTTTGAATAATCAACCTCTAAAACAGGCAGAATTTCAAAACGTCCAGGATTACCAATAATACCAACACTGTATTCTCTACCCTGTAAAAACTCCTGAACCAGTACTGGCGTATTGGGCATTGATTCTTTAAGGCTATTCAAATATACCATAAGTTCTTCAGTATTATTTACGACTGCATCTTTGGTGATACCAATTGATCCATCGCCATAGTTAGGCTTTAATAATGCAGGGAATACTGAAGGCAGAGTTATCATCTGGTCTGCCGGTGAATAAAAGGTTTCAAGAGGTACTGGTATGTCAAGATCTGCTGCAATAGATCTTACTACGCTCTTGTTATAGCACATAGCCAGACAGGCAGGAGACGCCCCGGTATAAGGTATATTTAACATTTCCAGAAGCGCTGGCACATGCAATTCTTGCTGGGGATTGTTGTCATAACCTTCATCACAAAGGTTAAAGACAAAACCCGGACGGTCATTCATAAGTTCATGAATAAGGTTTTTATGCTGTTGGCAGTATGAAAAGCTATAACCCGAAATCATTTTAAGACTTGATTTTAACCTGTTAACAGTATCAACATCTTCTTCGTTGAAAACACCATTTCTTTTAACCGGGTCAGGGAGTTGAGGATCCCCTAAAAGAACTTTAACTTTTAAAAGATCTTTTTTTACATAAATTTTTCTTGTTTTTTCAGGTCCTGTTGCAGTAATAAACAACCTGTTTGCCATCATGCCCAGATCTTGATTGCGTGTTGAGGTTGTTGATACATTACCGTGATTAACTATTTCACTAAAACCAGCAGTAGATAACATATTTTTAATTTCTTCAAAGCTATACAGCCTTTCTGCATAGAACTGATCCGCTATAATACCGATTTCTGCATTGACGATAACTTCTCTGGATATGATACGCTTGTTATCTGAAGATAGTGTTCTTTCACGACAGACAAAATAGTTCTGATCTATCCACTCCCAGGTTCTGGCTTCAAAGTTATTACGCATCCATTCGCCATCAACAATATCCAGAAGTATTTTACCCTTTGACTTTAATATATTTCTTACAGACAATAATACCGCCAGATCATCTTCTTCACGGTCGAAATACCCAAAAGAGTTACCCATCAGAAAGACACAGTCTTTAGAGCTTTCAGGTAATTTAACTTTTCTGGCATCGCCTTCAGAAAAATGGACTAAATATCCAAGTTTTTTGGCACGTTTTCTTGCTAGCCTGACCAGGTATCTGGAGCGATCTATACCGGTAACATTTTTAAAACCTCTTTTTGCAAGCTCAAGTGAGTGTCTTCCCTGCCCGCAACAAAGGTCTACAATACTATCACCCGGAGATATATTAGTTTTAGCAATGAGAAGATCCACTTCTTTTTGAGTATTAGCGGTGTTTTCAACAACATCTCCGTCTGTTTTGAGGTAAAGAGAATTAAATAATGTCTTCCACCATTCATCGGGCAGGTGTTTTTCAAGATCAGCAACGGGCCCTAACGTTCTGAAGGCAGAATTTTTCTTGCCATTGGCTTTGATTTTTCCCGGTGGTGTCATAAGTTCGTTTGTCATTAACTTTTCCGCTCCCTGCAAAGTTCTATCTGCAACTATATTTTGCCTGTTCAGTCTTTTGATGTGATTTTGTAAATTACTATGAATACCTAATTTTAAAGCTATTAGTTTTTTTATTCAATACTAAAAAATAGGCATAAAGAGGGATTTTCGATACGCAGTATCAGGCATTAATCTCACAACAGCCTTTTTAAAAACGTTTCTATCTAATATTTTGCTTATAGCAATATAATCAGATATATCTGAACTTTTTTATTCTCAACATTATTCAATTTATAGTGTTTCAGAGAAAAAAAAATGAACTTTTTTTAAACCACTAACGTCTAAACTAATTAAATGGTATAAAATAACTTCAGGAAACATCTATGCTAAAACAAACACTCTTATTAATAATTGCTGGTTTTATAGCTGTCATTTTATTGAACCATCAGGCTTTAGCAATAAGCAGTCATAATATATATTTGCCTGTTATGCATATTCAGAGTACTTCAACGGATAAAAATGAACTATTAGTAGCAAAGTGTAATAAATGTGACGTTTGTGGGAAAGATTATGAAGTTATGGGGGATGATAACCTTCGCTCTGGAGATCATAAACAGGCCAAAGAGAGTTATTTGAGAGCTATTGAAGCCTATCAAGAATCGCTGGAAAAGAATTCAGAAAACAATTGTGTTAAAAACGGTCTTACAAGAACTAAAGTTAAGTTAAAACGACTGAAATAGTTTATAGACATTATTTTTGGTGCATTTCAACCTGCGTTAAAACTTCATCAAAATATTTGTTAGCCATTTCAATATATTGATCATAAGGTACAAGAGGTTTTTCAAGATCCTGCTTGAGTTTCTCAGAAAGACATCTGGTTTCTACTACCTCTCTTCCTGCCTTTTTAAGCCTTTCTTTATAACTTGCAAGCAATACAGCCACAAAAGGATTATCTATGCCAAGCATTTCGCCCTGACCACGATAGATTTCGGCAATGATATTTGAACCGGAATGCCTTACAATATACTCAAAAGTAGACCTGAAATAATTGAAATGATACTGTTCCGGGAATCCGCAATTAGATATAAGTACTATATCAGGCTCTTTTTCAAAGCGTGAATAATGAGTAGTTTCACCCCTGTCATTCTTTCCAAAGTGAGGGTCAGCTAAAGGGATTGACCTGTCTATAAAATTCTTCATAATACCGGTCACACCACCAACATAAACAGGAGAAGCAAAAACAACAATATCTGCATTAATGTATTTATCAAGTAATATTTCTACATCATCATCAATAATACATTTCCCCGGGGTTTTTAACCAGCATGACATACACCCTTTGCAGGGTTTTATATCTTTTTTAGCCAGCAAGATATACTCAACATCAGCTCCAGCTTCCATAGCTCCCTGTAAGAACAGATCAACCATCACATGAGTATTGCCTTTCTCACCTTTAGGGCTGCCATTAAACGCTATAATTTTCATAAGATATCCTCTAAATAAACATCATGCACCTCTGCAATTGCCTTTTATTTTAAGGCTTTCGGCGAACAAAGTAAACATTAATATTTGAAATTCTCAAAGATTGACGATATAAAAATTGGGCTACAATAAGCGTGAGATTTTTTAAGTATCGGATAATCTAGTAAACGCATTAGAAATACATTTAGAAAAAACACGCTAAGTCTTCTACCCTATTTATAGCCGATTAGGGCAAAAAAGTCGTATACAGAAACCCTCCTTTAACAGGAGGCAGAAGTTCCTTTCGTTAAGCATCAGGCCCTATATAACAAATTGTTAAAATTTTTACGATTGTGGCGCTAATATGTAAATTCGACTACCAGTAATGTTTTTATATATATAGGTTATATAGTAATTTATTGGTTTGGTTATGTAACAAGATATTGGAGAATGAGTATGCCACAAAATATTCAGGGGCCAGTAGGTCCTCAGGGGCCTAATTATAACCAGCAAGCGCAGGTTATTAACAATAACTATTATTATCCTGTTCAGGGTTCACATTATCAGGATAGTTATCAGTTTCAAGGCGGGCAATATTACCCGCCCACTTTCACAGGGCAACTTCAGTATGGCAGCCACTGCGGCGGCTGTCACGCACAGGCTTACATCGGTGGGCCTTCTTACCATGGGCTAACACCCACTCAGGAACTCCAGGTTCTCTTCGGGCAATGTGATATGATTTTTAACCATCTGTATAATCAGCCTCCACGCTACAATTCTGCAATCATTATGTATAACGATCCGCTTGCAGACCTGAGAGGCATGGAAGCAATGGTGTATCAGGCTATCAGAGAATGCAATCAGCCTTCACAAGTTGAGCAATCCGGCCAAAAAGACTGGACAGATGTTGATGAACAGACAGCTCTAAAAGTTCAGCGTTGCGCTACGGCTATGCACAATGCTATAAAAGGCTTGGGCACTGATGAAGATACTATCAGGCAAATTCTTGAAGGCCTGACACCAGAAGAAAGAGGATATTTGGAAATAGCTTACGCAAATATGTATGGCTATGGAGATCCTGAATCTCTGAGAGAAGACCTGAGAGGTGATCTTAGCTGGGCCTCAAGAGGTATCACAGAAAGACAGGCACTGAACTTACTAAACGAAGGGGCACATAAACATCCGGTAGTAGCTGCAATAGCTCTTCATGATGCTATGGATGGTTCCGGTACAGACGAAGAAACCGTTAAACAAATATTTGAAAACGCTTCTCCGGAAGAAATAGCAAAAATTGAACAGGCTTATGCCGAGCTTTATGGTGACGGCAAACTTGATAAGCTCAGAGATGACATCAGAAGTGACTTTGGCTTCTGGGATAATCTTGGCGGCGGCGTAGTAAAAGGCGGTGCAGGTGGAGCAGCTATAGGCGCAACCATTGGTGCTATAGCCGGTCTGGGCGGTCTTTCGGTTCCATTTGCGGCAATAGGTGCCGTTATAGGTGGCGGCATCGGGTCATTAGTAGGTGGTATTACCAGTATATTTAGTGATCCGGCTAAAAAAGATCGGCAGCCCCTTCTGGAAAAACTCAACCAGGGAGCCTTATCAGGTTAGAAAATTACATGCTTGCATACTATAATCCAATATCTTGGCCGTCTGACAGAGCTCAGTACGGCTTTTTTTAAGTTGTACAGCTGCTTTTAGAATACTAAAAGACATAAAAAATAAGTCCCATATATTCTGAAACCTGATTAGTTATGACATTTGGGCTCTCTGAATAACTTGTATGTTTATATTATTGGTTATAAATTTGTTCAAATGTATCATTAAGTTTGATATTGGAAGGAATATGGCAGTTCTGAATTATAGTTTAAAAAACTGATTTTAATATAAGCCCTCATCCATCAAACTTAACTTTGAACTGGAATCTTAAAAGTTCTCAGATTCAAAAAATTGTGCGGCAGACTTTCAGCCCAGTGGTTTTTAATGATTAAAAATGTCTAATATATCAGATCTTTTTCAGTAACTTTATCCTTAAAAAGGTAGTAAACCCAAGTTTGATAGCCAATTACAATAGGTATAAAAACTATAACAACAACTAACATAATCTTTAATGTCAGCGGACTTGAAGCAGAATTAAAGATTGTCATACTGTATTGATCGTTAATTGACGATGGAAGAAGCCTGGGGAATATACCGGCAAGGCCAAAAAAGGTAGTAAGGCCAATAACAAGCCCTGAAGCAAACCATGCCTTCCACCAGGAGGCTATTTCTATAAAAAACCAGATTAACATAAAGCCAAACAACAACATAAGAGGTATAACAAAAAGAACAGGATAGCTCATATAGTAGTTAAATACGTTTGTTGCAAACCCTGTACTTATTATAAATACAAGACCAGAAAGCGTTACAAACGGCCATATCTTTTTAGCAAAATTACTTGCTCTATTTTTAAGCTCTCCATTTGTTTTAATAGCAAGCCAGATAGAACCGTGAAGCATAAAAAGCATTACAAACAGGGCTCCCCCGAGAATGTTATAGGGGGTTAAAAGGTTTATTATAGACCCTTGAAAATGTCCGGCTTCATCAATTGGTATACCAGCAAAGATACCGGCAAAGGCAACACCGAATAAAAACGCAGCAACAAAGCTGCCAGCAAACATACAGATATCCCAGAGTTTTTTCCAGCGTGGATCATCAATATGCCTCCTGAATTCAAAAGCGACACCCCGAACGATCAAAGCAAAAAGAATCATCAAAAGTGGAGTATAAAGGGCACTAAACATAACAGCATAGTTGCCAGGAAAGGCAGCAAAGGTAACACCGCCGGCCGTAATAAGCCAGACCTCATTTCCATCCCAGAAAGGGCCTGTTGCATTGTAAATATACCTGCGATCTTTATCATCTTTGCTTAGCACAGGCAAAAGACACCCTGCACCAAGGTCAAAACCATCCAGTATGAAGTATACTGCCCATAATACTGCCCACAAAACAAACCATATAGTTTCAAGCATTTGCCTCTCCTCCTTTTTCTTCAGCTGGTAAAGGTAATGGATCTGGCCCCTGCCCTGCAAACTTTATTATCAGAGAAAAAGCTGCAACTGCCAGAAGTGAATATACTAACAGAAAAGCAATGAAAGAAGTTAAAACCTGTGTTTGAGAAATATTAGAGACAGCATCAGAGGTTTTCATGAGGCCATAGACAATCCAGGGTTGTCTGCCCACCTCTGCAACGATCCAGCCTGCTTGAAGAGCAATGTAGGGTAAAGGTATTGAAAAGAGCATTATTTTAAGGTACAAAGGGTAATCTTCCAGCTTATGACGTTTAAACCAGCCATATAGAGTTAATAAAACAAATAAAAAGCCAAGCCCTACCATAATTCTAAAGGCAAAAAAAGTAAGGGTTACAGGTGGTCGCTCATCAACCGGGAAATATTTAAGGCCTTTAACCTCTGCCGCAGGATCATGATATGCCAGCATGCTTAAAACACCACGCACAGGCAAAATTTCAAAATTGTTTTTTTCGCCCTGCTCATCCGGTATCAGGAAGGCTGCCATCGGGGCATAGGCAGTTGTTTCCCAGTGAGATTCCATTGCTGCAAGCTTAGCAGGCTGTATTTCGGCTACTTCAGCACCGTGCATATGCCCCTGAACAACTTCAACAACGGAAAATATTAGTGCAAAGGTTAATGCCATCTGAAAAGATCTCTTAAAGAAAGACAGGTTTTGCTTTTTAAGTATATGATAGGCACTGATACCCATTACAAAAAAGCCTGAAAGAATAAATGCACCGCTAAGGGTATGAATAAACATCTGGATGGCAAAAGGTTGTGTAACAACAGCGAAAAAGTCGTTTAGTTCAGCCCTTCCGTTTCTTAAAACGTAGCCTACCGGGTGTTGCATCCAGGCATTAGCAACAAGAATCCAGAAAGCAGAAAAGGTACCGGCAGCAGCAATAAGCCACATAGTAGTAGCATGGGCTCTGGGAGATAATTTATTCCAGCCAAAGTGCCATACAGCAATAAATGTAGACTCTAGAAAGAAAGCTGTTGTAGCTTCGATGGCCAATAGAGACCCAAATATATCGCCAACATAGGCTGAATACCTGGCCCAGTTAGTACCAAACTGAAATTCAAGAGTTATACCTGTGACAACGCCAAGAACAAAGTTTATTAGAAAGAGTTTTCCCCAGAATTTTGCCATTCGTTTGTATTCTTCATCGCCAGTATTAACATATTTTCTCTCCATAATGGCAATAAGAATAGATAAACCCAGTGTTAAAGGTACAAACAAAAAGTGAAACCCTGTAGCAAGTGCAAATTGTAATCGTGAGAGAATCAAAACATCCATGATAAGGGTTTTTCCTCCTGATTAGTTTAAATCATTTAAACATTTATATGCTGATAGAAATTATTATTAAAAAAGCTGATTTCACTCATTTTAAAATAGATTAAGCTTATTGACAACTAAAAATGAAGGCCCGGTAGCGAACCTTCATTTTTGTTGCTATAAAATCCTGTGGTGTTTATTCTGGAGAAAACTCATCTTTGCCAACACCACAAATCGGGCATACCCAATCATCTGGGATGTCTTCAAAGGCTGTTCCAGGCTTAATACCACCATCCGGGTCACCTTTTTCAGGATCATAAACATAACCACAGACATTACATACATATTTTTTCATCTTGCTACTCCTTTTCTCAGAATCATCTCTTTTTTTATCTTGTTCCACCTGCTTATTATCGCTGGCGAGCTTTGAAACAGGCGAAAATTCAGGGCTTTTGCCTTTTAATACTTTATGATAATAAGCATAAGTAAGAGGTTCAGCCTGTTTAATAACTTCAGAAAAGTTTACTTTGCCTATAAACAAAGTATGACTACCAGCATCAACAGTCTCAACGACTTCTGCTTCAAAGATAGCGATAGCATTTCTTGTTACAAGCGGGCATCCATTTGGAGCTGCCTTATATTCAACCTGTGAAAGCTTATCTATATCTCTGCCAGACTTAAACCCGAATAGGCCAATAAGCTTCATAGGTGTATCCTGTTCAAGAACAGACACTCCAAAGTGACCACTTTTAATTATATAGTCGTGGGTAAGTTCTTTTTTGTTTATACATACAGTAATTTGAGGTGGTTGGTCAGTAATTTGCATTACTGTATTTGATATTTGACCATTGAGACCTTCTTCACAACAACAGGTTACAATGTAAAGCCCATATGTAATATTCCAGAATGCCTTAATGTCAATATTTTCGTTACTCATTATTATTCCCCTTCGAGCATCTCAAGATCTACGGGTTTTGGGCCTTTAACAGACAGGAATGCTGCTGGCTCATCTCCAATATTTTTAAAGGTATGCGGGACATTCATTTTACCCTGTACAAGATCACCATTTCTTGCAATCAGTGTTTTGTCTCCTACCGTAAACTCTATTTTTCCTCTGATCACAAAGAAAAGTTCATCAGTGGTTTTGTGAACATGCATAGGGACTCGTTCTCCTGCTGGCAGATTGTATACAAAGCAGGCCAAACTTTCATAATCACCAAAGAAAGGGTTAACATCAACAGCATTGCTGTATGAAATTTTTTGTCCATAATACATATGAATCAGATTTTCATCATTTTCTACAGCAACAAATTTTTCTTTAGGGGCCCCGCAATTAGGGCATTTTTCTGGTGGTTGTTCTCCTTCATGGATGTAACCACAAACTGTACAGCGCCATTTTTTCATTTTTTACTCCTTTTTTAATTGTTTTGCCAGTTTAACGCCCATATCATAGCATTTTTGAAGGTTTTCAGCATCCGGTACATATTGAATTTTCACCGGATCAACTGCAATAACCTGTTTCATATCTTCAGTAAGTATTTTACCCAGTTCATCAATGGCTTTATCAGACCAGCCATAAGATCCAAAGTAAGAGCAGAGGAGATTTTTAGGTGCAAGACCCTTGATATAGCATAGCAGATCAGCAACCGTAGGATACAGGTTGCTATTAATAACTGGTGATCCAACAATAAAAGCCCCGGCTTCAAGCAATTCAGTAGCAATGTCGCTTCTATGGGAACCACCCAGTGGCATGACTTTTACCTGAACATTTTCGCTCTGAACCCCTTCGCTAATGGCTTTTGCCATCTTTTCTGTACTGCCCCACATGGTATCAAATGCAATAACGACTTTTTCTGCCGGTTTCATTTGGGCCCAGTTAGTATATTTTTCGATAATTTTATCGGTATATTTATGCCATATCGGGCCGTGGTCAGTAGCAATATATTTAATTTTGAGATTTTCTTCTTTGATTTTAGTCATTAGTTTAAGTGCCAGTTGTGAGTAAGGCATAAATATATTTGCATAATACTTGGCTGCTTCATAATCCAGGATCTGCGAGTCTATTTCGTAGTCAAAACGTTCACCTGTTGCAAGATGAGAACCGAAAATATCGTTAGAGAAAAGAATCTGTTCCTCTTTTAAGTAACTAAACATACTATCGGGCCAGTGCAGAAGTCTTGTTTCGTATGTTTTAATATTCATGTTGCCCAGGTCAATTTCTTCACCCTCTTTTAGTTCTGTCAAATAGTTTTCAATACCTTTAAAATGTAGAGCCAGGTTTTTGAATCCGGGTTTTGAGGTAAAGACTTTCTCTGGTTTAATTATTTCAATAACTTCAGGCAGCAGGCCAGAATGATCCATTTCTGAGTGGTTAGAGATTACGTATTGAATATCTTTTAAATCTATAACTGAAGATAATCTGGCAAATAATTCATCTTTGTGAGAGGCTTTAACAGTATCTATAAGTGTAATCTTATCTGCTAAAACCAGGTATGCATTGTATGTAGTGCCCCGATTTGTTGAATAACCGTGGAAATCTCTAATCATCCAGTCGATAGCACCAACCCAGTATACTTTATCTGTAATTTTTAGAGCTTTAAAATGGTTTAACATGCTTTTTTCTCCTGGTTTTGGGGAGCTCAATATTTTAAAAGGTTTGATTAATGAAGAATTTGAGACAGTTTTTTTGAAATTGTGTAATTGTATTTAAGTTTAGTAGAAAAGGGGTCAAACATAAATAAATTTTTCAAGAAACCCGGCAGTAACCAGAATACTGCCGGGGTGTAATTATTCTTTATCTAACAGGTTAATATGCATAGCCATAAAAGAATTGTGTTGTGATTAATAGCTTTTTAAGCTTGCTGTGTTTCATCAACAAACTGCCTTTGACCCAGTTCACGATCTATCATAAACAAACCGCCGGCTGAATCTCTGGCTCTATCAAGCATATCAATAACGGTAGAAACATTATCTTCTTCTTCAGCCTGTTCAGTAACAAACCAGTTTAGCATAAGCTCAGTAGCATAGTCTTTTTCTTCTCTTGAGAGGGTCATTAGATCATAAATACTGCTTGTAATGTACTTTTCATGATCCAGAGCAGCTTTAAAGATATCCAGTGGTTTTTCAGCGTCGAATTTTGGTTCTTCGATGCTTTTAAATTTAACTTTTCCACCTCTTTCAAGAATATAGTGGTAGATTTTGAAGGCGTGAGTCATTTCTTCTTTAGCCTGAACATCCATCCAGCTGGCCATTCCTGGCAAATTTTCCTGCTCAAAATGAGCAGACATAGCAAGATACAGATAAGCAGAATACATTTCTTTATTTATTTGTTTATTGAGTTCTTTAGCGATTTTTTCGCTGAGCATAGGTTAATTCCTCCAGAGGCCATGTAAGTTACAGTATTCACGGACATAATAGTCATTTTCATCGATTATAAATTCAGCTTCGGGTTTATTTCCAGGTTTAAGAAATTCACGATAGGTTTTGTCTCCTGCAACAACCTCGATCCATTCTATGTAGTGGTCTTCTTCCATTGGGTGAGGAGTGCTACCAACAATGGCTTTAAACCCACCAGAGGTTTTTTCAACAACCGGCACGTGTTTTTCTTTTCCGTTATCCTGGGTAAGTTCTTTTTTTAGCTTCATTTCCTGGCCGCAGCAGACCAGGGCACCTTTACCGCCATGGATAACTTCAATAATGTTGCCGCAAATATCGCATTTATAAATTTGTAAAACTTCAGGCATATATAGATCCTTTCATAATGAATTGTATTTACCAGTTTTCGCAGGATACTTCATAGTATGCTTGTGGATGTTTGCAGGCAGGGCAAAGCTTAGGAGCTTCATTGCCTTCATGTCTATAGCTACAGTTGAGGCAGCGCCAAATAACAGGTTGATCTTTTTTAAATACTTTGCCTTCAGAGATATTTCTGGCAAGATCAAGGTATCTTCTTTCGTGGTATTCTTCGGCTTTAGCGATGTATCTCCACTGGGCAGCTATTTCAGGGAAGCCTTCTTTGTCTGCTACATCAGCAAAACCCGGATAGAGTTCAGTATGTTCAAGATTTTCGCCGGCTGCAGCGTGTTTAAGATTTTCGAGAGTATTGCCAACAAAAGCACCTTCAAACCCTGCCGGATACATAGCTGTTATTTCTACATCTCCGCCTTCCAGGCAACTCCAGAATCTTTCAGCGTGCTCTTTTTCTTGAGCAGCAGTTTCTTCAAATATTAATGCCATTTGCACATAGCCTTCTTTTCTTGCCTGTTTGGCAAAGAAGGTGTAGCGGTTACGAGCCTGTGATTCACCGGCAAAAGATGCCAGAAGGTTTTTTTCTGTTTCTGTTCCTTTTACACTAGCCATTTTTTCTTCCTTCCTGTTTGTACAAGTTTTATCACTTTAAAAATAAGGTAATTGACGTTATTAGATGCGAATTTCTTTTATATTCATAATGATCACGGGTGGGGATATTTATTGTGTAAATTATTAACTTCATTATTGTTTTTGAAAAATATAGTTTTGTAAACACCCCATTTGGAGTATTTGATAAAACCTTATTTCGAGGCTGTTTTAAGACTGTCATAACTATGCAATACTTGCTATATGGCAATTTCAATCAGACAATCTTTATAAAATTAGGTAAACTGAGTATAAAATTATAAAGCTTTATTGATAAATCTTACTTTATATTCATTAAACTATTTCTAATTGTTGTATATCAGTAATACTGGCAATAGATACTATTAGTTTAAAATAAAGCCTGTAATATTATGTAAGTCAGAAACAAACAAGAATAATTACTATTAAGATGATACTGTGTAAAAAAATATTTGTCAACGAAAAATCCCTGCAAGTGCTATTATTATAAAGGTCGCAGGGATGTCATCTAAACACATCCTTTTTGACAGATTCATAACATGAACTTTTCATTTTTATTGAAATTTTTCTGGACAATACCGGCCTGTTTCCTGTAATGTACTTATTACAGCTTAATTTGGAATCAAAAGAAGGTTATTAATGGAAGTTTTTCAGGATAAACCAAAAGTTTTATTTACTGCTGCAATAGCTGATGACGGACTGGCAGAGGTTCTTCAGCTTGACACAAAGGGCATTATGTTTAACCCGAGCGGCTGTTCAAATGTTTTTAACTATATAAATAGCAATTCATTTGAAAAAAGACTGACTATCTTTGATCATAAACAGTCCTATACTTTTGATCCTGCAAAATTAAAAAATGTTGACCTGATCTTTAACCAGATATCAAGCCCTGAAACACACAAAATATCTTTGTTAAAGATGGATAAATTGCTTAAAAAGGTAAATATTCTGTGTATAAACAATCCTCAAAACATTTTGCAAACAGAAAGAGATAATATATACCGTCTATTAAAGGGTATTGACAATTTGACAGTACCTAAAACTATTAAAATAAACCCCAGTTCACCTGGCGAAGTTTATGATCATATTAGAGAATCAGATTTTCAATTTCCTGTAATATTCAGAAAAGCTGGATTACACGGCGGAAAAAATACGACTTTGTTGTATGGATACAATGAGTATGAGAAATTTTATCCGTTTGCTATTGATGGAAGTGACTATTATCTTATTCAATACGTAGACTACAAACAGGATGGTGTATATAAAAAATTCAGGCTGGTTGTAGTCGATGGAGAGGTATTTATCAGGCACATTATTTACAGTGACCACTGGATGATACATAGTAGTAGCCGTGAATATATGGAAAAAAACTCCAGCTATCAGGAAAAAGAGAAGGATATTTTAGAAACTTTTGATTCATACATAAAACCAGAAATTCAACCTGTCATTCAGACAATACATGAGATTCTTGGCCTGGATTACTTCGGCATTGACTGCTACATAGACTCAAATATGCATATTTTAATCTTTGAAGTCAATGCCAATATGAATATAATGGTTAATAATCAGCAAAATAAATATTCAATCTGGGATAAGAAAATATCCGCAATAGTAAATGCCCTTACCCAAACGATTATAAAGAAAATAAATACCCGATGAAATATCAAATAGAAAAAGCTCAACCTGAAGACTATAACAATATTTTAGAAATTTTAAAATACTGGAATATGCATCATATACCCTCTGTGGAAGTTCAGGAGCTGGATCTCTCCTGCTTTTATGTTGCAAAGCTTAACAATAAAATTGTCGGAGCAAGTGGCTATAAAATTTTATCAAAGGATACCGGCAAAACCACTCTTCTTGCTATTCTACCTGACCTTCAGGGATTTGGTATCGGAAAAGACCTGCAAGATATCAGATTAAAGAAAATGTATGATCTAGGAGTCAAGAAGATCACAACAAACTCTGATCGCCCTGAGATTATCAGCTGGTATAAAAAGCATTATGGTTACTATGAAATAGGCAAAATAAAGAAAGAGTGCTCTTTTGGTCTCGATAGTGTTGATGAATGGACGACACTGGAACTTAATCTGGAAAAATATTTTAAAACACTGGAAGAAAAAGAAGCCCGTAAAAAGGATTATATAGCTCAAACAACACCCTGCCCGATGGCACCTTATAAGCCCCTTATTATTAATGCCTGTTTAACAGGTATGATACCCACTAAAATTCATACTCCCTTTGTGCCTGTGAGCCCGGAAGAAATAGTAGAAAGTGCAATAAAGGCTTGTGATGCCGGGGCAACCATTGTTCACCTGCACGCCAGAGATAAACACGGTAAACCAACCTACAAAGCAGAATGTTATGAACAGATTATAACAGCAATAAGGAGAGAGAGAAAAGATTTAATTTGTTGTGTTACAACATCAGGCCGTAATTATAATGAGTTTGAGAAACGCTCAGAAGTATTGCACCTTGAAGGAGCAGCTAAACCTGATATGGCCAGTCTGACACTCGGGTCGTTAAACTTTTTAACAGGGCCCAGTGTTAATTCTATTGATATGATAATTCAACTGGCTATTCTGATGAAGGAAAAAGGCATTAAGCCTGAACTTGAGATCTTTGACCCCGGAATGGTGAATGTTGCCAAATATTTGGAACGCTATGAAATTATTTTAGGAACAAAATACTTTAATATACTGCTGGGCAACCTCAATACATCTTCTGCTACTATTGCTGACCTGGCTGTTATAACTTCGTCATTGCCTGCTAACTCTATTTATGCAGTTGCCGGACTCGGTAAATTTCAGCTACCTGTTAATACAATCGCTATAGCATCAGGAGCACACGTCAGGGTTGGCCTGGAAGATTCTATTTTCTATGATTATAATCAAACACTTCTTGCAACAAATGAAGAACTAATACAAAGAATAGTCAGGATCTCTGCGGAACTTCAACGTCCAGTATCTACTATAACTGAAGCCAGAACACTTCTGGGGTTTTGATAATTATTATAGCTATAATCAAAGTCAATAAGTAATCAGATTTCAGAAAATATAGGGCTTTTAGAATTGTTTAATTTTTTATGTCGTTTAGTATAACTGTCAGGTTATTTCAAAATATATTACAGTTTAATTACATTGATTTTTCTGCTTCGATGGCTTTAAGAATTCTATCTAGGAGTGTTCTGATTTCTCTTTCGGGTATTTTTTTTTGGGTTGTTGTTACCATAAGCATAAAAATTTTGTTGTTGTTATAGGGATATAGAACCTTGTTATGATAGGTTATGTCATCGATTTTTTCCGGAAAAGCTACCCACCGAATGCTAATTCCATTTATATAGTCTACGCCTTCTTTTGTGGTATTCTTAAATGAATCAGACATACCTTTGATATGTGCTGATACTATTTCACTCCGATTTTGGCTGGTAGTATAAGGGAAGACACTGTTAAAAATATAAATAAAGAGTTTGTCTTTTTTTTCTGAATCATTGCTAAAAACGACATTTTTTCTCGAATCTATTTTATGAGACCAGTTTTCTGGCACATCAATATCAAGCATCGTATTGTTACCAAGGTAAAAAAGACCTTCGAGCTGTTCAATATCTCCGGTATTGCTTACGATTACTGGTTTTGAATAATCTACTCTGCTGCCATTCCAGTCATTTATGTACCAGTCGTTATGCTCTTCGTCAAATCCGTAGCGCCAGTCGCCTTTGAATGAATTGCAATCATCAGATAAAATCAAGTTAATATTGCCTGAATCCTCTGGTGGTTTATAAGAAGGAGATTGCGACCATTTGCCAATGAAATATCTTCCGTAGATAACACCTTCAACAGTACCCTTGTTGAGGTCATAGGTGCCTTTAAGCTTAAAGTTATCCTGTTTGAGTTCCATTCTTCCCCATCTTGTATCCCATGAGCCTTCAAAGGTACATTTAGAGGTATTTATAGATTTTACATCCTGCGCAAATGATTTATTTTTAATACTCAAAAAAATTACCAGAACAGCTATAAGGCTATAAATAAGAATGTTATAAATTTTCATTTATCAGTCCCCCATTATAACTGTATTATCAGATATCAAAGCCCTTAAATTCTTTTGCAGTGATTGTTAAGCCTCTTAAGACTAAAAGATTCCTGAATATGTCTTTGATAAAATTTTATCATTCAACGTTAGATTTTAGTCATGTTATTTTTTATAAACAAATTATTTAAGTGCTGATAATACTGTAATAACTTATGTTAAAAGTTTTTAAAACCAGTATGGCAGGAAGGGGTAATCTATGGAACATATCAAATATTATGAACTAGCCAACAAAACTCTGGCACAGCTTCAGAAGGGTGCTTTTCTTACGGTTAAAGATGATGATGGCCTTATAAATACAATGACAATAGGCTGGGGTACGCTTGGTTATATGTGGATGAGACCTGTATTTATGGTTATGGTTAGAAAATCCAGGTATACTTATCAGCTTATTGAGAATACAAAAATGTTTACCGTTAGTGTTCCTTTAAGTGGCCAGCTAAAAAAAGAGTTGACAGCCTGTGGTACTACATCAGGGCGTGATGTTAATAAGTTTGAAGATTATAAAATTAAAAATCAATATGTGCTAGATTTTCCTGTGCCTGTTATATCTGATTGTGATTTACATTTCCTGTGTAATATAGTTTACAGGCAACATATGGATACTGCGGGCATAGAAGAAACCGTTGATGCTGTTTATGGCACTGAAAAAGATTATCACACACTGTATTATGGAGAAATCGTTCATACTCTTGCTAGAAGATCAGGCTCTTAGGTTAGCATATTAGGCTTAAATTGCTGTTTTAGTGCGCTTCACTTCCGAACCAAACCTCTTAAGATAGGTTTCACAGGGCTACGGAGGTGAGGTCTGCATCTCATTTCCAGAGAAAAAAGTCATACTTTCTTCCTATACGGAAACAGACTAGAGGCTGAGGTAATTCAACACGGTACATTTTATAATAGTATCATAAGGAAAGATAAGAAAAGGAGCACGAAATGGCAAATATTATTAAGAAATCAGCAACCAGCATATGTTTAACAGCAGCTTTAATAGGCAGTATATTATTCTCAGGAGCCTGTTTTGCCGCCATACCCGGCCAAGTCAACTACAACCCTGATCCAATAGCACCTTCTTATATCAATCAACCCTTTACCCCAATGAATAAAAGAGATCCAAGAATACAAAAAACTTATAAACAAAACCTTTACTTTAATCATAAAAGTGCAAATCCATACTTTAATAGATAATACAGCCCTTTCTCTCTTCTTAATTCTTATCCTTTTGCCGTATAGCGCTCAGGCTATGCGGTTTTTTTGTATACTAAAAGGCATAATAAGATTAAACAATTCTAAAAACCTTCAAGGTGTTTATTATAGATCGAGCAGAGAACCCTTTTTATATTCAGTGCTGGCCCCTGCAATATTTATAAATCAGTAAATTTAGTATTATGCATTAATCTTTAGTTTATTAATTGAATGCAACCAATCATTCAGAGAGAATGCCGCTGTGAGGCATTATCGTAATCTCATCAAAGTTGCAGGTTGCAGAATTTTCAAGTATAAAAAGAACTGTTTTCCCTACGTCTTCAGGGCGTATCATCTTGTTTTTATCAAAATTATTGCCGAATTCACCCCATATATCAGTATTAACTGCACCTGGCTTAATAACAGAGAGCCTTATATTGTGTTCACGCAGTTCTTCTCTAAGAGAGAGTGAAAGCCCGCTTAAAGCAGCCTTGCTGGCAGAATAAATACTGGCCCCAGGTATCCCACAATCGCCTGCTATTGAAGAAATATTTACTATATGGCCGGCTTTTTTCACTTTCATGAAAGGTATAACATATTTCATCATCAAGTATGAACCTTTCAGGTTGGTATCTATAATGTTATTATAGTCTTCAATGCTTATGTTTTCAAGCAATCCTCCGTCACCTGTGCCGGCATTGTTTATAAGATAGTCAATTTGACCAAATTCACTTATTACATCATTGACAAAGCTTCTGACTTCATCTTCGTATTTTACGTCTACTCTTTTAAACAGAACCCTGACTGAATCATCAATAAGATTAAGTTCTTTAGCAGCAGACATTATAGCAATTTCATTGCGTGAACAGATAGCCAGTTTAGCCCTTTCTCTGGCAAGGCTTTCTGCAATAGCTTTTCCAATGCCCTTGCTTCCCCCTGTAATAACAGCAATCTTATTTTTTAATACCATTACCAGCCTCCATAATACTCAAAATAGTTTCTTTCAGTCTCATATAACTTGACACGATAGAGGTTTGCCGGTTTAAACTTACCATCAAGGCGCTGCCATATAAAGCCTGTCAGGTTTTCACCTGTTGTGATCATACCTTTCAAATCATCAATATCATTTAGATATTGGTGGTCAAACTTGCTGATAATAGCTTCATTAATAATGTTATCCATTTCTAAAACATCATAAACCATACCTGTAAACTGATCTGGCTGACCTTTAAGGGATACTTCCAGTTTAAAGTTATGCCCGTGGGCATTATAGTTATTGCATTTGCCAAATATTTTAAGGTTTTCTTCTTCTGAGAGGTTGTCATTATGCAGGCGGTGAGATGCTGAGAATTTATAAACTCTTGTGATGTAGAACATATCGGGTTCTCCTTTATAGAAGCTGTATAAGTCTTCGTCTTCAAATATTAACACACAGGCTAGCCGGTCTTTCAGCCTTTTTTCAAGGAGCTGCCAGCATACTTTGCACAGGTTTTCTGTTGTGGGTTGTATATTCTGAAAGTATGAGACATCCTTGTTGAGGTTTTTGTGGTCGAGTTCTGCAATTATAGTATCTTTAAGTATTTGCTTCAGGTCAATCAGGTTTATTATCATGCCTGTATCTGGCTCTGAAAAACCTTTTAGAGTAACATGAAGTATATAATTATGGCCGTGAGAGGTTTTGCCGCAGCATATACTGAACTTATCTTTGTTTTGCTGTTCTGTCCAGCTTTTGACATAGTAGTAATGTGCGGCGCTGAATTCTATTGATTTGGTTATATAGGTCATTAAACTCTGTATCTCCTGTTTTTCCAGCTTACAGAACCTTTTATTTTGTAATTTATGATAGAATTAAGAATTATAGCTGTTAAAATGATTGTGCCTGCCGGGTATAAAAGCCCTGTGGCTGCTGGATACTTCATTCTGGAATAAGCATAACAGAAATATGCAAACACAGCTACTAACAGAGGCACTGCAAAAGGGTACAGGCTAATATCAACGATAAGTGCAATGATTGGCAGCCAGAAGAGGCAGAGCAATAGAACAATTAACATTATTGATTTAAGAATACTATAATTCAGTAGGGCAAAGATGTTTTTGCTCCAGCCTGTTATTATTTCTGAGAGGTTATGATACATTCTAACCTGTATAAGACCCGGGGCATAAGAAAAGTATATTTTGCCACCAGCTTTTTCTACGTTATGGGCCAGTTTTACATCTTCAAGTATTTCATTTTTGATAGCTTCATGGGTTCCGGCTTTCTGGTATATATCTGTTTTTATTAGTATAAAAATACCGTTAACAACAGCATTGCTGCCAGGTTGATCATTTATTCCCTTAAAAGGGTACAGGATATTAAGTATATGAAAAATCATAGGTTGAACAGCGTATTCAAAGATAGTTTTACATTCTTGATGGGCTGCATAGCTCAGAAGATCAATATTATTATCTTTAGCTAATGTGATAGAGTTTTCAATACAGTGCTTATTGAGTCTGACGTCAGCATCTATAAAAAGCACATAAGGTGATTTAACCTCTCTATAGGCAGTAAATAGGGCATAATTCTTGCCAACCCACCCTGTTGGCTTTTCTTTAATACTTATATAATGTATATAATCATATTCTGAAGCATATTTTTTTGCAATGTCAGGTGTTTTATCTTCTGATTGATCATCAACAATAATGATTTGAAAGTCTTTACAGGTTTGACTTATAAGAGACTCAATACAGGGTATAAGGTTTGCCTCTTCATTTCTTGCAGGAACAACTATTGTTAGTAGGTTTTCAGTCATAATTAGCTCTAAAGCTGCCTTTAAAATTTGATATGAACATCACTGTTATTACAATCAGGCTTGCAAGGTAAAATTTCTCCCCGTTCTTTGCGACAGTCAAAGCATTTTTCAATAGTTTCAAGAGAATTCTCAATATCATTTGATAGCTTCTTAAGGCTTTTAAGCTGCTCTTCAACCTTTTTCTTTTCTGCAAGAAGAATATCACGGGTTCTTTTAATTGTTGCCATATAGGTTTTTTCTTCAGCAGATGAGCTTTCAAAAAGTTCTTTTATTTCTTCAAGTGTAAAACCAAGGCTTTTCAAGTTATTAATAAGCTTAATAGCCCTGATAGAAGATTTATCATAAAGTCTGTAATTGCTATCAGTACGACAGGCAGGAGTAATAAGGCCAAGCTCATCGTAATACCTGATCGTTCGAAGGGTTACACCTGCTTCTCTGGCTATTTCACTTACTTTTAAGAGTTCTTGCCTGGTCATGATGAAAAAATCTTTACGTTGAAGTTTAATTGTTCTGACTGAATTTATTTTATACATTTATTTGTATAGTATACAACAGGGTGGTTGCCTTTAAGTATATTCTACAACATTATTGTTCGTTAAATTTTCTAATACAAAATTAAGATTATGACTGGCTTTATACATTTAAATAAAATCTTTTACCTGATATCAGTGATTATACAATCTTTTTGTTCCGTTATAAAATATTACTAAATGTAAACATTTTTTTGAAAAGAGTCAAAATATTTTTTTCAGAGTATTTATAGTATTTGAATATACTGGGGATTTAAACACTTTTAGTTTATAAAAACACCAGTCTGATAACTGTAGTAGAAATCTTATCTCTCTGGTATAATGATCAGGGATCAATTTTAAACCAGTACAACGGGGGACCAAAGGGGTTATCACAGATGATTAGTTCAATCAGTCACGGCCCATTAACAGGTACCAGATTTACAGGCCAGAAACAACCTGTAGTAGCTCAACCTGTTCGCACTGAAAAGCAAAATGTTTCTTTTAATGGCGGTTTCTGGGAACGGTTTATCGATGTCGTTTGGCCATGGGGAGCCCAGAAAAAACAGCAGGTTCAAAATGGGGTTAAAAACGAGGCCACTAAAGCTGTAAAAGAATTACCTGCCGTTCTTGGTGAAATTATGGCAACACCAATGAAAACTGTTAACCCGCCAGTAATACCTTTTCAAGGTCTGAAAGGCTCAAAGCTTAACGTTATAGCCTAACATAAGTAACAATAAAGATTTCAGGTATCTTGCAGAAAGGCAAAATGCCTGCTTAAAGGTGTTTCAATATAATCAATATAAAATCAGGGTAAAACTTGAAAATTCATTCTCAGCAAGTTCCCTTACAATATGTATTATAATTGTTTTTGACCTGTCATTCTGAGGGCAAAACCCGAAGAATCTCTCATAAATAGAACCTTCGCTGTGCTCAGGATGACACAAAGAACCCCATGTGGTGGTCACACCACAGCAAGTACCCTTACAATATGTATTGTTATTGTTTTTAATCTGTCATTCTGAGGGCAAAGCCCGAAGAATCTTTTATAAATAGAACCTTCGCTGTGCTCAGGATGACACAAAGAACCCCTTGTGGTGGTCACACCACAGCAAGTTCCCTTCCACTTTCCCCTGAAGGGATGGCCATCTCTAATCAAATTGTCATTTAGAGCTGCCGCATTGAAAAAAAAGTGGAGCAAAAACTTTTCACAATTGCCCTGCAGACTTCACACGCTCTAAAGAGAGGTTTTTTCTAATCAAAATACGATTAAGAAAAATCACGCAGGCTCAAGTGTTCGCCTGCTCGAGCCCATGTTTGCTGTGGTCTTGACCCCAAAAACTGTAACCTGAATGGGAGCAGGTCAAAATAGTTATGGGTGATGTATGCAATTTGTATAAGGACAATCTTGACATGGGTTATCAACTACAAGTTTAGCTACTTTATTTGTCATAACCTTGTTCAGGATCTTTTTAGAAAAATTGTCAATATAGGTAACTTTAACCAGCTTCTTAACAACTGGAATTTGTGGCCTGCACTTAAGAAGCTCTCCAAAGGAAGAGTTTAAAAAAGCACTTGTAATAGTTTGAATACCTGTAAAATCCACCTCAACAGCCTGTCTATTTATTAAACTATCAAGCAAAACCTTATATAAAACCGTACCTTGCTCACGATCATAACAATTTTCAGATTTTAATAGGTCTTTAACAATAACTTTTCTTGCCATATTAAAACCAATCTTCTTCTTCTCTGTGTGTAGTATCGGCAAAAATACCCAAATTCTTTAAAGTTGGTTCAAGCTCAATATTTATTATTGAACCAGGAAAAGAATTTGTCCAGTTTTTTATATTCAAAGTACCATCACTGTTAAAAGTCACTTGTGTATTACCTGAAATAATATCTAGTTTACCAGAACCTGCTTCAATCATTAACTTAATTGTATAAAGGCCCATTCCCGCATTCCTGTCAGTTGATTTACTGCTAGTTTTTTCTTCTATAGAACATAATATGGCCTCTTTTTCAGAGCTTAAGTCAGGATAAACTTGTTGTAGAGATTTTAAAAATCCGATACCATTATCTAGTACAGTTAAACAAACCTTCTTTTTTCTGGGGTACCATTGTGCTAAAGAAAAACAACCGAGCTTAGACCTGCTATGATCATTTACATTTGTAAATAATTCAGCAATGGAAGTTCGTAATATTCTTTCTATTTCTGGTTCTAAAGAAACTTCATGCTTAATCAAGTTCATAATCCGCTCTATATATGCATAATCCAATAGTGAATTTAATTTAAAATGTCTTAAGGGTATATTAGTTTCTAATTCTTCAATATCCGTATTTTTTTTGACATTAATGATTTTTGTAAATCGGCATGAATCCAAGTATTGCTGAAGATTATTATTTGATGGACGCTTATATCTTACAGGAATATCTTTATTATGAAAATGGAACACACTGAAAGCCACTAATGCAAGGCAGATAGGTTCAAGCCACTTAGCATAAGTAAAGTCAAGAAGAACTTTCTTGTTTGTAAAATCCTGAAATATTGTATTGATCAATAAATCAATATTTGTAGAACTTATTTCTGCGGGCAGTTTAATAGGAAAAGTCTTCATGTTTATAGTCTGAATATTTTCTAATGCCTAATTCCCGACTTCAGACACAACAAGTGTAGTAGATCTCTAAGAATTACTAATAGCTGAAAAAAAGTTTTTGAGGCGAATGTAGTGCCTAGTAAAAATATGTGGTTGACTTCTAAAGTATTTTTTAATAA